>Ga0169931_10000941_pt1 | contig 48329 bp, 52 predicted proteins | sample Kivu_15m_20L_FD_129675 | JGI IMG/M metagenome (GOLD analysis project Ga0169931, IMG submission 129675) | Freshwater microbial communities from Lake Kivu, Western Province, Rwanda to study Microbial Dark Matter (Phase II) - Kivu_15m_20L... | ecosystem: Environmental > Aquatic > Freshwater > Lake...
CGCGCCGCCTCACTGATCTCGCCGAAGGCGGCCCGGGACATCTCCATCATCTACACACCACTGCACGGAGTCGGAGGAGACGTTCTCACCAGGCTGTTCGCCACGGTCGGATTCGGACCGCTCTCCACGGTGGCCGCGCAGTTCGACCCGGATCCGGACTTCCCTACGGTCACCTTCCCTAACCCGGAGGAACCGGGAGCCCTCGATCTCGCCCTCGCGCAGAGCTCCGGTGCCGACATCATCATCGCCAACGATCCCGACGCGGACCGCTGCGCACTCGCTGCACCGGATCGCACCGGAACCTGGCGAATGCTCCGCGGCGACGAACTCGGCTCCCTGCTCGCCTGGTGGATTACCCAGCGAGCGCAGCCCGCGGAGCGCCGCGTCCTCGCCCAATCGATCGTCTCGTGCTCACTGCTCGCCCGCATCGCCGAGGCCAATGGCTACGACTACGCGCGCACCCTCACCGGCTTCAAGTGGATCGGCCGCCTCCCCGGCCTCGCGTACGGGTACGAGGAAGCCCTGGGCTACTGCGTCGACCCGGAGGCCGTCGCCGACAAAGACGGAATCACCGCCGCGCTTCTCACCGCGGAGATGTGTGCGCACCTGAAGTTCCACGGGATGAACGTGAACGACGTCCTCGACGACCTGGCCCTCACCTACGGCCTCTACGCCACTGACCAAGTCTCCGTGCGCGTCAGCGACCGAGCACGCATCCCGGAGATCGTCGCCGCACTCCGATCGAACCCACCGCTCACCATCGCCGGTACGCGGGTCACGAGTTTCCTCGACCTCGAATCACCCGACTCCGACCTCCCACCCACCGACGGCCTGCTCTTCGAACTCGAGGGCAACGCCCGCGTGATCATCCGCCCGAGTGGCACCGAACCCAAGGTCAAGTGCTACCTGCAGACCGTCGTGCCCGTCACCGGCAGCCTGGAGGCCGCCCGCGCCCAGGCAGACGAGCAACTTCACGCTCTCGCCGAAGCCGTCCGCACCTGGCTGTAGTTCCACTCGCTGTTTATGTTTGACACAAAGGCTCGCCTGGAAGTAGCTTTCTGGTCGGAGGCGCCACCGTGATCGAACCCGAGTACGAGCACCTGCTGACAACCCCCGAGGCCGAGGGCCTCGCGCAGGAGGACATCGATGCGATCGTCACGCGCATCGAAAGCGAAGACTTCAACATCACCGGTGCCGAGATTTTCGTCCGTCCCCGCGGGCGCCAATCACTCACCGGGCCAGGGGTCCACTCACCGTTGATCAGCACCAGGGTTCCGATGCAACTTTTGGAGTTGCTCAAAGAACGAGCAGACGCGGAAGGAATGAGCGTCTCCGCGCTCCAGAGGCGCATACTCACGGATTACCTAGAGTCGACCCCCATCAACCGCGTAGGTAGAGAGTCACAACTGAACGCATGAGGGCCGGAGCGCCATGGGCAGCGGTCGGTTTCCACAGGTGGGCATTCCACCCCGAACAATCACGCCCGAGGTCCCCCGGGACGGAATTCGTTCCACAGTTCTTCGATGCCCCCGGAATCACCCCAAGCATTCCTCCGAGCCGGGCGCAATGGCCTCGCCCCCGAATACCTCGAGAGGGCCGCGAATCGCAGTGAGCAAGGCATCGGAATTCGCGGTGTGTCGGTGATCGCACTGTGGCCAGGCGAGTCCGTCGAGACCACGTGGGAAGAGCACCCAGCGCTGGCTCACAGGACGCACCTCTGGGTAACGCCAGCCTCTGCGCTTTCGGACGTGGGCCTTGCGGTTCGCCAGACTGGAAGAGATCGCCGCCACTTCACGGTCCTGATTCCCCGCGGCTACCCGCTGGAGCTCTGGTGCGCCCGTGCAACACTTATAGGAAGGAGGTGGTGATGTGACCGACCTACTGGGACGCTCTGACCTGCAGGTTGCTGCGCGATTCGCGGGCGACTTGAACCTTTTCACGGCACCCATGACGACTGTCGTCTTGGCAGAGGATCTCCTTGATGGATCACCCGAGGCTGTCCTCGTAGGGGCCCGCGTCGTCGTCGAGGACGACGAGGTCGCCTTCGCCGGCGAGGTCATCGATATCCGCGACCGGGTGTTTACGGTGAAACTCACCGACTGCGTCTCGGGCTGAAGCAGACGCGTGGCCTCCTGGCTACAGTGACGACGTGACCTCGACCGCGCTGGACTACTCCAACGCCGACCTCCGCGCCCTCCTGGTTGGGCTGCCCGGTGTCGATCAGATCGGTGCCGAGGGCCGGGTCGCAATGCTGGGAACCCGGTCGATCAAGACGTCGTCGAAGGTGTTCGCACTCGATCTGGCGATCACGATGGTCGATCTGACCACCCTCGAGGGAATGGACACCCCCGGCAAGGTGACCGCCCTCTGCGCGAAGGCGGTGCACCCGGACCCCACGGATCCCACCTGCCCGTCGGTGGCGGCGGTCTGCGTCTACGGAGACCTCGTCGCGGTCGCGCGCATCGCGGTGGGTGACCGCGTGCACGTCGCCGCAGTCGCCACCGCATTCCCCAGCGGTCGGGCCACGTTGCCCGTGAAGATCATGGACACGCACGACGCTGTCGCCGCCGGTGCGGACGAGATCGACATGGTGATCGACCGAGGGGCATTCCTCGCCGGGGACTACCTCAAGGTCTACTCGGAGATCGTGGAGATCAAGCAGGCCTGCGGTTCCGCGCACCTGAAGGTCATCCTGGAGACCGGTGAACTCAAGACCCTCGACAACGTGCGGCGGGCAAGTTGGCTTGCGATGCTCGCGGGCGCGGACTTCATCAAGACCAGCACAGGCAAGGTGACACCGGCGGCCACCCTCCCGGTGACGCTGGTGATGCTCGAAGCAGTGCGGGACTTCGCGGACTCCCACGGCAGGCGTGTCGGGGTAAAGGCCGCGGGCGGAATCCGCACTGCCAAGGATGCGATCAAGTACCTGGTGCTGGTCAAGGAGACCGTCGGGGATGCCTGGCTAACCCCGGACCTGTTCCGCTTCGGCGCCTCGACACTGCTCAATGACCTGCTCCAGCAGCGCCAACGGATGACCACCGGCCACTATTCCGGCCCCGACTACGTCACAATCGACTGACCATGACCTTCGACTACGCACCCGCACCCGAGTCCCGGGCGGTCGTGGACATCGCCCCGCACTACGGCCTGTTCATCAACGGGAAGTTCGTCGAGCCTCGTTCGGGGAACTACTTCAAGACGATCAACCCGGCATCGGAGGAGGCGCTCTCCGAGGTCAGCGAGGCGGGCCAGGCCGACGTCGATGCAGCAGTGTCGGCAGCCCGCAAGGCCTTCACCAAGGTGTGGGGGCCGATGGAGGGCCGGGACCGGGCGAAATACCTATTCCGTATCGCGCGGATCATTCAGGAGCGCTCGCGCGAGTTGGCGGTCCTGGAGTCCCTCGATAATGGGAAGCCGATTCGTGAGTCACGTGATGTCGACGTTCCCTTGGCTGCGGCTCACTTCTTCTACCACGCGGGGTGGGCGGACAAACTCGCGTTCGCCGGGTTCGGCGACAACCCGCAGCCCCTCGGTGTGGCTGCGCAGGTCATCCCGTGGAACTTCCCCTTGCTCATGCTCGCCTGGAAGATCGCACCGGCCCTGGCCTGCGGCAACACGGTGGTGCTCAAACCCGCTGAGACCACTCCCCTGACCGCGCTGGCCTTCGCCGACATCTGCCAACAAGCCGACCTCCCTCCCGGCGTGGTCAACATCCTCACCGGGGCAGGCGAGACCGGCCGGATGCTCGTCGAACATCCCGACGTGGACAAGGTCGCGTTCACCGGTTCCACAGAGGTGGGCAAGGCCATCCAGCGCGCCGTTGCCGGTACCGGCAAGAGACTCACCCTCGAGCTCGGTGGGAAAGCGGCCAACATCATCTTTGATGACGCCCCCATCGACGAGGCGATCGAAGGCATCGTCAACGGCATCTACTTCAACCAGGGCCACGTCTGCTGCGCCGGAAGTCGACTGCTGGTCCAAGAGTCCATCCAGGCGGACGTCCTCGCCGCTCTCAAGCGCCGCCTCGGCACCCTGCGGCTCGGGAACCCGTTAGACAAGAACACCGATATCGGTGCGATCAACTCCCGCGACCAGCTGACGAAGATCGAGGAGCTGACCAAGTCCGGTGAGGCGGAAGGTGCGCAACGCTGGAGCCCGGCGTGCGCGATCCCGGAGAAGGGATTCTGGTTCCCCCCGACGGTGTTCACGAACGTCACCCAAGCCCACCGCATCGCGCGCGAGGAGATCTTCGGACCCGTCCTGTCGGTCCTCACCTTCCGCACCCCCGATGAAGCCGTGGAGAAGGCGAATAACACCCCCTTCGGCCTCTCCGCGGGCATCTGGACGGAGAAGGGCAGTCGGATCCTCTGGATGGCCAACCGAGTGAAGGCCGGAGTGGTCTGGGCAAACACGTTCAACCGGTTCGATCCCACCAGCCCCTTCGGTGGGTACAAGGAGTCCGGATTCGGACGCGAAGGCGGAATCCAGGGCCTGGGTGCGTATCTCGCCGTGGAGGACCCGTCATGACCGAGCGCGTCGAGGTGCGCAAGACGCACAAGCTGTTCATCGGTGGCGCCTTCCCGCGCAGCGAGTCCGGGCGCACCTACGAGGTCACGGATAGCAGCGGCACGTTCCTCGCCAACGTGGCACAGGCATCGCGCAAGGACGCCCGCGACGCAGTCCTCTCCGCACGAGCCGGCACCACCGCATGGGCGAAGGCAACCGCCTACAACCGGGGCCAAGTGCTCTATCGCATCGCAGAGGTGATGGAAGGCCGGCGCGAACAGTTCATCGCAGACATCGAGCAGGGTGAAGGCGTCTCGACGAAGAAGGCCGCAGCCCAACTCGATGCTGCCATCGACCGTTGGGTCTGGTACGCAGGGTGGGCGGACAAGTTCGCGCAGGTCACGGGCAGCAGCAATCCCGTTGCGGGCCCCTACTTCGACTTCTCCCTTCCCGAGCCCACGGGCGTCGTTGCAGCAGTCGCCCCGCAGCAGCCGAGCCTGCTCGGTATGGTCAGCGTGATCGCCCCGATCATCGTCACCGGTAACGCGGTCATCGTGATGCCCAGTCCCGTGCATCCGATCCCGGCGATCACCCTCTCCGAGTGCCTCGCCACCTCGGACGTTCCCGCCGGTGTCGTCAACATCCTCACAGGAGCACCCGGAGAGGTGATGCCCTGGCTCGCCTCGCATGCGGATGTCAATGCGCTTGATCTCACCGGGATCGTGGATGCGGGCCTCGCCTCCGACCTCGAGCGCGAGGCGGCGGGCACGGTTAAGCGCGTGCGTGGACCGAAGCCCGATGCGGACTGGTCCGCAACACCGACCCTGTCGCGCATGCGCGCGTTCGTGGAGGTGAAGACCGTATGGCACCCGATGGGTGTCTAGGACGCAAGTACCTCGCGCGGTGAGATCACCACGAGACCCGGGACATTGATGCGCGTGAACCCCATGTCCCGAGTTAACAGTCGGTCGGCGGCGCGCACGGCACCTGCCGCGATCAAGTAGTCCGGGAGGATCCTGCTGCGGCCCTGGCCTCGACGTTGACCCCAGAGGGCTCCCGCAGCACTCGCTTCCTCCCACACGATGGGAGTCAGTTCGATGTCCAAGGCGTCCACCAGGGCTCGAACTCGCTGCTCACTGACGGAATGTGCGACGAGTTCGGCCACGACAACGGGGGAAACCACCAGTGATCCCTCCTCCAGGCACGCGTCGATCGCCTTCTGCGATTCCTCGGCGAACTCGGAATCATTGAGCCAGATGTCGAGAAAGACGTTCGTGTCGACGGCCGTGATCACTCGACGTCCCAGGCTCGGATGGGGCGCAGCTCGCGCATGATCTCGTCGGTCGAGCGACCGTCCGCGAGAATCCCGCGGAACTGGGACCAGTCGACCTTCGTGCGCTTTTTGCGACCCACGAACTCGTTTCCCCGAACCTCGAACTCCAACTGATCCCCCGGCTCGATGCCCAGCGCGTCACGGACGCTCTTCGGGAGCGTCACTTGGCCCTTGCTCGAGATCTTGTACTCCATGGGGCCAGAGTAAAGATTTTCCGGAGAGAAGTAAAGAATTCCATGCCTTCATCGTGACCGACCCCACTCACGCCAGCAACCCTCACCCCACGGCGCGGGACGACCCGTCACGTGCGGATTTGCCTGTGGATGTCGATATACGGGACTACCGTGCGCCCATGACGAAAGCCCGGGCATTCGCGATCGCGGCAGGTATCTCCTGGTTCGACATGGCGCTCTCCTTCATCCTGAACCTTTTCGACGTCTACCCGTCGACTGACGTGAAGCCCTTCAGCTACGGCGACAACGCGGCAGGAATCGCCGGTGCCCTTGGCCGAGTGTTCGACTGGATCAGCTACTTCACGAACCTCAGCAACGTCCTCGTCGCCATCGTGCTCACCATGCTTGCGCGCAACCTCTACCGCACCGGCCTGATGTGGGGGACGCTGCGGATGGATTCCCTCCTGATGATCTCCGTCACCGGCTTGATCTTCGCCATCGTCCTGGCGCCGGACTCGAGTCCCGAAGGCCTCTACATCGTCACCAATGCCCTCAGTCACTACGTCATACCGGTCCTGACGGTGCTGATGTTCCTGATCCTGGGCCCACGCCGCCAGATCTCCTTCGCGACCGTGTTAACCGCTTTGATCATCCCCATCGGCTGGGCCGTCTACATCTTGATCCGCGGCTCGATCATCGATGCCTACCCCTACCCGTTCCTCAATGCCGCAGACCTCGGACTCGGAACCGCGATCGTGAACATCTGCGGTGTCGCCGTGCTCGGGATCATCATCGGCGTGATCTTCTGGGCTCTCGATCGGTTGCTGTCACGCCGCACCGCCTAGAGGTACCGGACAGCCACCATCGCCGCGAAAACCGCAAGGACTGCCAGCATCACGTAGACATCCACCCACCCGCGCACCGCGGTCTGCACCGCAGACGTAAAGCGACCGAAGTGAAGATTTCCATCGAGAATGTTCACCCGGGTGATCGAGAAGAACACCAGGGTTGTGGTCACCGTGATCGTCAGGCACCACGGGCACAGCGCCCCGATCACGAAGTAGGACTGGAAGAACAGCCAGTACGCGAAGATGAAACCGATTGAGTAAAACCCCTGGGCCGTGAGCATGAACCAGCGCGGGAACCTCACACCCCCGAGCGCCGCAACCGCGAGAGTGATCACCACCGGTTCGGTGACCAGCCCGATGAAAGCGTTAGGGAATCCCAGCAGGTTCGCTTGCCAGGAGGACCCCACGGTGCCGCAGGAGATCTTGGTGTTGATGTCACAGCTGAAGATCGCATTCGGGTTGGCCGCCAAGACAAGGGCATCCACGGCGAGGACGAACGAGGCGATCAGGCCGATGATCGACCCGAGGAGCATCTCGATGTAGGCGCCGCGGTGACGCACGAAAGGCCCTTCGCTCACCCGGGAACCGTAATCGCTCGTCCCGGGGTGCAGTCCGGGAGGCATGCCCGGGGATCGGTTGCGGGCTACTCCTCGTCTTCCGAGCGCCGGCGCAGCCACAGGACGACACCGACACCCACCGCAACGGCGACAAGACCCACGGCCAGCACCGGCAGCGCACGCCGACCCTGCTCGATCACGATCTCCGCGCGCTCCAGGGTCTCCTCGGCCGCACCGAGCACCGCATCCGTCTGGTCGAGAGCATCCCGCACACGCCCCAGGTGGTGGCGGAGTTCCTCGACTCGAACCTGCTGCTCCTGCACCGTCTCCACCAATGCCATGTCAGCCCGCCATCTCCACCTTGAGCGCGGCATAGCCCGGCTTGATGTGGTTATTGATGATGTCCAGCCTCTCGTCAAACGGAATGAACGCACTCTTCATCGCATTGACAGTCAACCACTGCAAGTCGTCCAGAGTCCAGCCGAAAGCGTCGCAGCACAACTGCATCTCCCGGGTCATGGACGTGCCAGACATGAGGCGATTATCGGTATTGATCGTGACCCGGAAACCCAACTTCCGCAGCAACCCGATCGGGTGCTTGTCGATCGAGGGAGCGACCCCGGTCTGGATATTTGAGGTGGGGCACAACTCCAGGGGAATACGCCGATCGCGCACGTACGCAGCGAGCTTGCCCAAGTGGACCTTCCCGTCAGGGTCCACAGTGATGTCATCGACGATCCGCACCCCGTGACCGAGGCGATCTGCGCCGCACCACTGGATCGCCTCCCAGATCGAGGGCAGGCCGAAGGCCTCCCCCGCATGGATGGTGAAGTGCGCGTTCTCCCGACGCAGAAACTCGAAGGCGTCCAGGTGCCGGGTGGGTGGGAATCCCGCCTCCGCGCCGGCAATATCGAACCCCACCACTCCACGGTCCCGGTAGGACACCGCCAACTCGGCGATCTCCCGGGAATGGGTGGCGGTCCGCATCGCGGTCAGGAGGACACCGACGCGAATCCAGTGACCCCCCGCTCGCGCCGCTGCGACACCCTCCTCGAATCCCGCGAGGACCGCTTCAACAACCTGATGCAGGGTGAGGCCCTTCTGGACATGGAGCTCCGGTGCGTAGCGCACCTCCGCGTAGACCACACCGTCCGCAGCCAAATCCTCCGCGCACTCCCGGGCGACCCGCGCCAAAGCGGGCGCCGTCTGCGTCACGCCCACGGTGTGCTGGAAGGTATCCAGGTACCGCTCGAGCGAGCCCGAGTACGCGGCCTCGGAGAACCAGCGAGACAGGGTCCCCGCATCCTGGGCAGGCAACCCCTCGTAGCCGGATTCCTCTGCCAAGTCGATCACCGTCTGCGGTCGAAGTCCGCCGTCCAGGTGGTCATGAAGAAGGGCCTTGGGAGCCTTCCTGATCACGTCGGGCGGTGGCACAGCAGCACACATGTGGTCACGGTAGCGGCGTCGGCGTGGCTTCGGTGATGCGGCCCAGGTCATACTTGACCTCGTGGAATAGTTCGGCTGCACTCACTTCTCGGGAGGTCCCCATGCATGCCACCCCCGAGCAGAGTGCTGCCTGGCTCCGGTTCCGAATGGCGGAATTGGGTATTACCTCCCTTGAGGAACTCGCGGAGCGCTGCGGTTCCGACAAGGGGAATCTCTCGCGAATCTTCCGTCAGCAACAGCGGCCACGTGTGGATGCCCTGGAGCCACTTGCGACTGGCCTGCACGTGGGTGTGTACGAAATTCTCGTGCGCATCGGCGCCGTGGACCCTGAGAACGACATCCCCCCGGTCGTCACCAAAACCGGCCGCAGGGTGACCTTCAGTTGGCCGAAGGATCGCTCCCGGGTGAGCGCGGCAGCGTCATCGAGTTCCTCCAGGCGTTGAGGACCGCCTCCCCAAGGATCGGGTCGAGATCCAGGCAGGCTGCGATCACGTTGGCCTCGGACAACTCGACATGCGCAGTCACACTCACATGGCCGTCGTTCCGTTCGACACTGATGCGGGGTGGTCCATCCCAGGTCAGGGTGAGTCGAATAGGTGTTTCCCCCGCGAAATGCACGTGTCCCCCTGGTGGCCATGCCCGGGTCATAGCCGCATAGCGACCCTGGCACCAGCGCCTAACCTTGGCAGACTACGTAGCGCCTTCGCAACCATCGTTGCCGCACAGGGGACTGCAACGCAGGTACGTAACGTACGTACGCGCTGATTTCGTGGTGGGTCGCGCCCGAGCACTGAGAGTGCGCGAACCCCCCGCGACCGCGCACTCATGTCGAACGCGACCTACCACTATCGATGAACGGCGCAACCACCATCCCGGAGACGACAGTTGCGTTTACGCATCTTGTCCATTGTGTCGGAGTCAGCCCTTGTGTGCAGTGGATCGAGCACGTCGCCTTGCCACACCCCGGACATATCCGAGATATGTCGGATAGGTAACGGCGGCCCTGGGCCCTGCCGTGACGGCTACCTTTACCTCGCTACGGTGGGGGAAAGGAGTGTGCGCTCATGTTCATGCCGACGGGATTGACCCCCAAGCCCCAGTTCACGATCTTTCTGTCCGCGTTCCCCCACCCTGCCACCGTGCCCAGGGCCCTGGCAGTGGGTCCCTGGTCGAACTTCGACGCTCAGGGATGCTTCCTCGCATTTCCCCATGAGAGCGACTGTCTTCGCACCATGGGCGCAGTCGGATTCACCGACGAAGAGATGGATCGGTATTCGATCGTTCCGCTCAGCATCGCCTCACCCATGACCGAGTGCTTCCTTCAATCAGACGTCGTGATCCTCCCTTTCGCGGACATGTGGGACAGGTACGAGGTGGTGCGAATCGACAGAGAGCTCTGGAATCAGATGAGCGAGCGTTTTGGGGACGGCGATGTGGTCCACGCTCCGATCCGGGCACAGGGAGTGACCCTCGGGGTGGTGGGCTTCTACACAACCGAATCACGCAACTGGGATGCGCGCGATGTCGAATTCATCCACGGTGTCTGCGCATCCCTGGGTATTTGGGCCACGCATCCGCTCAGTGGTGTCCAGACACCGGAGATCTGGCGCCCAGTGAGCAGTTCCGTGATCGCACTCTCAGATCGGCAACAGGACATTCTTCGCCTTGTCGAACGTGGGAAGTCCAATGCCTCGATCGCCATGGCCCTGGGGTATTCCGCCAGCACGGTCAAGGCCGAGATGCAGAAGGCCCTGCGGGCCCTGAAAGTGAATGATCGAGTCGCGGCGGCCAAGCGGGCACGTGATCTCGGGCTATTGAATGACGAGGAGTCGGCGAGCTAGTCCGGATCGATGTCCTGGTCATGCCGGCGAGCACCCTCGAGGGTGAACGCGGGGACGCAGACGGCGATATAGCGGGCGCCGTCCGGCGTGGAGTAGCGCACGGTTTCGCCCGCGCGAGTGATGACGGCTTGACCCGCGTTGACGATCATCGGACCGTCGTCGGTCTCCACGGTCATCGAGCCCTCGAGGACGACGGTGAACTCGTCGAACTCGGGTGTCTGAGCGGGCTCCTCCCACCCAGCCGGGGCGACCATATGCGCGATCGACACGGAGTCGTCGCCGGTGGCGATCATGCCCACGAACTCCTCGATGGTCTTCCCACCAGGGACGGGGATCGGGACGGGGCCGGGCATGAGTTCAGGCATCGATGCGCTCCAGGATCAGGGGTAGTTGATGGATATCGGGCGTGGGTCCGATCGTGAACGCCCCGACGAGGGCGTCGTCGGCGAAACCGAATCGGGAGTCGTCATCGGTGAACATGGTGAGGATCTTCTGTCCTGCCTCGATGGCGTCACCGGGCTTGGCGTGCAGCAGGATCCCGGCGCCGGGGCTGACGTTGTCCTCCTTGCGGGCTCGTCCGGCACCGAGGCGCCACGCGGCGATGCCCACACCGAGTGCGTCGAGGTGGGTGAGGTAGCCGCCGGCGTCCGCGGTGATCGCGAGTGAGTGGCGGGCCTTGGGGAGTGGTGCGTCCGGGTCGCCGCCCTGCGCGGTGACCATGCGCCGCCACACGTCCATGGCCCGGCCACTGGTGATCGCCTCGTGCGGATCGGCCTCCAGCCCGGCGAGGTCGAGCATCTCCCGGGCGAGCGCGAGGGTCAGGTCGATCACGTCCTGCGGTCCACCCCCGGCGAGCACCTCCACCGACTCCGCCACCTCGAGGGCGTTGCCCACGGCGTAGCCGAGCGGGACGTCCATCGCGGTGATCAGCGCGCGGGTTCGGACACCCGCGTCGTTGCCGATCGCGACCATGGTGCGGGCAAGCTCCTTCGCCCGCTCAGGGTCGGACATGAACGCACCGGATCCCGTCTTCACATCGAGGACGAGGCCACCTGCTCCCTCGGCGATCTTCTTGCTCATGATGGAGCTCGCGATGAGCGGGATCGCCTCCACGGTGGCGGTGACATCGCGTAGGGCGTAGAGCTTGCGGTCGGCCGGGGCCAGCCCGGTGCCCGCAGCGCAGATCACCCCACCCACATCGCGCAGGATGGCGAACATCTCCTCGTTCGTGAGATGCGCACGCCATCCGGGGATGGCCTCCATCTTGTCCAGGGTGCCTCCGGTGTGTCCGAGGCCGCGTCCGGACAACTGGGGAACCGCGGCACCACATGCCGCGACGATGGGCACGAGGGGCAGGGTGATCTTGTCCCCCACCCCACCTGTGGAGTGCTTGTCCACGGTGGGTCGGTCGAGGGAACCGAAGTCCATCCGCTCACCGGAGGCGATCATTGCCTCGGTCCAGCGCACCGTCTCGCGCGTGGTCATCCCGTTGAGCAAGATCGCCATCGCCAGAGCGCTCATCTGCTCGTCGGCGACGGCCCCGTGGGTATATGCGTCGACGATCCAATCGATCTGGGCATCGGTGAGCTCGTGGTGATCACGCTTTGCCTTGATGATGTCGACCGCGGCGAAATCCATGCGTCAGCCTCGGAACGTGCGGTCCTCGGCGCGCTCGACGAGGTCGTCGGGGCCGAAGGCCTGGGGAAGGATGTCCCGAAGGGTGAGGATGCCCTCGGGTGTGCGGATGAGCGTGGTCGGACGGCCGTTCTCCCAGAGCAACTGTCGGCACCGCCCGCAGGGCATGAGCGGCTGCGCATGCTGGTCCACGCAGCTGACAGCCGCGAGTGTGCCGCCGCCCGTGGCATGGATGCTCGACACCATGCCGCACTCCGCGCACAAACCCACCCCGTAGGCAGCGTTCTCGACATTGCAGCCGACGACGATGCGGCCGTCTTCCATCAGCCCGGCCACGCCCACCTTGAAGCGGGAGTAGGGGGCGTAGGCCTTGCCCATGATGTCGATGGCCGCGGCGTTCAGGGCATCCCAGTCGATGTCAGCACTCATGGGGTGATTGTGCCTACTGCTTCTCGTAGGGCTGACCATCGGCCGCCGGCGGGCGCACCCGGCCGACGAGACCAGCCACCACGATGATCGTGACCAAATAGGGCGCCATGGCAAGGAACTCACCCGGGATCGGTGTCTCGATCAGCGCCAACTTCTGCTGCAGTGAGTCGGAGAAACCGAAGATCAACGCCGCCGCAAACGCACCGATCGGGTTCCAGGCGCCGAAGATCATCGCCGCCAGGCCGATGAAGCCGCGCCCACCCGTCATGCCCTCGTCGAAGCGGCCCACCGTGCCCAGGGTGAACCAGGCACCGGCGAAGCCACCCACCATGCCGCCATAGATCACCGCGAGGTAGCGGGTCTTGAACACGCTCACACCGAGACTGTCCGCCGCACGTGGGTTCTCGCCGACCGCCCGGGTACGCAGACCCCAGCGGGTCCGGAACAGGAACCAGGTGGTGAGACCGATCAACACGTACATGGAATAGACCATGATCGTCTGTTTGAACAGAACCGGTCCGAGGATCGGGATGTCACCGAGGATCGGGATCTTGATCGCCGGGAAGATCGGAGCGTCGTTCCACTCCGGCTTCTCCACTAGTAGCTGCGCGGTCAGGAACGATGTCAAGCTCAGGATCAGCAGGTTGATGACCACGCCGATGATGATCTGATCCACCCGGAAGTTGATGGCGAGCACAGCCAGGAGCAACGCCAGGATGCCACCGACGATCGTGGCAGCGAGGAGACCGACCCAGCCGCCAATGAGGGAACCGAAGACCACGCCGGTGAACGCCCCACCCAGCAACATTCCCTCGATACCGATGTTGACCACACCCGCGCGCTCGCACAGGATTCCCGATAAGGCGCCCAGCGCGATGGGGGTCGACCTCGCGACGGTGGACACCAGCATGCTGGTGAGGTTGAACTGCTCCCCTGCGGTCGCCCAGATCATCAGCGCGATCACGAAGACACCGAACGAGATCCCCAGGATGATCGTCGCCTTGCCCTGGAACCCCCGGAAGAACTGGGTGGCACCCAGGAAAGCGAGCACCATCGCGAGGATGTAAAGCGCGCCGGTGGAGGGGATCGCGAGTGGGGCGAGTTGTACTTCCTCGTCCGCCAGGCTGAGGTCGAAAGTGGCATCGCCCGTAGCGCCCGGGATGAAGAGGAATATCACCGCGGCAGCAAGGAGCAACATGACCACGCCCAGGATGCGGGCCCGGCGGATCTGGCCGCTCGTCAACTCCCGGGTGCGCTTGGCGGTGTAGGCGTAGGACTCCTCCGGCATATCCGGGCCGGCGGGGGTGACGCGGGTGTCGCTCACGAGCCCCACCCCTTGCTGATCTGGGTCGAGGCCACCGGGGTCTTGAGCCGGAAGATCGCGGAGATGAGGACCGGTGCAGCGACGAAGATGATGATCAGCGCCTGGATGACCCCGATCAAGTCGACGCCGACGTCGGTGCTGGCCTGCATCTGCTGCCCACCCGCGCTCAGGCCACCGAAGAGCAGGGCCGCGAAGACGACGCCGATCGGGTTTGAGCGACCAAGGAGTGCAACGGCGATCCCGTCGAAGCCCAAACTCGCCGAGAAGCCGGGGGTGGCCCGGTCCAGCACTCCGAGGACCTGGCCGGATCCAGCAAGACCGGCGAGCGCGCCCGCGATCACCATGACGAGGATGTACGTGCGCCCCACCGACATGCCGGCGTACTTGGCCGCCGACGGATTAGCCCCCACGGCACGGAACTCGAAGCCGGTGGTGGTTCGGAACAACAGCCAGTGGATGAATACGGCGGCCAGCAGCGCGACGATCAGACCCGCGTGGACGCGCAGGGCGGGGTCGATCGCCGTCAGCAGTCCGGGCAGGTTCGAGGTGGCTTCCACGTTCTTCGACACCGGATCATTGCGACCCTCGCGCTGGAAGATCTCGGTCTTCAGGAAGAAGTCCACCAGTCGCAAAGCGATGTAGTTGAGCATGATCGTGACGATGACCTCGTGGGCTCCGGTCTTGGCCTTCAGGAAACCTGGGATGAAGCCCCAGATGGCCCCACCGATGATGCCGGCGACCAGTGCCAGCGGAAGGTGGATGAACCACGGAAGTCCGGTCACGGAGAAGCCGACGAACACCGCGAACATCCCGCCGATCAACAGCTGACCCTCGCCACCAATGTTGAAAAGGCCAGCGCGGAAGGCGAGGGCAACCGAGAGACCCGTCAGGATCAGGGGTGTGGCCGCGGTGAGGGTCTCCGAGATCGCCCGAACGGAGCCCACGCTGCCCTGCAGCAGGGCGAGGTAGGCATTCATCGCCTCGCTGAACGACGACCCCGTGGCCATCACGATCAGCACACCGATCACCAGGGCCATGAAGACCGCCAGCAGCGGGATGAGCAATCCCGTGCGCCAATCGGTTGCCGTGGTGAGCTGGGTGAAGAAGAGCCGGCCCTTCGAGGGGGGCGGGAGATCGGGGGACTTCAGGGAATCGGGGGTTTGGGTACTCACGCCTGTCTCCCCGCCATGAAGAGACCGATCTCCGCGGGTGTCGTGTCGGACGGTCGTCGCTCGGCCACGATTCGACCGTCAAACATCACCAGGATCCGGTCCGAGAGCGCGAAAATCTCGTCGAGTTCGGTGGACACGATCAGGATCGCCTTACCTTCATCGCGCTTACGGACGATCTGCTCGTGGATGTATTCGATCGATCCGACGTCGATGCCTCGAGTCGGCTGCGCGCAGACGACGAGGGGAACATCGCGACTGAACTCACGTGCCACGATCATCTTCTGGGCATTTCCACCCGAGAGTGCGCTTCCGGTGTTCTCGATGATGGGCGGCCGTACATCGAACTCCTGAACCAGCGTCCGAGCAGAAGAGTCGATCGCATTCGCCTGCAGGCGGATACCGCGGGAGTAGGGCTTGCCGTAGTAGCTGTCCAGGATCAGGTTCTCGGCGATGGTGAAGGATCCGACCATCCCCATGTGATTGCGATCCTCCGGAACATGCGCGATACCCATCTCGTGGCGTTCCCGAGGGGACGTGCGGGTGATGTCCTGACCCTGGAAACGGATGGCACCCTCGGCGAGCTGCAGGAGTCCGGTGATCGCCTCGACGAGCTCGGTCTGGCCGTTTCCTTGAATTCCGGCGATACCGACGATCTCCCCCGCATCCACGTGCACGGTGATCGCGTCGAGAAGCGGGCGTCCGTAGTCATCGACCATGGTCACACCGTCGAGTTCCAGCACGCGTGCTCCGGGGGCGCTGGCGGACTTGTCCACGGTGAGCGAGATGTCGCGTCCGACCATCATCGATGCCAACTGCTCCGGGGTGGCAGTGGCGGGATCCGCGGTGCCCACGACCTTTCCCCCGCGTAGGACGACGATGTCGTCGGCGATGGCGAGCGCTTCCTTGAGTTTGTGGGTGATGAAGATGATGGTCGCGCCACGTCCCTGGAGCTCTCGGACGATGCCGAAGAATTCCTCGACCTCCTGCGGTGTGAGGACCGCCGTGGGCTCGTCGAAGACCAGGATCTGGGCGCCGCGGAGGAGCACCTTGATGATTTCCACGCGTTGCTGAATGCCCACCGGGAGGGTCTCGACGAGGGCGTCCGGGTCGACGGCGAGGCCGTACTTCTGCGAGATATCGCGCACCTCCGTGCGCGCCTTCTTGCGATTGAGCACGGTCCCGACGACGGTGGGCTCGACACCGAGAACCACGTTCTCGGCGACCGTGAAGACGGGTACCAGCATGAAGTGCTGGTGCACCATCCCGATCCCCGCAGCAATGGCATCACCGGGATCCTTGAAGTGCTGAACCACCCCATCGATGATGATCTCGCCCGAGTCCGCGGTGTAGAGGCCGGACAGGATGTTCATCAGCGTGCTCTTGCCGGCCCCGTTCTCGCCGATGAGGGCGAGGACCTTTCCCGAGCGGGCGGTCAGGCTGATGTCGTCGTTGGCCACGACCCCCGGGAATCGCTTGGTGATTCCCCGCAGCTCCAGCTCCACGCGCCACTCCCCTTTCGGACCGCCCTACTCTGGCAGAAAAGTACGGGGAGGGGTCCGGAATCGGACCCCTCCCCGCGAGAACCAGCGACTAGCCCTTGACGGATACCGATCCGTCGACGATGCCAGCCTTGATGGCCTCAATCTGATCCTTCAGTTCCTGCGGGATGGCGCTGTCGAATGCGTGGTACGGAGCGAGGCCCACACCACCGTTCTTCAGGTCACCGATCGTGACGCCACCCTCGAAGGTGCCATCGACCACGGACTGGATCGCGTTGAACGTGGTGACGTCCATGTTCTTCAACACGGAGGTCAGGTACACGTTCTGGTTCGCCGTATCGAGATTGAACTGGTCAGCGTCGACGCCGATGATCATCAGCTTCTCCGTGCCGAGCTCGCTCGCCAGGGCGGCCGAGCCGAGACCCACGGGACCGGCAACCGGCATGACGATGTCGGCTCCCTCATCCACGAGGTTCTGGGCGAAGGTGCGACCGTCATCGAGGCTCTCGAAGTTCTCGGTGAAGAGACCCTTCTGATCCTTCGGGTTCCAGCCGAGCACCTCGACCTTGGTGCCGTTGTCGGCGTTGTACTTCTGGACGCCGTAGTAGAAGCCGTCCATGAAGATGGTCACCGGCGGGATGTTGACACCACCGAAGGTGCCGACCTTGCCGGTCTTCGACATGCCTGCCGCCAGGTAACCGGCGAGGAATGCAGCCTCATCGGTGTTGAAGATCTGGCCCAGAACATTGTTCGCGGTGATGTCGCCCTCGGCATATGCGAAGTCGACGATCGTGAACGGCACATCCGGGTTCGCGTTGGCCGCTTCCTTGGTGGCATCACCGAGGAGGAAGCCGACGGTCACCATGACCCCGCAGCCCTGATCCAGGAAGGACTGGATGTTCGGGATGTAGTCGGTCTCGGCCTGGGACTCGAGGAATGCGGCTTCGACACCCAGCTGATCCCCAGCGTCGGTGACACCCTTCCACGCGGTCTGGTTGAAGCCCTTGTCGTCCACGCCACCCACGTCGGTGACGAGGCAGGCCTTCATCATCGCCGCTGCTTCCTCAGTGGTCTCTGCCGGTGCAGCGGCGGTCTCCTCGGCGGTCTCTGCAGCAGTGGTCTCCTCGGCGGTGGTACCGCTGTCGGAACTACACGCGGCGAGACCCAGGGATGCGACGGCGACAATCGCCGCTGCGATCTTCATTCTGGTCTTCACACTGTCTCCTTGTCATGAGTGTCCATGCGGGCAATGTCTGGAGCCTATTTCCACTGGCCCCGGGGAAGACTTCCGGCCGGTGATTGCCACGCTATTACGTCAGGGTTACCAGCCGGTCCATCAGCACTGTCACGAAACGATCACGATCGATCCCGATCCCCACATTGCAATTGGGTGTCCGGTCCGTCACACGCCATCGATCCACCACCGTGCGTCCCACGCATAACTCTGATGTCAGTTCGATCTGAACATTGGCGAAGACCGTGGTCACCAGGGTGGGGTCGATCAGGTGCGCGATGGTCACGGCGTCGTGGATCGGCGCGCCTTCCCAACCGAACCGCTGCTGGTGGAACCCCACGAAATGGTCGAGGAGTTCGGCCACGAAACTTCCGCACTCCCCCGTCCCGCGCAGGGCTTCGGCGTGCTCGTCGGTCAGCCAGGCCTGGTGGGTCACCTCCAGACCGATCATGGTGAGGTCGAAACCGCTGCGCAGGACGACGTCCGCGGCCTCCGGGTCCACCCAGATGTTGAACTCCGCGGCCGGGGTCCAATTGCCGAGGTCGACAGCGCCGCCCATGAAGACGATGCGTTCGATCCGATGGTGGAGGTGCGGAAGTGCCTCGATCGCCGCCGCCGCATTGGTCTGCGGGCCGGTGACCACGAGGGTGACGGGATCGGATGACTCGTCGAGCACCTGGGCGATGAGCTCGACCGCGGTGAGCGAACTGGGTCCGCGACTTGGCTCGACCGGGAGCGGGCCCGCGAGACCACCTTCCCCGTGCATGGAGGCTGCCGTGGAGAGCGCGCGTGCGCGGGGCCGGTCGGCACCTGCGGCCACCGGGATGTCCGGGCGACCCACCATGTCCAGAACGCGCAAGGCGTTCGTCGTGGTGTTCTCCAGGGTCACATTGCCCGCGACCGTCGTGACTGCGCGGAGGTCGATCGCGGGGTCCGCGACGGCGAGCATGATCGCCAGGGCGTCGTCGTGACCCGGGTCGCAGTCAAGGATGACCGGGATCGGCACGGTTAGAGCACGTCCACGGGGGTGTAGGTGCCCCAGACATCGCGGAGGGCATCGGAGACCTCGCCCACCGTGGCGCGTGCGCGGAGCGCATCCTTCATCGGATAGAGCAGGTTGCTCTCCCCCGCGGCGGCGTCCCGGATCACCTGCAGCAACCTCGCGACCTCCGTGTTGTCACGGGTTGCGCGCAGCGTCTCCAGCCGCTCCGCCTGGGTGGCCTCGATGTTCGGGTCGACCCGCAGGGGCTCGTAGTGCTCGTGATCGTCGATCGCGAATCTGTTTACACCCACGATCACCCGCTCGCCCGCGTCGATTTCATTGGTGACCGCGTAGGCGGAGCGCTCGATCTCGGACTTTTGGAAGCCGGCTTCGATTGCGGCAACGGCGCCGCCCATGTCCTCGATCCGATCGATGAGGGCCAGGGCCGCCGCCTCGATGTCGTCGGTCATCGATTCGATGACATACGAGCCAGCGAAGGGGTCGACCGTCTTCGTGACGTCGGTCTCGTAGGCGAGGACCTGCTGGGTGCGCAGGGCCAGTCGAGCCGCCTTCTCCGTGGGCAACGCGATCGCCTCATCGAAGGAGTTCGTATGCAGGGACTGCGTGCCCCCGAGGACCGCGGCAAGACCCTGCACCGCGACGCGGACCAGGTTGACCTCCGGCTGCTGCGCGGTGAGCTGCACTCCCGCTGTCTGGGTGTGGAAGCGCAGCATCCAGGACTTCGGATCCTGGGCACCGAAGCGCTCCCGCATCACCTTCGCCCAGATGCGACGGGCAGCGCGGAACTTCGCCACCTCCTCGAGGATCGTCGTCCGCGAGACGAAGAAGAAGGCGAGACGGGGTGCGAATTCATCGACATCCTGTCCCGACTCCACGGCAGCTCGCACATACTCGATGCCATCGGCGAGAGTGAAGGCGATCTCCTGCACGGGGGTGGCGCCGGCCTCCGCCATGTGGTAGCCGGAGATCGAGATCGTGTTCCACTTCGGGATCTCGGCGCGGCAGTAGGTGAAGATGTCGGTGATTAGTCGCAAGGACGGTGCCGGCGGATAGATGTAGGTGCCGCGCGCGATGTATTCCTTGAGGACGTCGTTCTGGATCGTGCCATTGAGCGCTGTCGAATCGATCCCCTGCTCCTCGGCCACCAATTGATAGAGCAGTAGCAGGATCGCTGCAGGCGAGTTGATCGTCATCGAGGTGGAGACCTGGTCGAGGGGGATCCCGTCGAAGAGGGTGCGCATGTCCTCGATGGAGTCGATCGCCACGCCCACCTTGCCCACCTCGCCGTGGGCGAGCGGATGGTCGGAGTCATAGCCCATCTGGGTCGGCAGATCGAAGGCCACCGAGAGTCCCGTGGTGCCGGCAGCCAGGAGTTGCGTGTAGCGGGCGTTGGACTCCGCCGCGGTGCCGAACCCGGCGTACTGCCGCATGGTCCACGGGCGCCCGGTGTACATCGTGGGATACACCCCGCGCGTGAACGGGTACTCCCCCGGCTCGCCGAGCTGCTCCCGCGGCGACCAGCCCTCCAGGTCACCGGCGTCGTAGACCGCCGAGATCGGCAGGCCCGACTCCGACCGTGCGGAGTCGTCGCTAGTCGGCATCCTTCCGAACCTTGATCTTGCTGCCCAGCCAGAGCAGGGGGTCGTACTTGCGATCGGCGACCCGCTCCTTCAGGGGGATCAAGGCGTTATCGGTGATCTTGATGTGCTCCGGGCATACCTGCGTGCAGCACTTGGTGATGTTGCAGTAGCCGAGGCCCAGTTCCTCCTGGGCGAGTTCCTGGCGGTCCAGGGTGTCCAGCGGGTGCATGTCGAGTTCGGTGACGCGCATGAGGACCCGCGGCCCGGCGAAGTATTCCTTGTTCTCCTCATGATCGCGGACGGCGTGACAGGTGTTCTGACAGAGGAAACACTCGATGCACTTGCGGAACTCCTGGCTGCGCGAGACGTCCTCCTGGGTCATGCGGTACTCGCCCGGCTTGAGCCCCTCCGGCGGCTGGAATGCCGGGACCTCACGTGCCTTGACGTAGTTGTAGGTGACGTCGGTGACCAGGTCGCGGATCACCGGGAAGGTGCGCAGGGGCGTGATCGTGACCGGCTCACCCTCGGGGAGGGAGTTCATCCGGGTCAGACACATCAGGCGCGGCTTGCCGTTCACCTCGGCGCTGCAGGAGCCGCACTTGCCGGCCTTGCAGTTCCATCGAATGGCAAGGTCGTTCTCCTGCTCCGCCTGGATGCGGTGCAGGACATCAAGGACGACCTCACCCTCGTTTACCTGCGTGGAGTAATCCTGCAGGGCTCCCTCACCCTTGTCGCCGCGCCAAATGCGGAATATCGCCGTGTGGCTCATGTCTACCCCTGTCCCGCTGTCTCGAGTTCCGCCGCGGTCATGTACTTGCCCAATTCGACTTCGTCGAAGAGGGCCTGCAGGTCGTTGGTCATCGACACCAGAGACTTCTTCTCCACCACGAGTTCGCCGTCGTCGACCGTGCAGACCAGGTTCACCTTGCGCCAGTAGGGATCCATCATCGGGAAGTCGTCGCGCGTGTGACCACCACGTGACTCCTGACGGGTCAGCGCCGCGAGCGCGATGCACTTGGACACCAGCAGTTGCTTGGGGAGATCGAGTGCCAGGTTCCAGCCGGGGTTGTAGGAACGCCCACCCGTGGTGTTGAGATACGCGATCCGCATCGTGAGGTCCTCGATACTCTTGAGTGCCAGGGTCATCTCGTGTTCGGTGCGGATGATCCCCACGAGATCGTTCATGACCTCCTGCAGCTCATGTTGAATCGTGTACGGGTTCTCACCACCGGTCATCGTGAACGGCTTCAGTGCCCACTCGAGGGCCTCCGTGACATCGTTCTCGTTGATCGCCGGGCGCCAGCCCTTGGTCGTGGCTGCGTCGACGTACTCGGCCGCGTAGATGCCCGCGCGACGCCCGAAGACGAGGAGGTCGGACAGCGAGTTGCCGCCGAGCCGGTTCGAACCGTGCAGCCCGCCGGCCGCCTCACCAGCGCAGAAGAGCCCGTTCACGCCGATCGCGGCCGTGGTGTCCGGGTCGACCTCGACACCGCCCATGACGTAGTGACACGTGGGACCGACCTCCATCGGCTCCTGCGTGATGTCGACGTCGGCGAGTTCCTTGAACTGGTGCCACATCGAGGGAAGCTTCGCCTTGATGACATCGGGGGCGAGGCGCGTGGACACGTCGAGGTAGACACCACCGTGGGGGGAGCCACGCCCGGCTTTGACCTCCGCGTTGATCGCGCGCGCGACCTCGTCACGGGGGAGCAACTCCGGCGGACGCTTGTTGTTGTCCGGATCGGTGTACCAGCGGTCCGCCTCCTCCTCGGTGTCCGCGTACTGGGACTTAAAGACCTCGGGGATGTAGTCGAACATGAAGCGGCGACCCTCAGAGTTGGTCAGCACGCCGCCGTCACCGCGGACGGACTCGGTGACCAGGAGGCCACGCACGCTCGGCGGCCACACCATGCCCGTGGGGTGAAATTGGACGAACTCCATGTTGATCAGCGAGCCACCGCACTCCAGGGCGAGGGCGTGTCCGTCGCCCGTGTACTCCCAGGAGTTGCTGGTGACCTTGAAGGACTTGCCGATTCCGCCCGTGGCGATGACCACGGCCGAGGTCTCGATCACGATGAACTCACCGGTGGTGCGCCAATACGCAAGCACCCCGCTCACCCTGCGGTTGTCCCCCTCACCCGTCATGAAGATCTTGGTGACAGTGCATTCGGCGAACACGCGGATACCGGACTCGTAGTCGCCGGTGGCCTTGAAGTCCTGCTGTTGCAGCGCGACCACCTTCTGCTGGAGCGTGCGGATCATCTCCAGTCCGGTGCGGTCCCCCACGTGCGCGAGGCGGGGGTACTCGTGGCCGCCGAAGTTGCGCTGGCTGATCCGGCCATCCTTGGTGCGGTCGAAAAGTGCGCCCCAGCTCTCCAACTCCCAGACGCAGTCGGGGGCCTCCTTGGCATGGAGCTCTGCCATTCGGTAGTTGTTGAGGAACTTGCCTCCGCGCATGGTGTCGCGGAAGTGGACCTGCCAGTTGTCCTTGGGGTTGACGTTCGCCATCGACGCGGCGATCCCGCCCTCGGCCATGACGGTGTGCGCCTTGCCGAAGAGGGACTTACTCATCACGGCGACCGTCTTGCCCGTCTCACGGGCGCTGATGGCCGCGCGCAGTCCGGCTCCACCGGCGCCGATCACGACGACGTCGTACGAGAGCTTCTCGTAATCACTCATGGCGTCTCCCTCGATCAGAAGAAGTAGAGGTTGGGGATGGTGTCGGTGGCAACGAGCAGGACATACACGTCGGCGAACGCAACGCCGAGGAGCGAATACCAGGCATAGCGCGGGTGATTGCCATTGAGACGCGACACCCAGGTCCACATCTTGTACCGGACCGGGTGAGCGGAGAAGTGCTTGAGGCGTCCCCCGATGGCGTTGCGGCAGGAGTGGCAGGACAGTGAGTAGAGCCACAGCAGGGTTGAGCTGGTCAGCAACACGAGCGTGCCCACGCTCATGTGCCCCCACTCGTAGTTCTCATTGCGGAAGGCGATGACGGCATCGAAGGTGAGGATGACATTGAACACGAGACCGATGTAGAAGAAGTACCGGTGCGAGTTCTGCAGGATCAATGGGAAGCGCGTCTCCCCCGTGTACTTCTTGTGCGCATCGGGGACGGCGCACGCCGGCGGGGAGAGCCAGAACGACCGGTAGTAGGCCTTCCGGTAGTAGTAGCAGGTGAGCCGGAACCCGAGGGGGAAGGCCAGGATGATCAGCGCCGGGGACAGCACCCACCAGGACCCGAAAGGAGTCCCGAAGTCCGAGGAACCGGGAACGCAGCTCGTGGCCAGGCAGGGTGAGTAGAACGGGGAGAGCAGGGGCGCCGCGTAGTAGTAGCTGTTCTGGAAGGCCCGGATGGTCGAGTAGATGATGAAGGCGATGAGGACACCCGCGGTGATGGCCGGCTCGACCCACCACTTGTCTGTGCGCAGGAAACGAGCGGAGATGCGGGCGCGCTCGCCGTTCGGTTGCCCGGACGACGCCTGTGGCGGTGTCGCCAGAGCCATGGGAGCCTCCTCAGCCTCGAATTCCGCCATAGTAGGGGCGCTCCCGAGGACCCGCAGCGGGAGATCGTGCGACGTCCATCACAGGTTCACCCGGTGAGCCGGGACGTCAGCCGCCGTTCACCGACGGATCGACCTCCACCAGGATCTTCGGCCTCACCCGGCGTCCGGTGAGAAGGGCATGCGCCGCCTGCGGGAAATCCGCGAAGGGGAACCGGCTATCGACGAGCTCCCCGGGACGGATCACACCGGCCGCCATGAGACGAAGCACCCGGTCGTACTGCTGAACCCCGTGCAACACGCCGCTGATTGTCACGTTCTTAAGTACCACGGGGGCGAGCGAGAACCCATTCACCGCTTCCGCGGAGACTCCCGCGAGAGCGATGCGGGCTCCGGCATCGGCCATGCGCAGGAGGGCATGGGTCGCCGCCGCATCACCCACGAAATCGATGATCACGTCGTAGGCATCTTCGGGTGCATCGGCGAGTGGACGCGCGCTGACGCCGAGGGCCGCCATCTGGCTCAACCCGTGCGGGGAAGATCCGAAGGCATCCACGCGTGCACCCATGCCGATGAGCACCTGCACGGCTACCTGGGCCAGCGTGCCCGTACCGATCACAGCCACGCGGTCCGACTCCGTGGCGCCTGCCACCGCGATGCCCTGCAGCGATGTCACCGAGGGTTCGCACAGCGCCGCATCCGCGAGCGAGACCGCATCCGGCACGGGCGTGAGGTTGGCCGCGGGAATGGTGATGAAGTTTTGCGCTGCGCCGGGGACCGTTCCCCACACACCAAGCTCACTTCTATCCCGGCACTGATTGATCGAACCGGCACGACAGCGATCGCAGGTCCGGCACGGGATGAAGGGGTGCCCCACCACGCGTTCACCGACGTACCGACCTTTCACACCGTCGCCGAGCGACTCGATCACCCCTGACCATTCATGCCCGACAACGAACGGATGCTTTTGCTTACCCTGCAGAACGAAGGGGCTCGTTCCCGCGATGAGCGCGGCATCGGTGCCGCAGAAGCCCACGTAGGCGATACGGACCACCACTTCATCGGATAGTGGCGGACGCACGGGCCACGGTTCCACCGCCACCTGGCCGGGTCCCCGAACGACGGCGGCGGAGTTCTCCACGCCCTGAGCCTTCACAGGTCGACGGCGAAGTACTGCGTCTCGAGGAATTCGTGGATTCCGGCGAACCCACCCTCGCGCCCGAGCCCGGATTCCTTCATCCCGCCGAAGGGCGCCGCCGGATCGGATGCGATTCCCCGGTTGATCGCCACCATCCCGGACTCGATACGCCGCGCTACGCGAATCCCCTCCCCTGCATCACGGGCATAGACATAGGAGATCAGCCCGTACTCGGTGTCATTGGCCATCCGGATCGCCTCGTCCTGATCCGTGAAGGTCACGATTGGGGCGATGGGCCCGAAGATCTCGTTGCGGGTCAACGTGGATCCGTGCTCGACGTCGCGCACGATGTGTGGCGCTATGAATGCGCCATGGGCGGGAGCCTCGGAGACCGCGATCGGCTCCGCACCCTCAGCCGCGGCCTGACCCACCAGATCGAGGATCTTGTCGCGTTCCTTCACGCTGACCATCGCGCCCAGGTCGTTGCCCTGGTCGATTCCCGGGCCGATACGGAGCGCAGTCAGCGCGGCACTGAATCGCGTCGAGAAGGCCTCGACGAGGGACTCGTGGACGTAGAAGCGATTCGCGGCGGTGCAGGCGGAACCACCGTTGCGCATCTTGGCGATCATCGCCCCTTCGACCGCCTTGTCGACATCGGCGCCCTCGAGGACGAGGAATGGCGCGTTGCCACCCAATTCCATGGACGAGGGAAGCACACGGCGTGCGGTCTGTTCGAGGAGCAACTTCCCGACGTAGGTGGATCCGGTGAACGAGAGCGTGGCCACGCGCGGGTCGGCCAGGATCGCTTCGGAGACCGGTCCCGATGTCGACGTGGTGATCACATTGAGCACACCGGCAGGCAACCCGGCGCGCTGCATGACATCGGCGATCCAGAGCGCAGTGAGCGGCGTCTCCCCCGCAGGCTTGAGAACCGCAGTGCACCCCGCGGCGAAGGCGGGCGCCAATTTGCGCGTCGCCATCGCGGCCGGAAAGTTCCACGGCGTGATCATGTAGGCGACGCCCATGGGCTGGTGGTCGACGATGATCGTCTTGTCGCGATTGGGTGCATAGCGGAAGTCACCCTGGACGCGCACCGCTTCCTCGGAGAACCAGCGCAGGAACTCGGCGGCGTAGACGGCCTCACCCATCGCGTCACGCCAGGCCTTGCCGTTCTCGAGGACGATCAGCCGGGCGCAGTCCTCCACCTCGGCGGTCATGATCTCGAAACTGCGACGGAGGATTTCCGCTCGTTGGCGCGCCGGGGTCTGGCTCCAGGTACGGAACGCCTCGTGGGCAGCGGCCACCGCCTCGAGGGCATCCGAGACCGTGGCATCCCCGATCTCCACCAGCGTCGCCAGGGTCGCCGGGTTGGTCACCGGCAGCCGCCCTGGGGACTGGACCCACTCACCACCGATGAGCAGCCCGGTCGGCGTGCGGCTCGGAAGGGTGTCCACGCTCATGGGAGTCCTCTCTCGTCACTACCAGTCTCCCAGCCACCGTGGGGTGCGCGGCTGCGGCCGACTCGAACCGGCTTACCATGGCCGGGATGCGCCGGCTCCTGGTCATTCTGCTCGCCCTGGTGGTGCTCGCCCCGGGGGCTCAGGCCAACCCCACGACCAGCCCCTCCCCGAGTCCGTCGGCCAGCCCCTCGGCCAGCCCCTCGGTCAGCCCGAGCCCCACACCCCCGGTCCCCGACACCACCGTTCGCGTGGACCCGGGGCCTGATGCCGCTCCGCTTCCCGAGGTGTACGCCCGATCCTGGGTGCTCGCGGACGCCGCCACCGGTGCGATCCTCGCCGAGAAGAAGATGGACGTCCCGCGGCGCCCGGCGAGCACCTTGAAGGTGTTGACCGCCCTGACCCTGCTTCCGCGCCTGGACCCTGAGCAGACCTACGTCGTGCGCAAGAAGGAGGCCGAGGCCTACGGAAGCCGGGCCGGGATCGTGCGAGGCAAGACCTACACGATCGATCAACTCATGTACGGCCTGCTGCTCCCGAGTGGTAACGACGCCGCCATCGCCCTCGCCCGGGCGAACGGGGGCGTCCCGGAGACCGTTGCGCAGATGAACCAGGTGGCCCGGGATCTGCAGGCCAACGACACCACCGCACGTAATCCGAGCGGGCTGGACTCCCCGGGACAATTCACCACCGCGTACGACCTGACGGTGATCGCACGTGCGGCGCTCGAACGGGAGGACTTCCGCACGTACGTGAGCGCCTTCCGCGCGACCATTCCCGCAAAGGGGAAGAAGTCACGCACCATCTACAACCAGAACCGGCTCCTGACGGGCGGGTTCAAAGGCGCGATCGGAGTGAAGACAGGGTTCACAAGCAAGGCCGGGCGCACATTCATCGGAGCGGCCGAGCGCAAGGGCATCACCCTCATCGTCACGGTTCTCGGTTCGCGCGAACCGACCGCGGACGCCGCCCGGAAGTTGCTCACCTGGGGTTTCGCGAACCTGAACGCGGTGACGCCCGTGGCCTACCTTCCCCCGGTGCCGCAGGCCGCGCCTGCGGACGAGCCGGCCCAGGCCATCGTGCCGGTCGCTGCAGCGGTCCAGACCCCCTCCGCCGCCGCTGCACCCGCGCCCGCGACCACCTCGATGAGCAGCATCCCGATCGGGGTGTGGGGTTGGCCGCTGCTCGTGCTGTTTCTGATCGGGTTCGCCGTGGTCAGTTGGCGCCAGGCGCGTCGACGACGCCGGGTCTAGACCTGGATGAAGCCGACCTTCTCGTAGACATCGCGCAGGGTGATCGAGGCCGTGGCCCGCGCTCGATCCGCACCCAGCGCCATCAACCGGAGGAGTTCTGCGCGGTCCGCGAGAAGTTCCCGCGTGCGTGCGCGAATGGGCGCAATGGCATCCATCACGATGTCTGCGGTCTCCGACTTCAGGTCGCCGTACCCCCGGCCTTCGTATGTGGCCACGATGTCTGCCATCCCACGGCCCGTGAGTGCCTGCTGCATAGTCAGGAGATTCGCCACACCCGCCTTTCCGACCGGGTCGAATCGGATCTCGCGCTCGGAGTCCGTCACAGCGGACTTGATCTTCTTCCTCGACACGGAGTCTTCGTCCAGGAGGAACACACATCCGCCCGGTGCGGACTTGCTCATCTTCGCGCTCGGCTCCTGAAGGTCGACGACCTTGGCGGTCTCCTTGATGATCATCGGCTCCGGCACAGTGAAGGTCTGCCCGAAGGTGCCGTTGAACCGCTGCGCGAGATCACGCGTTAACTCGAGGTGCTGACGCTGGTCCTCGCCGACGGGCACGGCATTGGCCTGGTAAATGAGGATGTCCGCGGCCTGCAGGATCGGATACGTGAAAAGGCCGACACTGCTGCGTTCCGCTCCCCCCTTGACTGATTTGTCCTTGAACTGCGTCATGCGGCTGGCCTCACCGAAACCCGTCTGACATTCCAAGACCCACGCGAGTTGACTGTGCTCGGGCACCTGGCTCTGCACGAAGATCGTGCTGCGCTCGGGATCCAATCCCACGGCCAACAGTTGGGCGAAAGACGTGAACGTGCGCTCCCGGAGGACGCCCGGGTCGTGGTCGGTGGTGATGGCGTGCTGATCCACGACGCAGTAGAAGCAGTCGTGGGTTTCCTGCATGCGAACCCATTCCCGCAAGGCCCCGAGGTAGTTGCCGATGTGGAAGGAGTCGGCCGTCGGCTGGATCCCGGAGAGGACTCTGGGCCGGGAGGTCATGCGCTCATTCTGGCAGCCGCGTGACGTGCACCTTCGCGATACGGCGCCCATCCATTTCGGTGACTTCGAAGCGGAGACCCGCGGCATCCACGGCATCGCCGGGAGCGGGTAAGCGCGACAGGTGGGACACAAGGAAGCCCGCGACGGTTTCGTAGGGGCCATCCGGCAAGGTGACGCCACACTCGTCGGAGAAATCCTCGATGTTCATCAGGCCGTCCACGGTGATCTCCCCGACGATGCGTGGGGCGCGGGGAGTCTCGGCGACGTCGTACTCGTCCTTGATGTCTCCGATGACCTCCTCGACCAGGTCCTCGAGGGTCACGATGCCGGCTGTTCCACCGTATTCGTCCTGCACGATCGCGATGTGCTGGCGGAGTCGGCGCATCTCGGTGAGGGTGCTGAGGATCACCTTGGTTCCGGGAAAAGAGGTCACGGGCCGCGCCAACTCACCTAGACGCACCTGACGACCCGACATGGCCGGGTCAAGGAGGTCACGGATGTGCACAAATCCAACGACGTCGTCAGCGGAACCTCGGATTACCGGGTAACGCGAATGCGGTTTGTCCGCGATCACCGTGACAGCGTCGCCGAGGAGCAGGCTGGCGTCGAGGAAATCGACCTCGGTGCGGGGGATCATCACCTCGCGGAGTTCACGATCGCCCACCGCGAAGACGTCGTCGATGAGTGCACGCTCCTCGAGACTGAGGTCTTCATGGGCGGCGACGAGGTCGCGCAACTCCTCGCCGCTGATCTGCTCCTTGGCTTCACGTGGGTTGATGCCGAACATCCGCACGATCGCGTTCGTAGAGGCGGACAACGCCACGATGAACGGCCGGAATACCCGGGCGATGACCGTGATCGGGCCGGCGACGAACAGGGCGACCCTCTCCGCCCGCTGCAACGCGATGCGCTTGGGCACGAGCTCGCCCAGCACCAGCGAGACGTAGGCAATGAGGATCGTGATCAGGATGAACGAGACGGCACCCGCCCATCCGGGGCTCCACCCCCAGGACTCGAAAACGGTGGCGAGGTCCGGGGCAATCTGTGCGGCACCGAAACCGGCGGACACGAAACCGGCGAGCGTGACTCCGACCTGGACGGCGGCGAGGAAACGACTCGGGTCGGACACGAGGCGCGCGAGTCGGGGCCCGCGTCTCGACGACTCCTCGAGTCGCTGCACCTGACTCTCACGCAGAGAGACGAGCGCGATCTCGGCCGCGGCGAAGAATCCGCCCAGCAGGACGAAGAACAGCACCACGACGACGTTGACCCAGAGTTCTGACACGCGGACAACAATAGGATCTGCACGTGGTGGAAGGCGCTGGGGCTGGTAGCGAGAAATTCATTGATCGCTTGGCCCTCGAGCAGATCGATCGGGATATCTTCACGGGTCACTGTCACTCCGGGGCGCCACTACGCGCCTACGGAGGTCAGATCGCTGCCCAGGCCTTGATGGCCGCGGGGCACACCGTCGAGCAGAAGGACCGGCACGTTCATTCCCTGCACTGCTATTTCCTCAGGCCCGGTCGGACGAAGGACTCGATCACCTACCTGGTGGATCGCCCCCGCGATGGACGGTCCTTCTCGACCCGGATCGTCCGCGCAGTCCAACACGGCGAAACCATTTTCATGATGACTACGTCTTTCGCCACCATCGACGCGGGCCCTGCCCACCAGTTCGACATGCCCAACGAGATACCGCCGTCCAAGGTCGCTGAGGTCGATATCCCGGCCGCGATCCTCGGTCCGGGGGTTCCCCTCGAGGAATGGGATTACCCGAGCCAGGTCCTGATCGAACTGCACTCCGTCGACCCAACCGACGAGTCACTGCCGAAGGTGGCGGGCAGGTACGAGCGCAATCAGTGGGTCCGGATCACCCAAGAGCTTCCGCACGACCCACTCGTTCAGGCGTGCGCGCTCACCTACCTATCCGACATGAGCATGGTGCGCGTGGCCACCGCACCCCATCGCGACGAGCGCGACTCGCTTCAGCGCGCCTCCATCGACCACGCGGTGTGGTTCCACGGTCCCATCGATGTCAACCGATGGCTGCTGTTCACCCAGGACACCCCGGTGGCCGGAGGTGGCCATGGATTGGCGCGCGGACTCTTTTACGACACCGAGGGTCGACTCATCGCCTCCGTGGTGCAGGAGTCACTCATGCGCACCAAGCGTTAGCGCATCGCCTTCTGCAGGTTGGCGTCGATCGACCCGAGGAAGTCCTGGGTCGTCTGCCACGGCTGATCGGGCCCGATCAACAGAGCGAGATCCTTGGTCATCTTCCCCTCTTCCACCGTCTCGATGCAGACACGCTCAAGCGTCTGCGCGAATGCGGTGACGTCAGGGGTTCCATCGAGCTTGCCGCGATGCTCCAGTCCCCGAGTCCACGCGAAGATCGATGCGATGGGGTTGGTGGATGTGGGCTTGCCCTGCTGATGCATCCGATAGTGACGGGTGACGGTGCCATGCGCCGCCTCCGCTTCGACCGTTCGGCCGTCCGGCGTCATGAGCACCGACGTCATGAGACCCAGCGAGCCGAATCCCTGTGCAACTGTGTCGGATTGCACGTCACCGTCGTAGTTCTTGCACGCCCAGACGTACCCTCCCTCCCACTTCAGCGCAGAGGCGACCATGTCGTCGATCAATCGGTGCTCGTAGGTGAGGCCAGCCCTCTCAAACTCGGCCTTGAACTCGGCGTCGTAGATCTCCTGGAAGAGATCCTTGAATCGACCGTCATAGGCCTTCAGGATGGTGTTCTTGGTGGACATGTACACCGGGAAATTCCTCGCGAGTCCATAGCGGAACGATGCCCGAGCAAAATCACGGATCGAGTCGTCGAGGTTGTACATGCCCATGGCGACGCCACTCGAGGGGAAATCGAAGATTTGGAACTCCATGGGGGCGGACCCATCAGACGGAGTAAAGGTCATCGTGAGCGTCCCAGCGGTGGGGACCTTGAAATCGGTGGCGCGGTATTGGTCGCCGAAAGCGTGACGACCCACGATGATCGGCTTCGTCCAGGTGGGCACGAGTCGCGGGATGTTCCCGATGATGATCGGCTCGCGGAAGATGACACCACCGAGAATATTCCGAATGGTTCCATTCGGCGACTTCCACATCTTCTTCAGACCGAATTCCTCGACACGCGCCTCGTCCGGGGTGATCGTGGCGCACTTGACCCCGACCCCGTACTCCAGGATGGCGTTCGCCGCGTCGATCGTCACCTGGTCGTCGGTGGCATCGCGGTACTCGATTCCCAGGTCGTAGTACTTCAGATCCACATCGAGGTACTTGAGGATCAGCTCGTCCTTGATGAATTGCCAGATGATGCGGGTCATCTCGTCGCCGTCGAGTTCGACGACCGGATTCACAACCTTGATCTTCGCCATGTCAGAGGTCCTTCACGTCGGCTTGCTTGGCCTTGACCGCCTCGTAGGCGGTGACAAGAAGCGCCTTCTCGTCGTCCGTGAGGGGTGTCTCGACGATGCGACGAATGCCCGTGCGGCCGATCTCCGCCTCGACTCCGAGGTAGGCGCCGGAGAGTCCGTACTCACCCTGCACCCACGCGCACACCGGCATCACCGCCCCGGAGTCTTCATGCACCGCGCGCGCCATGCGCGCTGCGGCCGCCGACGGTGCGTAGTACGCGGATCCAGTTTTGAGCAAGCCCACGATTTCCGCGCCCCCGTTGCGCGTGCGCTCCACGAGCGCGTCGATCCGCTCCTGGGAGACCATCTCGCCGAGGGGTTTGCCGTTCACGGTGCACACCGATGCAACGGGCACCATGGTGTCACCGTGGGAGCCGAGCGTGAGTGTCGTGACCGCGGACACCGGCACATCGAGCTCCTCGGCAACGAAGTGGGTGAATCGCGCGGTGTCCAGCATTCCGGCCTGACCGATCACCCGGTGGTGTGGGAAACCGGTGACGATCTGGGCGAGGGCAGTCATTTCATCGAGTGGGTTGGCGACGTTGATCACAACGGCATCGGGTGCAAACTTCTTCACGTTCTCGGCCACCTGGCGCATGATTTTCGCGTTGGTCTCGATGAGGTCCATGCGGCTCATGCCGGGCTTACGCGGCAGACCGGCGGTGATCACAACGGTCTCCGACCCCGCGATTGCCTCATATCCCTCCCCGTTCGGGCCGGTGGTCTGCCCTACGACGGCGGTCTCGAAGCCCTCGATCCAACGCGATTGATTGATATCGAGAGCCAGACCCTCGGGCTTGCCCTCCAGGACGTCGGTCAAGACGACCGTCTCGAAGATGTCGTACTCGGCGAGCCTCAGTGCCGTCGTCGAACCGTAGAAGCCGGCCCCGATGACCGCGACCTTCCCACTGCGTGCCATGTCTGCCTTTCCTGGCGTCGGATGCGGAGGAGAATTCCGGGGGTCAAGATACTTGCAGTCGAGTACCGGATTCCGAGCGGCCTCAAGCGTGTACGGTCGGTGAACATCAGTGGGGAGGCCGCATGACCTTCGACCTCAGGATCCAGCCCGACGTCGCGGATCTGGCGATGCGCGTGCGCGCGTTCATCGACTCCCAGATCATCCCGCGCGAGGGGGAACTTGAGTCGGCCGATCACGGCCTGTCCCCCGAGTTCCGCCGGGAGTTACAGGACTCCGCCCGGGCAGCGGGCGTCTTCGCCCCCACGGCGCCCGTGGCGCTCGGCGGGTTCGGTCTGGACCACCGCTCCATGGGTCCGGTCCTCGAGGAGTGCGGCCGCAGTCTGCTCGGGCCCGCAGCGATGAACTGCTCCGCACCCGACGAGGGCAACATGGCGCTCCTCGAACTGATTGCCACGCCGGAACAGCGGGAGCGCTATCTGACACCACTCTGCTCGGGAGCGATTCGTTCGTCCTTCTCGATGACCGAACCTGCACCTGGCGCCGGATCCGATCCGCGACTCCTCACCACCGAAGCGACCCGGCGCGGTGACTCCTGGGTCATCAACGGTCGCAAATGGTTCATCACCGGTGCCGACGGCGCCACCTTCAGCATCGTGATGGCACGCACGGAGGGTGGCGCCACCATGTTCCTCGTCGATGCTGACAACCCGGGCATGCGCATCGACAAGCGTCTGCCCACCATGGACAAAGCATTCAGCGGTGGTCACTGCATCGTGGAGTTCACCGATTGCCTGGTGACGCCGGAGAGCATCCTCGGTGAATTGGACAAGGGCTTCGAGTACGCCCAGCTTCGACTGGGACCTGCGCGCCTCACCCATTGCATGCGATGGCTGGGCGCCGCTCGACGCGTGCACGAGGTGGCAACCGCGTATGCCATCGAACGTCGAATGTTCGATGACCGGCTCGCGGACCTCGGCATGGCTCAACAGATGCTCGCGGATAACGAAATCGACATCGCGGCATCGCGGCAACTGATCTGGAACGCTGCCGGAGCCCTCGACGCGGGAATGCCGGCGCGCACGGAAACGTCGATCTGCAAGACCTTCGTGGCCGAAGCGGTGTTCCGCATCGCAGACCGGTCCATGCAACTCTGCGGAGGCTCGGGGACACTGACCGACCATCCGATCGCACGGATCCTCATCGAGAGCCGCGCATTCCGCATCTACGACGGTCCGTCCGAGGTGCATCGGATGTCTATTGCCAAGCGCGCGGTCCGCAGGTCGAGCAGAGGGGAACTCCCCGGGGACTGGCAATGAGTGCCCTCCCCCTCGATGCCCTCGCCCCGTGGCTGCGTGACTCTGGAGAGATCACCGGCGACCTGACCGCAACGCTCCTGGCTGACGGACGCTCGAACCTCACCTACCGGGTGACAGACGCCGCGGGACGATCCTGGGCGATCCGCCGCCCACCCCTAGGCCACGTGATGCCCACGGCGCACGACCTCACCCGGGAGTTCACCGTGCTCAACGGCCTCACCGGGCATTACCCGGTTCCCCGACCCTGGGCGCTGTGCACGGATGAATCCATTCTGGGTGTCCCCTTCCTGGTGATGGACTTCGTCGATGGCACCGTGATCGCGGATCGGGAGCGCGCAGACCAGCTGTCCGAGACACAGGCCGATCACGTCTGCCGATTGCTCGTCGATTCCTTGGCGGCACTGCACGGGGTCGATGCCCAGGCATGTGGACTAGGCGCCTTCGGGAAGCCGGAGGGCTACCTGGCACGTCAAGTGCGCCGCTGGGGTGAACAGTGGCAACTCTCTAAGACTCGGGAACTCGAGTCGATGAACGTCATGGCGCAATGGCTGGAAGCGAGTCTTCCGACACTCCCCCCGCAGCTTCCCTGGTCGATCGTCCATGGTGATTTCCGGCTCGACAACATCATCCTGGCCCACGACGCATCGCACGTTCGTGCCGTCGTGGATTGGGAGATGTCGACCCTCGGCGATCCCATCGCCGATCTCGCGGTGACCCTCGTCTACTGGACGGAGGCCGGTGACGGACTGCGCTCCGAGGTTGCCGTTGCGCGGGGACTCACGGCGGGACCGGGGTTCTGGACCCGCGAGCAGATCGTCCAGCGGTACGCCGATGTCAGCGGGCGGGGAATGGAGCAGCTCGGATTCTGTCTGGTCCTCGCCTGCTACAAGCTCGCGGTGATCATGGAGTCGCTCACCTATCGAGCCCGCATGGGTATGCAACTGGGCCGCACGGTCGAGCAGGGCGAGGACACAGATCACGCGGTGGTGGCATTAGCGCGCCTCGGCGAGCGTCTCGTCGATCAGCCCACGGTCGATACGTTGAGGAGCTGAACCAATCAGCTCGGCGCCGGCACGATGAACGCGAAGATCGTGATGGCCAGTCCCAGTACTCCGAGGACCGCCACATCGATCCGGCGCGACCGAACCGCCAGCCATCCAGCCTGATCCTCGGGCAGCAGCAGCCGGAGAAACGCGGCCAGGAGAACACTCGCACCGAGGACCACCGCACCCCGGCGGAAGGCATCGAGTGCGACCAAGATCAACGACGTCGCCACGCCGACGAGCACGAGAGCCAGTGGCCACCAGCGATCCCGCCGGAGGGGGGTCACGCTCATAAGCGCTCCGCGGCTTCGACCACGTTCTGCAGAAGCATCGCTCGCGTCATCGGTCCCGTTCCACCGGGCATCGGCGCCAGCCACCCGGCAACGTCGGCCACGCCGGGATCGACGTCGCCCACGAGCCCCTCCGGCGTGCGCGTGATTCCGACGTCCAGAACTGCGGCTCCCGGCTTGACCATGTCCGGGGTGATGAGGTGTGCGACTCCGGCAGCAGCCACCACGATGTCGGCACGGGCCACTTCCCCGGCGAGATCCCGGGTCCCGGTGTGGCAGAGGGTGACCGTTGCGTTCTCCGATCGGCGGGTCAGAAGGAGACCGAGTGGCCGACCGACGGTGACCCCACGCCCGATCACCACGACATGCGCTCCAGCAATAGGCACCTCGTAAGCGCGCAAGAGCTCGACGATTCCCCGGGGAGTGCACGGCAAGGGCGCCGTGACCCCGAGAACCAGGCGTCCCAGGTTCATCGGATGGAGGCCGTCGGCGTCCTTTCCTGGATCCATCGACTCGAGAATTCGATTCGCATCGAGATGCGCGGGTAACGGCAATTGCACGATGTATCCGGTGACCGATGGGTCCGCATTCAATCGGGCGATCTCGGCTGCGAGCTCGGCCTGACTCGTCTCCGCGGGGAGGTCCACTCGGATCGATGCGACACCGACCTCAGCGCAGTCGCGGTGTTTTCCGGCGACATAGGCATGGGAACCGGGGTCGTCACCGACCAGGACGGTCCCCAGTCCAGGATTGATCCCGCGCGCTCTCAAGGACGTGACTCGTTCAGCCATAGCGGCCTTCACGGTTGCAGCGGTCGCCTTGCCGTCGAGGATCACCGCGGTCATGGCGCAATCCTGTCAGGGACGGAGCGCCTACCCCCGGTGGAGATGACGACGGCGACGAAGGCGAGCACCACGCCGAGGACTAACCCAATATCGACGTAGTCGGTGAAGATCAGGTCGAGGACGATCGATCCCAGCAACTGGCCGGCAATCGCCAGCAGGGCCTGGCGGAGGACTCCCACACGGCCCACAACCCAGGCCGTCGTCGTCACGAAGATCACTCCGATCAGCCCACCGGTGTAGAGCCACGCATGCGAATCGGTCGGGATGTCGAGTCTCGTGAGACCCGTGGACGCCGCGATAGCGACGGCGACGAGGAGGGCGCTCGTGCCGACGATGAAATTCATCCATGCCGCTACCAGGGGCTCGCCGGAGGCGGCGCTGACGCGTCCGTTGATGGCCGCCTGGACTCCCAGCGCGGCACCGGCCAAAAGTCCCAACACCACGAGCAAGAGTGAAAGCCCTGCACCGCCCCATCGTCCAACAACGGCGCACCCGACCGCTGCAATCGCGATGATTGCCGAGATCACCCGCGCACTCGACACCGGTTGACGACCGTAAGGGCCCAAGCCCATCCGATCCACGATTAACGACGCCGTGACTTGACCCGCGACCGTGGTGATGGCGAACAGCGCTACGCCTCCCACCGGGACCGACATGCTCTGCGTCACGACGAAAAACGCGCCCAGGAGCCCGCCGAAGACCTGCCAACGGGGAATCGCTCCCGTGCGGGTGGCGGCGAAGAGAACGCGCATACCGACACGCATACGCGGTAATGCAAGACCCATCAGCGTGAGAAGGATGAGACCGACCCCGAACGAGATGAGGGCCGCCTCGAGACCGTTGCCGAGCACATCCGCGAGCGAGCCGTTTACCTGCGACTGGAGCGCAGCAAGGGCCCCCACGCTGACGGCCGCGGTCATGGGCCAGAACGCGCGATGCGGCGTCATATCAGTGGAAGAAGTGCCGCGTGCCGGTGAAATACATCGTCACACCGCGCGCATCGGCCGCAGCGATGACCTCGGCGTCACGGACGGACCCGCCGGGTTGCACCACCGCAGCGATCCCCGCATCGAGCAGAACCTCCAGGCCATCGGCGAAGGGGAAGAAGGCATCCGAGGCTGCGACCGATCCGGCAGCCCGATCACCAGCGCGCTCCACCGACAGGCGCGCTGCGTCGACACGGTTCACCTGTCCCATACCCACACCCACTGCCGCACCATCCTGCGCGAGCAGGATGGCATTGGACTTGACCGATCGACAGGCTCGCCATGCGAACTCGAGATCGGCGAGGATTGAGGGATCCGCAGGACGACCGCTGACCAGTGTCCAGGCACGCGGGTCGTCACCGACCGCGTCGATGCTGTCCACCGTTTGGGCGAGCATTCCCCCGCTGACCGTGCGGACTTCGACATGCCTTCCCGGATGCGGTCCTGGCACGCGCAGAATGCGGAGGTTCTTGCGCTGCCGGAGGAGGTCGAGCGCATCGGCGTCGAAGCCGGGGGCGACGATCACCTCGGTGAAGACGTCTCCGATTGCCTCGGCCATCGCGCGGGTGACCGGGCGATTGGCAGCGATCACGCCACCGAAGGCAGAGACCGGATCGGTGGCATGCGCTTTCCGGTACGCGTCTGCGATATCGCTCCCCAGGGCGATTCCGCAGGGATTGGCGTGCTTGATGATCGCGACCGCCGGCTCGGTGAAGTCGAAGGCGGCACGACGAGCCGCGTCCGCATCCACCACGTTGTTGTAGGACATCGGTTTACCGTGAAGCTGCTCCGACGTTGCAATTCCAGGTTCGTGCTGTGCGGCGAGATACAACGCCGCCGACTGGTGTGGGTTCTCGCCGTACCGAAGAACCTCGCCCCTGCTCCACGCCTGGGCCGTCCAACGCGGGAAGTTCTCGGGGTCGGCCTGACGCATCATCCAGCGACCCACCGCGATGTCATAGGTAGCAGTGTGTGCAAAAGCCTCAGCGGCAAGCTCCTGACGCTGCACCAACTCGAAACCCCCGGATCGCACCGCGTGGAGCACCTCCTGATACCGCGCAGGAGAGACGACGACCGCAACATTCGCATGATTCTTCGCCGAGGCGCGGATCATCGCGGGTCCGCCGATGTCGATCTGCTCGACACACTCCTCGACCGAAGCGCCCGACGCAACTGTCTGCGTGAACGGGTAAAGGTTCACGATGACGAGGGTGAATGGCTCGATCTCGAGGTCAATGAGCTGCTGCTGATGGGACTCGAGTCGAAGGTCCGCCAGCAGGCCTGCGTGCACCCGCGGGTGGAGTGTCTTCACGCGACCGTCGAGGCATTCGGGGAAACCGGTGAGATCCTCGACAGGCGTGACCGGGATCCCCGCTCCTGCGATGATCGACGCCGTCGATCCGGTGGACACGATCGCGACACCCGCCTCATGGAGTCCAGCCGCTAACTCCGTCACACCCTGCTTGTCGTAGACCGAGATCAGAGCACGCGTGATGGGGATGCGATCAGCCATGGCGCACTCCAGCAGGTTCCGCAACCAATGATGCGACCACCTCGACGAGGAGCACTCGCTCGACCTCCTTGATGCGCTCGTGGAGGCTGCCCTCGTCATCTCCCTCACGCACCTCCACGGGCTGCTGGGCGAGGATCGGCCCGGAGTCCACCCCGTGTTCGATGACGTGCACGGTGCATCCCGTCCACGTCACCCCGTAGGCCAAGGCATCACGCACCGCGTGCGCCCCGGGGAACGCGGGCAGCAGGGCTGGATGCGAGTTGATGATGCGGCCCGCATACGCGTCAACAACCTCCGACCCAAGGACGCGCATGAAACCCGCGCACACGATCAGGTCTGGTTGATACCCCTTGATCATTGCGAGCAATTCACGATTCCAGGCATCGCGATCGCTTCCGAGGACCGCCGCGAACGTCGGTACGTGGCGTGCACGGGCGCGGTCCAATGCCTGACAGTCGGGCACATCGGAACCCACGGCTATGACGGCCGCACCGATGTGGGAGTCGAGGAGGGCTTGGAGAAGCGTGCCCGACCCGGATGCGAGGACGAGGATGCGGGCCACGCTCCGACCCTAACGGCACCGCAATTACAGAACGGTTTCCGAGTTCATGTGGCGATACATGTGGGCAGTGACCAGGGCGACGAAGGGCAGCGCGATGAGGGTGAGCAGGCCGAACAGCATGGATCCGATCAGGAGGACCGTCAGATTGAGTGCCATCGCCACGAACGCGGCACCGAAGTTGGCACGAACGATGCGGACACTGCCGGCGAAGGAGGCGCCGAGCCCCGTTCCGCGATCGACGGCGAAGTACGGGGCGAACTGTAGGAAGAGGATCACCAGGATGCCCGGCACGATCAAGAGGAGCACCCCGAGGCCTACCAACAACGAGTAGAGGATCTGGGTGACCAGGTAGACCGCCAGATTCTGTCCACTGAGTAACGCGTCGAACGCCGGAGTTCGCCCCTGCGTCGACCAGAGGGCACCGCGGATGACACCGACCGTGGTGAGGTAGATCAGCACCTGCAAGAACAGCACGATGCCGATGGAGGTGAGTGCGGGACTCCCCAAGGCCGAGGTGCAGGCCGCTTCCTGGCCCGGGGTCTGGGGGTCGACGCACTGCACCAGGAGTCCCTGCAGTGGCTCGAGGCTGATCACCTGGAGGAACTGGGCCGCGGTGACGACGGCCGCAAGCGACAGGAACGCGAGGAAGTTCCGCCGGAACGTATCGAGGGACCAGCGCAGCGCCTGACCGACGTCTACCGAGGAACCCACAACTCTCCGTCCACGCTTTCGAGTATGTCAGGCTCCGCCACACTCAGCGCCGGACGGCGTGGACGCCGCAGAAACAGTGCGGTGGGCAGCATTCCCACCACGAGTCCGATCCAGGCCAGCGAAGCCGCGAACTCCGGTAGCGGACCCAGGAACGACAGGCGCAATTCCCCGAGCGAGCCCGATGCGAGCCAGGCCAACGCGGCTACGACCAACGCGGCCCCCGTCGCAGCAAGCAGCGCGATCACCAGGCGCATCAGGGTCTGCTCATCCGACGCTCGACGTGCGATGAAGTAGCCGGCAAGTAATCCGCAGGCCACCGTGATGCACGGGTAGAGCCATGCGAGGGGGACCGCCGTCTCCGGGAACGCGGCGATGATCGGAATGAGCGGGACTTCGGCGGGTGACGTCACGGCGAGGAAGGGACTTACGAGCGATTCCGAGCCGAGGCTGAAGCCTGCACCGAGAATGTAGGAGACAGCCCAGAGGAGGAGGGTCGGGAGAAAGGCGAGTGTGATGAGAAGGAGCGATACCGCGCCAACAAATCCTGTGCCTATCGCGGACTGCACCTGCAGCACGTCGGAAAAGCGCGCGATGAGCCAACCGATCAGGAGAAGCGCACCCGCCCCCAGGAGCGAGGTGATCGCGACCACGGCAGCACCCACCACAGTCATCACCCACGACGGAATATGTGTCCGGACATGGAGCGTGAGTCCGCTCGAGCGCCGCGCACCAATCCCACCGGCGACCAGTGCGATCAGTCCAGCGTGCAGCGCGACCCGCGGCAGCGACGCGGTCCACTCGGACGTTCGGGTGAGCATCAGGACACCGGTCGCAAGACCCGCGTAGGTGAACGCGAACGCCCCGATTCCCACCAGGTACTCGAGTGGTGTGCTCACCCGGGACACACGTCCCCACCAGGTTCCCGCTCCATAGGCCAGGAAGCCGACACCGATGGTCAACCCCCAGGGCACCAACGTGTAGTGGACCGTCTGCACGGTCAGCATCACCCCGTGGACCGGCGCCGACCACAGGACACCGGCCAGCGAGATCCAGGCGAGGAACCCGGACTGCTCCTCGGGTGCGCTCATGGCGGTCACGGAAACCACCAGGGCGACCACGAGGTAGCCGATCACCGCGGCCACGAGTGCGGCCAGGACGGCGAGCGCGATGCGTCCGACGCGCGGCGCCCAGACGCGCAGGTGAGTCACACCCCCAGGGTGTCAGCCGGGTCACCTAGGACTCGGGATGCCACACCGATCACCCGTGTATCAGCAGCCACACGGATGCGGTAGCGCTCAGACCCAGGGCGACCCGGACGAAGACGGTCTGGTCCATGCGCCGGAAGACCTTCACTCCGACGAAAGCACCCACCGCGGTCAACGGCGCGAAGAGCGCTCCGATCATTAGCGACTCCCGCGTCACTAAGCCCAGGCCCACCACGAACGGGACCTTGCTCAGATTCAGAATGAAGAAGAACCAGACAGACGTCCCCATGAAGACCAGCATCGGGACCCGCATGCGTACCAGATACAGACTCATCGCCGCACCGCCCGCATTCGCCGCGAGGGTCGTCACCCCGGCGAGAACACCGAAAAAGGACGCGATGACCCGGTCCTTGGCGGTCACCGCAGATCTCGTAACTTCCAGACCACCACGCATCCGGATCCATTCCAGAATCGCCGAGATCAGGATCAACGCACCGACAACCCGGCCCACCGTCGTGATGTCCGCGTACACGAAGAGGGCGGCTGTCAACGCGAATCCGACGAGCAGGCCGGGAATGAGACGAAGCAGCAATCGCCACTGGACATGTTGGCGATAGATCGCGAGCGCGATCAGGTCACCGAAGATCAGAAGCGGTACCGAGAATCCCGCGGCCACCGTCGGAGTCAGGGCCAATGCCATCACCGGCCCGGTCAGCACACCGAGAACGGGCATGGCCGTCTTGGAGATGCCATAGAGGAATACGCAGGACCCCACCGTGATGATCAGGACCGGGGTCCAGACCTCAGGCAACGACTACGCCTGCCTCCGATGCAGCCCGAAGCAATTCGCGATCGAGCGTTACGAGGGGCCAGCCGCTCCTCAGCGCCACGTCAAGATAAGAAGCGTCGTGGGAGGTCAATCCGCGGTCGATGGCCAACTGCATGATGGTTGGCGTTGGAGATTCGTCAATCACTGCGACAGGTAACGAGAGGATCTCCGCAAGCATCGTCCGCGCGGAGTCGACCAAGAGTCCTCGAGAGCGAACATACGTGGCGATGACGTTCGCAACCTCGAGTCTCCACATCGCGGGGACAACCGGAACCAGCTCATCGAGTAGATCAATCTTCGCCCACGCGGGGCCCGAATCGGGCTTGGTCAGGAACCACGACAAGCACACGGATGCGTCAAGGACAAACGCATTCACAGGCGCCCTTCGCGCTTCATGTCAGAGATCTCCTCAAGTGAAGCGGTGAGATCCCCTCCAGCAATCTGGGCCTGTATTCCTTCGATGCGAAGTCGAAGTTCGGCGGCCGAGGAGCGACGCACGGGTGGAACGAGTCGTGCCACGGGCTTCCCGTGTCGGGTGATGGTGATCACCTCACCCGCTTCGGCACGAGAGACGAGGTCCGACAGATGGGTCTTCGCCTCGAAGAGCCCCACGCGTACATCACTCGGGAGCTCCACAACGGTCATACCGGGATCGTATGCGATTCAGAACCCACATTCAACTAGAAATCTAGTCTATTTTAGGGAGCCCATGATGTCGCGCATGAGGCGTGCGGTAGCCGACGGCGTCTTGCCGACACGTACCCCCACAGCCTCCAATGCCTCCTGCTTCGCCGCGGCCGTGCCCGCGGAGCCCGAGACGATGGCTCCCGCATGCCCCATGGTCTTGCCCTCGGGAGCGGTGAAACCCGCGACGTAGCCGACCACAGGCTTCGTGACGTTGTCCTTGATGAATGCGGCGGCGCGCTCCTCGGCATCTCCGCCGATCTCGCCGATCATCACGATCGCATCTGTATCGGGGTCATCTTGGAATGCAGCCAGCGCATCGATGTGCGTGGTGCCGATGATCGGATCGCCGCCGATTCCAACGCAGGTGGAGAAACCGATGTCGCGCAACTCGTACATCATCTGGTAGGTCAGTGTTCCCGACTTGGACACAAGTCCGATACGCCCGGGCTTGGTGATGTCTGCCGGGATGATGCCCGCGTTGGACTGTCCGGGACTGATGATCCCGGGGCAGTTGGGCCCGATCAACCGGGTTGCACCCGAGTTCACCGCGTACTGGAAGAACTGCGCGGTGTCGTGCACCGGAATCCCCTCGGTGATCACCACGCAGAGCGGGATACGGGCGTCGACGGATTCCTCGACGGCACCCTTCGCGAAGCGCGGGGGCACGAAGACGACGGACACGTTGGCACCTGTCGCGGCCATGGCGTCGCCGACGGAGTTGAACACCGGGATCCCATCGACCTCCTGACCGGCCTTCCCGGGAGTCACGCCGGCCACTACGGCGGCGCCACTCGCGACCATGCGCCGCGTGTGCTTGGTTCCCTCGGAGCCGGTCATCCCCTGGACGAGGATCCTGCTGTCGCTATCGAGCCAGATGGCCATGTCCCCTACTTCCCCGCCTTGGCGGCTGCTGCGAGTTCGGCCACGCGACGTGCGGCGTCGTCCATGGTTTCCACGAGTTCGATGAGCGGGTGATGCGCCTCCATGAGGATGCGCCTGCCCTCCTCTGCATTGTTGCCATCGATGCGGCACACGATGGGCTTCGTCGAAGCGACACCGCGCTGCTCGAGAACCTGCAGGCCCTGCAGGATTCCGTTCGCCACTGCATCGCACGCCGTGATCCCGCCGAAGACGTTCACGAAGACAGCTTGGACATCCGGATCGTTGAGCACGATGTCGAGACCATTGGCCATGACGTCGGCGGAGGCGCCACCGCCGATATCCAGGAAGTTGGCGGGCCGGACGCCACCGAACTCCTCACCCGCGTAGGCCACGACGTCGAGGGTGCTCATCACAAGCCCCGCCCCGTTGCCGATGATGCCCACGTCACCGTCGAGCTTGACGTAGTTGAGATCGAGCTCCTGCGCACGCAACTCAATCGGATCGGTGGCCTCGCGATCGACCAAGTCCGCGTGGTGCGGATGGCGGTACCCGGCATTGCCATCCAACGTGACCTTGCCATCGAGAGCGAGGACCTCACCCGTCGGAGTGAGAACGAGGGGATTGACTTCGACGAGCGTGGCGTCCTCCCCCACCATCACATCCCAGAGGGATACGAGGATGTCCGCCACCGGTCCCGCGATCGCCTCGGGGAACGTCGCCGCCGTCACGATCTCCCGGGCCTTCGCCGGAGTGACTCCGTCGAGTGCATCGACGCGGATCTTGGCGAGCGCCTCGGGCTTCGTCGCGGCGACTTCTTCGATGTCCATGCCACCCTCGACACTCGCCATCGCGAGGAAGGAGCGATTCGCCCGATCGAGCAGGAAGGAGACGTAGTACTCCTCGGCGATATCGGTTGCCGGCGTCACGAGGAGTCGCCGCACCACATGGCCCTTGATGTCGAGGCCCAGGATTCCTTGGGCCTTGGTGAAGGCATCGTCGGGCGAATCGGCGAGCTTGACGCCACCCGCCTTCCCTCGCCCACCGGTCTTGACCTGGGCCTTTACGACGACCGGGGCCGCGATCGCCTGAGCAGCCGAACGCGCCTCCTCCGCCGTCACGCACACGTGCCCGTCGGTCACAGGAACACCGTGGGAACCGAATAGTTGCTTGGCTTGATATTCGTACAGGTCCAACGTCGCTCCTCGTGATGTGTTCGCGCGCGGGCACTAAGCCTAGGAGGCGGCGGGGACTCGCTCGCGCACCCAGTCGACGACATCGTGCGTGGGTGTCCCGGGCGTGAAAATCCTGGCGACGCCCAGAGCTTCGAGCTGTGGGATGTCATCGTCGGGGATGATCCCGCCGCCGAAGACGGTGATGTCCGTGGCATCGCTTGCCGCAAGCAGTTCCATGACTTCCGCGAAGAGCGTCATGTGCGCACCCGACAGGATCGACATCCCGATGAAGTCTGCGTCCTCTTGGATCGCCGCATCCACGATCTGCGCGGGAGTCTGATGGAGCCCGGTGTAGACGACCTCGAAACCGGCATCGCGGAGCGCGCGGGCGATCACTTTCGCGCCCCGGTCATGTCCATCGAGACCAGGCTTCGCGACCACGATCCTCACTGGCGCACCCATCGAACCTCCTAGCAACGAGCCTACCTTCCGGATGTGACCGGACTGTGGCGACCGTCGAAAGAACACTAGAGTGCACACGTGGGAGGCATCGGGGAGACCCCCGCCTGGACCTGGGTGCGCACGCCGCGGCGTGCGACGCTGCGCGATGAAGTAGCCGAGCACACCACCCCCCACGAAGTCACCCAACGCGCCGATCGCCTCGACGGAACCGTCGGTGTCCTCGCCCTCCCCGAATCGCGCATGGTGTTCGTGCAATACGGAGGTCGCGTGGAGGTCGAAGCGCCGCCCACCGGCGATCGGATCGTCGCCACCGTTCCCCTCGGACCCATGGGTGTGCGCTACACGGATGGTCGTCCCGGAAGACGCGATACCCAGACCGTCGTCCTCGGACAGGGATGCAGCACGTTGATGGACCCGGACCCGCACGCGGGGGCGCTCGTGGTCTCGAGTGATCCGATCAGGATCAAGGAACATGCTCACACTGTGTGGGGCCCCGACGCGGGCCTCGATCCGGATCCGGAGGCGATCACCTCGCCACGCGCATTGGAACGCGCGTGCCGACAGATCTGGACGGTCACGTCCACGCTCCCCGCGAGCACACCCGCCACCGTCATCGCATCCCTCGCCCACGCGCTCGACGACATGCTGATGAGTGCTCTCGTACTGGCGTGGTCACCCACACGACATGTGCCGACACCCCGGGGTCGGGTTGCACACGTCCTCGACTGGCTGCGGTGCAATCACGGGATCGCAGTCACCGTGTCAGACATCGCACGCGCCGCGGGTCTCAGCGTGCGCCAACTGCAACAGTCCGTCCACGATGAATTGGGTATGACGCCCATGCGGCTCCTGAGAGACGTCCGCCTCATGGACGCGCACCATCGGCTGCGAGCCGCCGGACCCCAGACCGCGACGGTGGCTGCCATCGCTCACGAGAGCGGTTTCGCCCACCTCGGCCGATTCTCCGTGATGTATCGCGAGCGATTCGGCGAGAGTCCGTCGGTGACCTTGATGCGAGATATCGCCTCATGACGAACGTCGCGGTCATCTACTACTCCGCCACCGGCAACATCGCAGCCATGGCACACGCCCTGGGCGAGGGAGCACGCGAGACCGGAGCGGAGGTTCGCATTCATCGGGTTGCCGAAAATGCACCAACCGAGGCGATCGATGCGAATCCGCGGTGGCGGGCCTTCCTCGATACGAATCAGGATGGCCCGGCAACACTGGATGACCTTGCGTGGGCCGATGCGATCGCCCTCGGTTCTCCCACCCGCTTCGGTGCGGCGGCGGCGCAGCTGAAGTCCTTCCTCGACACCACCGGGGGGTTGTGGGCACAGGGCGTGTTGGCGGAGAAGGTGTGCACCGCGTTCACCAGCTCTTCCACGGCGCACGGAGGCCTCGAATCGACGATCCTCGCGATCAACAACCACTTCTACCATTGGGGATCCCTGGTGATGCCGCTCGGTTATCGCGATGCGCACGTGATGAAGCGGTCGGGCAATCCCTACGGCGCGTCCTTCGTATCCCGTGGCGGAGCGGCACCGGACGACGACGCACTCATGGCTGCACGGATCCAAGGACGCCAACTTGCGACCGTGGCGTCCGTGTTGAGTCGGGGCCGCGACCAAGGAGGCTCGTGATGAATGAAATCCGGATCCTGGCCATCGGGGGGAGCACCCGCCCGAACTCGTCGAGCGAGAAGGCGTTGCGCATCGCAGCGGACGCCGCTCGCGAGGCCGGCGGCACGGTGACCGTGATCACGAGCAGAGATCTGATGCTCCCGATCTACGACACGGAATCCCAGGATCGCGATCCGAAGGCCGTTGCTCTCGTCGACGCGGTGCGGTCCGCACACGGGATCATCGTGTGCAGCCCGGGCTATCACGGCGGAATCAGCGGCATGATGAAGAACGCGCTGGACTACATCGAAGATCTGGGTCGGGAGGATCCGCCCTACCTCCACGGCCGCGCGGTCGGCTGCATCGCGGTCGCATACGGCTGGCAGGCGACCGTCTCGACACTTCACCAACTCCGCCAGGTGGCGCATGCACTGCGCGGCTGGCCCACACCGTTGGGGGGAACGATCAACGCCTCGGTGACCGAGTTTGCCAGCGATGGTTCCCTGACCGATCCATCAGCGCACGAGCAACTCCGCACCGTCGGCGCACAGGTCGTCGAATTCGCCCGAATGCGAGCAGCACACGATGCGGCACAGTGATCAGGACCCGGAACTCACATGAACGAGCGCGAGATCAGCGCCTTCGACGGGGAACCGGCAGACATCGCGGTGCGCGCGACACGTCCGCAGTCGCTCCTGATCACGGTGTATGGCGCCTACAGCCGTTCGCTCGGTGGATGGTTCGCCGTCAGCACCATCCTGCGGCTACTCGGGGACATGGGGATCGAGGACCCCGCCGTGCGCAGCGCTCTCTCCCGCTTCAAGCGACGCGGGATCCTCGTGGCGGACAAGCGCGCCGGTGTGGCGGGCTATGCACTGAGCCCCACCTCGCGACGGACCTTCGACGTCGGTGACGCCCGCGTCCTCGA
>Ga0169931_10000942_pt1 | contig 48322 bp, 46 predicted proteins | sample Kivu_15m_20L_FD_129675 | JGI IMG/M metagenome (GOLD analysis project Ga0169931, IMG submission 129675) | Freshwater microbial communities from Lake Kivu, Western Province, Rwanda to study Microbial Dark Matter (Phase II) - Kivu_15m_20L... | ecosystem: Environmental > Aquatic > Freshwater > Lake...
AGTCCGGTGAGGGTGCCGGCAGAGGGCACCGCGGGCATCACCGTGCCGATCGAATCGAAATGGGTGGAAGACGGCTGGCGTCAGGATGCCCTGGTGCTCGAAGGACGCTACGGGCGGGGCATCATGGCCACCAAATCCATCCTCGACCTCGAGCATCCCTGCTGGGCGATTCCGGCTCCACTGCTGGCCTGCCTGCTGGCGACCTGAGGGGAGCATCACACCATGCCGCGCCGCGCCGCCCTTGACCGCCAGAGCCTGATCGCACTGGGGCCGGAACGATTGGCTGATCTGCTGCTGGAGCTCGCGAGCAACGATCCAGCGCTCAAACGCCAACTCAAGCTCTCGGTCACCTCCAGCGCGAACCCTGCCGATGCCGCGTCGCTGGTGCGCGAGCGGCTGGCCTCGGTGCGGCGTTCGCGCACCTTCCTCGACTGGAAGACGATCAAGCCCCTCGCCAAGGAGCTCGGCATCCAGCGCGAGGCGATCACCGGCCCGATCGCCCAGGCCGACCCAGCGCAGGCGCTGTCACTGCTGTGGGACTTTCTGACGCTTGGCGAGAGTGTGCTCGGCCGCTGCAATGACAGCAACGGACTGATGGGGGATGTGTTCCGTGACGCCTGCCGGCAACTGGGCCCGCTGGCCCAGGCAGCCCGCTCTGACCCGGCGGCGCTGGCTCAGCAGGTGTTTGAGGTGTACTCCAACAACGGCTATGGCCTCTACGACGACCTGATCGCGATCCTGGCCGACGCCTTGGGACCGGCCGGACTGGCCGCGCTCCAGGCCCTGCTGGAGCAGCTGGGGCGAGAGCCCGTGCCTGTGCCACCCCGCGACGAGTGGCGGGCCGTGATGTGGGGCAGCGGCGGCACGCGCTATGCCCATGAACTGGCGGAGCAAGCGCGCCAATGGACGGTGAAGGATGGCCTGCAGGCGGTGGCCCAGGCGCGCGGCGATGTGGACGGTTACATCGCCCAGATCAGTGAGCGCGAACGACGGATGCCACGCATCGCCGCAGGCATCGCCACAAAGCTGCTCAAAGCCGGCCGCCCCAGCGATGCCCTGCAGGCGCTCGAGCAGGGCACGCCCCAGCGCACGGGTTGGCCAGTCCTCGACTGGGAGGATGCCCGCATCGCCGTACTGCAGGCGGTTGGGCGCCTCGAAGACGCGCAGGCCGCCCGCTGGACCTGTTTCAAGCAAACGCTTCAGGGCTCTTACCTGAAGGACTATCTGCAAGAGCTGCCGGACTTCGAGGACGTGGAGGCCGAGCAACGGGCGATCGCGCTGGCGGCGACAACAACCGATGCGGTGCAGGGCCTGAATTTTCTGCTGAGCTGGCCCGCGGCGACTGCCGAGGCCGCCCGGCTGCTGCTGGAGCGTCAGAGGGAGTTTGGCGGCGACCACTACGACCTGTTCAGCGCTGCGGCCGAGCGCCTCAGCGCCGATCACCCCCTTGCCGCCACCGTGGCTCTGCGCAGCATGGTGGACTTCACCCTCTCAAACGGCCGCTCGAGCCGCTACGGCTATGCCGCCGAACACCTGCACAGCTGCCAGCTCCTGAGCCAGCGCATCAACGACTGGGGTTCCATCACACCCCACGCGCTTTACCTCGATGCCATCCGCAGCAACCACGCCCGCAAGAGCAGCTTCTGGGGTCAAGCCAAGGCACTGGGACTCAGTCCCGAGCGGGCCCCCAACGGCACACCTGCACCAAAGAACCGACCTGGAGCCTGATCGATCATCACACCATGACTGTGCTGAACCGCCACGACAGCCAACGATTCATCGATACCTACCAGCGGGTGGCGATTGCCCTTTCGACGCTGAACGGCAACCCAAAGCCACCAGACCCGCCTGTCCTGCTGGCGCAAGCCCGCGAGCAACTGCAGGACGCGCCTGAGCTCCTGGATCAGGCTGTCACCCATCTGAACCAGCGCGGCCTCCGGGCAGACCCTGAAGTGATCGAGGCCCTGCGCCAGATGCACCTGGGCGAGTGGGTGCACCTCAAGGACCTCAAGAGCGGCAGCATTCTGATCGATCGTCAGGGACAGCAGGCCTACCGCGTCACCGGCCTCACCCAGCCGCTCGGTGTGATCACCGGAACAAGCGGCTGCCTGGTGAAAACAGGCCTGTGCCCCTTTGCAGGGCACATTCTTTGTGATGGCATTGTGATCACCCGCTGCCATCTAGGCTCCAATCTCCGACGCGACGTCAACGACCGCTATCGCAGCCTTAAGGCAGCTGGAAGACTGCATCACAACCCAATGACAGCTCCCTTATGGAATCAGCCCCTCCACAGTTTTTGAGCAACACCAAAGAACCATGAGCGACGCAGCCTGCCGGCGTTCAGCTGCTCTCCAGCGGATTGACGATGGCCAGGCCGCCGAACTGCTGACCACCGTTGAAGTCTTCGCTGTAGAGCACCGCGCAGCGACTCCTGATCGCTGCCTCCAGAATCAAGGCGTCAAACCAGGAGACCTGGTGAGCTGCGGCCAGCTCATGGGCATCGAGCACCAGGGCCGCATCCGTTGGCACAACGTCAAACTGCGCCAGCGCCTCCAGCGCCTGACGGCAATCTGCTGATGACAAAGACGGTTGCAATTTGCGCGTCATCACAGCTCGCAATTCGATCAGCACCTGGGTGCTGATCACAACCTCATGGTCTTGAGCCAGTTGCCGCAGCCAGGCCTTGATGAACGGGCTTTTGTGGACCTCCCTGCGATCAAGGCGATAGGCCCAAATGTTGGTGTCGACAAAGACACGCATGCTCAGCCCAGGCTGCGTTCATGGAGTGACTCCCTGCTCCAGGGACCCTGGCTGGCACTGCCGGAGCGATCAGCAATGGCATCAAAACCATCGAGAGCCTGGAGCCGCCGGGAGCGCGCATCCACATAGCGGCTGAGGTACTCACGCACCAGGGCATTCACAGAGGTGTTGTCGCGCAGCGCAGCCTCGCGTGCCTTCTGCAACAGGGCGTCATCAAGGCTGAGCGTGAGGTTGGCCATGGACCCTCGACCCGACGACTCCCAGCCTAACGCGAGATCCGTGCTACACGGATCCTGTGCACTGATGGCCCCACGGCGTCTTAACGTGATGCTTGATGCAACGCATCAGATGCGCACCACCCTGAGCCTCGACGACGACGTGTTGGCCGCCGCCAGGGTGCTGGCACGCCAGCGCCGCGAACCGCTGGGCACGGTGATCAGCGCTTTGGCCCGCCAGGCCCTGGCAACGCCCGCCGGGAACGGGCCACCTGCCCCAGCCAGCAGCAGCCGCAACGGCCTGCCGCTGCTGCCGCTGCACCAGCACGGTGCCCCTGTGGATCTGGCAGTGGTCAACAACCTGCGTGACGACGTGCCGTGAGCACTGTGGCACTGCTCGATGTGAACGTGCTGATCGCCCTGATCGATCCCCGGCACGTTCACCACGAGCCCGCCCACCGCTGGTTTGCGGCGCGGGGCTCTGCCCCCTGGGCCAGCTGCGCCCTGACGCAGAACGCCGTGCTGCGCATCGTGGGCCACCCGCGCTACCCCAACACTCCTGGCAGTCCCGCCGCCGTGAGCGCGATCCTGAGGCAGCTGGCCAGCCATCCCCAGCACTTGTACTGGAATGAAGCCCCGAGCCTGCTGGGGTTGCCCCATGTCGACCCTGCGGCGCTGATCGATGCGGGCCAGATCACCGACACCTACCTCCTGGCCCTGGCCGTGCACCACGGAGGCAGGCTCGCCACCCTGGACCAGCGCCTGAGCACCAGAGCCGTCTCCGGTGAAGATCACGCTCTGGTGCGGATCGATCTTGGCTAGCTGGATGACACGCTGGACTCAGCCCTGCTGATGCCCTACCCCTGAACCAGGAGACCCTGCTGTTTGAGCCCGCCGTGCCCGAAGCCGGGGCGCTGCGGGCCGTGCTGGCCTTCCCCAGCAGCTACAGCGTGGGCATCACCAGCCTGGGCTACCAGGTGGTGTGGGCAACCCTGGCCCAGCGGGCCGATGTGGATGTGCGGCGCCTGTTCACTGACCGGGGCGATGCGCCCCATCGCCAGCTCGACCTGTTCGGCCTGTCGCTGAGCTGGGAGCTCGACGGCCCGGTGCTGCTCGAGCTGCTGGAGCAGCAGCGCATCCCCCTCTGGGCCGCCGAGCGGGGCGACGCCGACCCGATCGTGTTCGGCGGCGGACCGGTGCTCACCGCCAACCCCGAGCCGCTGGCGCCATTTTTTGATATGGTGCTGATGGGAGATGGCGAGTTGCTGCTGCCGGCCTTCATCGACGCGCTGCAGGCCTGCCGCGGCGCCCCGCGCGCCGAGCGGCTGCGGCGGCTGGCCCGGGTGGAGGGGGTTTATGTGCCGTCGCTGTATGTGCCCCGCTACGACGCGGGAGGCCAACTACTTGGGGTCGAGCCAATCGACGGTGGCTCTCAAACGAGCGTCACAGGCTCAGAAGCAGGCGCGCCGGGAATCCCCCTCACCATCGCCAAACAGACCTGGCGCGGCAACACCCTCAGCCATTCGGCGGTGATCACACCGGAGGCGGCCTGGCCCTCGATCCACATGGTGGAAGTGGTGCGCAGCTGCCCGGAGCTCTGCCGTTTCTGCCTGGCCAGCTACCTCACGCTTCCGTTTCGCACCCCCAGCCTCGACGACGGCCTGATCCCGGCAGTGGAAAAGGGGCTGACCGCCACCCAACGCCTGGGATTGCTGGGGGCCTCAGTCACCCAGCACCCGCAGTTTGACGACCTGCTGGCCTGGCTGGATCAGGACCGCTTCGAGGGCACCCGCGTGAGCGTCAGCTCGGTGCGGGCAGCCACCGTGACCCCCGAGCTGGGCCGGATCCTGGCCAAGCGGGGCAGCAAATCGCTGACGATCGCGATCGAGAGCGGCAGCGAGCGGATGCGCCAGGTGGTGAACAAAAAACTTGTCACCGAGGAGATCTATGCCGCCGCTCGCTACGCCAAGGAGGGCGGGCTCACGGGCCTGAAGCTCTACGGCATGGTGGGCCTGCCGACAGAAGAGGAGGCCGATGTGGAGGCCACCGCCGAGCTGCTGCTGGCCATGAAAAAAGCCACGCCCGGCCTGCGGTTGTCCCTGGGGGTGAGCAGCTTCGTACCCAAGGCCCACACCCCGTTTCAATGGGAGGGGTTGAGGCCCGAGGCCGAAAAGCGCCTCAAACTGCTGGCCAAGCGGCTCAAACCCAAGGGCATCGAACTGCGGCCCGAGAGCTACGGCTGGAGCGTGATCCAGGCCCTGCTGTCACGCAGCGACCGGCGCCTGGCGCCGGTGATCGCCGCCGCCCGCGGCCGCCATGGGAGCCTGGGGGGGTGGAAGCAGGCCTACCGCGCGGTGCTGGAGCAAAGCTCAGGCCCCGAAGCCCCGCCCCCCTGGCAGGAGGTGGTCCACACCGACTGGAGCACGGAGCGGATGCTGCCCTGGGAGCACCTGAAGGGTCCGCTCCCTACAACAACACTCGCCCAACACCGGGAAGGAGCCCTCAATCAAACACAGCGGTGCGGCCCCGATAAACCATCACCTGGCGCCTGAGATGCAGCCGCACAGCCCGGGCCAGGGCCAGCCGTTCGCAATCACGACCCATCCGGATCAGGTCGTCAACCTCATCGCGATGGCCCACAGTCACGGTGGACTGGGCAATGATCGGGCCGCCATCGAGCTCCTCGGTTACGTAATGGGCGGTGGCGCCGATCAGCTTCACCCCCCGCTCCCAGGCACGGTGGTAGGGCTGGGCCCCCTGAAAGGCCGGCAGGAACGAATGGTGGATATTGATCACCCGGTGAAACGCGTCGGCTGAATCAAAGCGCGCCAGAAACGCCGGGCTCAGCACCTGCATGTACTTGGCTAAAATGACTAATTCGATCTGATGCTCCGCCAGCAACTCAAGCTGGCGATCCTCGGCTTCCGGTCGGTTGGCGGCTGAGATCGGCACCCAGGCAAAATCCGCCCCGAACTCCGCCGCGATCGACTCCAGATCTGGGTGGTTGGCGATCACCAGAGGCACCCGCATCGGCAGCTCACCGGTGCGCACCCTCCAGAGCAGGTCAAGCAGGCAGTGGTCCTGCTTGCTGACAAAGATCGCCACCTGTGGGCTGTGATCCGAGAAATTCACCCTGTAGGCACCGTCCAGGCGCTCAGCCAGGGCTCGGGCAGTGGGGCAGATCGCTTCCCGCGGCAGCCCGAAACCCTCCAGCTGCCATTCAATGCGGCTCAGAAAGAGGCCTGCACCCTGATCACTGTGATGGTCTGCGTGCACGATGTTGCCGCCATTGGCGGCCACCCAACCGGATAGCTCCCGCACCAGACCAGGCTGGTCTGGACAGATCATCTGCAGGATGGCAGTGGGAGCAGACATGGCGCTGGCTGCGTCAACTGCAGAGGTAGCACTCGAGGGATCGCCAGGATGCAGATTGCAAGCGACTACAGACGCTTCGGAGGTTCCTGCCAACCCCGATACACTCAGGCCCACGAACCCCTGGCCTTGGCGATCGCAATGGTTTCTGCACCCCTACCCGCCGCAATGGCCGCCGCAGGCAGCGCCCTGGCCCAGCAGCTGCGAAAACTGGCCCTGCTGGGGCTGGCCCTGGTGTTCTGCCTGGGACTGGCCGCCTGTGACGGCAGTCAGAGCAAGAAGGCACCCAGCATCAGTCCAGAGGATATGGCCATGATCGAAAAGCAGGCGGAGGGCTTTCTCAACGCCCGCAACCGCCTACCCGAGCTGGCTGCCCTGGTGAACGAGCGCAACTGGGTTTTCACCGCCAACCTGATTCACGGCCCGATGCAGGAAGTGGGGCGCGAGATGAGCTACATCAACCAGCGCCTCCTGCCCGCCGACCGACCGGAAGCCGAGAAGCGCGCAGCTGCCCTCAAAACAGCCCTTGCCCAACTCGATGAAGCCACCAAGCTCCAGGACGCCGACAAGCTGCGCAAGGGTTACATCCAGGTGGCCAGTGGCTTCGGCCTGTACGCCCAGGTCCTGCCTGCCCAGGTTCAGGAAGACCTGAAACAGGTCTGATCAAGCCACGCTCCAGGCCCAACAGACCACGCACGGTCACCGTGATCGGCGCCGGGCTGGTGGGCCGGGCCTGTGCCTGGCTGCTCCAAGGCCGCGGCCACCAGGTCCAGCTTCTAGATCCCTGTCTGAACGGGGCAACCGATCCAGCCGCGGGCAGCTGGGCCGCCCTCGGCGTTGTCATGGCTCACGTGTTCCAGCGCAGCGGCGGCCGGGCCTGGCGGCTGCGGCGGCGCAGCCTGGAGCTCTGGGGCAGCTGGCGCCAGGAGCTGGGGGAGCAGGGCTGGCCGCTGCCATGGCAGCCCGGGCTGTTGATCCTGGCCAGCAGCGCCACCGACGTGGAGCGCCAGCAGCGGCTCCAAATCGAGCGCCAGCGTCAGGCCATTCCGCTGGAGATCTGGAGCCCTCAGCAGCTCGCCGACCTGACCCCTGCCCTGCCGGCTGGAGCCATCGGCGGGCTCTATTCCCCCGCCGATGGCCAACTGGATCCGGGCCCAGCACTGCAGGCGCTGCTGGGGGATGGACAAAGGCTCGGGATCCAGATCTGCGGCGAAGCAGCCGTGAGGCTGGAGCGCCGCTCCGGCCATTGGACGGTGCACAGCCGGGGCGGCCTGGCCCTGCGCAGCGAAGCAGTGGTGGTATCGGCAGGGGTGACCAGCTCCAGCCTGCTGGAGCCCCTCGGGCACCTCCTGCCGCTGGAGCCGGTGCTGGGCCAGGCCCTCGAGCTCCAGCTGCCCCCCGACACCCACTGGGGTCAAAACCGGGCCTGGCCCGGCGCCGTGGTGTGGCAGGGACTGAACCTGGTACCGCGCCCTTCCAGCCAGATCCAGGGCGACCGCCTGTGGCTGGGGGCAACCCTGGAGCCGGGCTGCCGGGCCGATCCCAACGCCCTGGTCAACCTGCGGCAGCTTGGCGGCGCAGCGCCCCCCTGGATGGGGCAGGCCCAACCGATCCGGCAGTGGCAGGGCCATCGGCCCCACCCGATCGGCCGCCCGGCACCCTTGCTGGAACAGCTGGAACCCGGGCTGGTGCTGGCCAGCGGCCATTATCGCAATGGCCTGCTGCTGGCTCCAGCAACTGCGGAGTGGGTGGCGCAGCAGCTGGAGAACCCTGCCTAAGCAGGGTTCCTGGGCACCACTGCAGCCAGTTGGACCTACTTGCTCTCGGTGAATTCGGCGTCGATCACGTCGTCACCGGCAGCGCTAGCTGCAGAAGCGCCGTCACCGTTACCTCCCGGAGCGGCTCCTGCGGCGCCGGCCTGCTGGTAGACGGCCGCACCGGCGGCATAGAGGGCCTGCTGCAGGGTCTCAAGTTCCGACTTCATGGTGTCGAAATCTTCCTTGGCGATGGCCTCCTTGAGCTTGGTGGAGGAGGCCTCCACCTTGGCCTTGTCCTCAGCACCCACCTTGTCACCCAGCTCGCCGAGCTGCTTCTCGGCCTGATAGACGAGGGTTTCAGCCTGGTTCTTGGTGTCGATGCGCTCGCGCTTCTCCTTATCGACGCTGGCATTTATTTCGGCATCCTTCACCATCTTCTCCACCTCGTTTTCGCTCAGGGTGGAAGCTCCGGTGATCGAGATGCTCTGCTCCTTGCCGCTGCCCTTGTCCTTGGCGGTGACGCTGAGGATGCCGTTGGCGTCGATGTCGAAGGTCACCTCGATCTGGGGCACGCCCCGGGGAGCGGGGGGGATGCCATCGAGGCGGAAGGTGCCAAGTGACTTGTTGTCGCTTGCCATTTCGCGCTCGCCCTGAAGCACGTGGATCTCCACGTTGGTCTGGCCATCGACCGCCGTGGAATAGGTCTCCGACTTCTTGGTTGGAATCGTGGTGTTGCGGGGGATCATCTTGGTCATCACCCCACCGAGGGTCTCCACACCGAGGGACAGGGGCGTGACATCCAGCAGCAGGATGTCCTTCACCTCGCCGGCCAGCACACCGCCCTGGATGGCGGCACCCACGGCCACCACCTCGTCGGGGTTGACGGTCTGGTTGGGGTCTTTCCCGGTGACCCGCTTCACCAGCTCGAGCACCGCCGGGATGCGGGTGGAGCCCCCCACCATCACCACCTCATCGAGCTCCCCCGCAGACAGCTTGGCATCCTTGAGCGCCTGTTCCACCGGCACGCGGCAGCGGTCGATCAGCTTGCTGGCCAGCTCCTCGAATCTGGCCCGGGTGAGGGTGAGATCAAGGTGCTTGGGACCCTCGGGGGTGGCCGTGATGAACGGCAGGTTGATCTCGCTCTGGGTGGCGCTGGAAAGCTCGATCTTGGCCTTCTCGGCCGCCTCGGTGAGGCGCTGCAGGGCCTGTTTGTCGGCGCGCAGGTCGATGCCCTCGTTGGCCTTGAAACTGTCAGCCAGGTGATCAACGATCACCTTGTCGAAGTCATCACCGCCCAGATGGGTGTCACCGGAGGTGGAGAGAACCTCGAACACGCCGTCGCCGACCTCCAGCACTGACACGTCGAAGGTGCCGCCTCCCAGATCGAATACCAGGATTCGCTCGTTGCTCTTGCGGTCCAGGCCATAGGCCAAAGCCGCTGCGGTGGGCTCGTTGATGATGCGCAACACCTCGAGGCCGGCGATCTTGCCGGCATCCTTGGTGGCCTGGCGCTGGGAGTCGTTGAAATAGGCGGGGACGGTGATGACAGCCTGGGTGACGGTTTCGCCGAGATACTTGCCGGCATCTTCCGCGAGCTTTCTAAGCACCTGGGCACTCACCTCCTCGGGGGCAAACTGCTTGTTGAGCACCGGACACTTCACCTTGACATTGGAGCCAGCCTTCTCAACGCCATAACTCACTTCCTTCGACTCCTCGTTGACCTCGTCAACACGGCGGCCAATGAAGCGCTTGACTGAATAGAAAGTGTTTTCAGGATTCATCACCGCCTGACGCTTGGCGATCTGCCCCACCAGCTGGTCCTGGTTCTTGGTGTAGGCAACCACGGAAGGGGTTGTGCGGAACCCTTCGGCGTTGGCAATCACGGTGGGCTTGCCGCCCTCCATCACGGCGACACAGCTGTTGGTGGTGCCGAGATCAATACCGACGACTTTGCTCATGAATTACCACCTCCTTACGGTGAATGAAACGTTCTGGAAACATCTTCAGCAGCTGAAGCCTTTCCAGGCGAGGTGTGGTTCCCGAACAGGCCCCGCCGCCGCTCCTTTCACCATGACCCCATCTATTTCCGGACGCACTGCCCTGGCTGGAGTTCTGGGGAACCCGGTGCACCATTCCCTCTCCCCGGCCATGCACAACGCCGCCCTGGCGGAGCTCGGCCTCGACTGGGTGTACCTGGCCCTGCCCGCCGCCGCCGACCAGCTGGAAGCGGTGCTGCGGGGACTGGAAGCCGTCGATTGCCGCGGCCTCAACGTCACCCTGCCCCACAAGCAGGCCGTAGCCCGGCTGTGCCGCACCCTCACACCCCTGGCCGAGCGGCTGGGCGCAGTGAACACCCTGGTGCGCCATCCGGAAGGGGGCTGGCGGGGCGACAACACGGATGTGGCCGGCTTCCTGGCTCCGCTACGGGCCAGCGGACGCGACTGGCGGGGGAAGCGGGCCCTGGTGCTCGGCTGCGGCGGCAGTGCCCGGGCCGTGGTGGCCTCCCTGGTGGAGCTGGGTTGCGGCAGCATCGGGGTGGCAGGCCGCAACGCCGCCAGCCGGGAGGCCCTCCTGGCCAGCTGCAGCGACTGGGCACCCCAGCTCGAGCCGCTCAACTGGCAACCCCAAAGCCCCTTGCTGGGAAAAGCACTTGCCAAGGCCTCCCTGGTGGTCAACACCACTCCCGTGGGCATGGCCTCTGCCAGCGACCCAGGAGCAGCCGAACGTTGCCCGCTCAGTCCCGACGAACTGGAGGAACTGCAGCCCCAGTGCAGTGTCTACGACCTCATCTACACACCCCGCCCCACGACCCTGCTCACGGCCGCGGCCGCCCGGGGATGCGTGGCCATAGACGGCCTGGAGATGCTGGTGCAACAGGGGGCAGCCGCCCTGCGCCAGTGGAGCGGCATTGATGCCGTGCCGGTGGCAGCGATGCGGGCGGCTGCCCTGGCCCAGCTCTCCCCCCCGGACATCGGCCCTTAACCTTGGCAGTTCCGGCACCATCCAGGCGATGCAGACTTCCCCGATCTGGCAGCGGTTGCTGGCGGCCCTGGCCTACCTGCTGCCCTGGAGTGACGCCTTCCCCTTTGGCAGCAACCTGTTTGGGCTGTTCCCAGCCCTGCAGTGGCTGGGCTTGCCGATCCTGCCCATCGCCCTGCTGGAGCAGGCTGTGCCCTTTGGCGGCCTGGTGCTGTTCCTGGTGCTGTTCCTGGCAGTCGTGCGCAACAGCCGGGTGCCCTACCTGATCCGCTTCAACGTGCTCCAGGCAATCCTGGTGGACATCGTGGTGGTGCTGATCAGCCTGGCCTTCCAGGTGCTCCGGCTAAACAGCCTGGACTTCGTCGGCAAGACCCTCAGCAACACGGTGTTTCTGGGCATCCTGGTGCTGGTTTCCTTCGCCATGGTCCAAAATCTGCGCGGCAAGGAAGCCGACATACCGGGCCTGTCTGAGGCGGTGCGAATGCAGCTGTAGGGTGATCAATCCGTCGCCGGTGGGCCCGAGCCCACTGGCCGCTGCCCCAAACCCTGAGGCGCCAACCCCAAGCGACCATGACGCAGCCCTACTACGAAACCATGTACATCCTTCGGCCGGACATTCCGGAGGAAGAAGTGGAGAGCCACGTCTCCAAATACCGCGATCTGGTCACCGAATCCGGTGGAGAGGTGCTGGATTGCCAGATGCGCGGCAAGCGCCGCCTCGCCTACCCGATCGCAAAGCACCGCGAAGGCATCTACGTTCAGCTCAACCACAACGGCGACGGCCAACAGGTCGGTCCGCTTGAGCGGGCGATGCGTCTCTCCGAGGATGTGATTCGCTACCTCACCGTCAAGCAGGATGGGCCGATGCCCGCTCCCCGCACCCTGCCAAGCGCCGTCAGCGAAGCTGCCCCGATGGAACCGGCGCTGGTGGAACCGGCGGCGGTTTAGGCACCGTTGAGCTTGTAATAGCTTCGCAGGAAGCCTAGTCTCGGCTTATGGAGCCGGATCTCAGCTGTACAGAACCGGAAGCCCTGGGCCTATCAGCCCAGCAACTGGAGCGGGAGCTGGCCCGAACCCAGGCAGAGCTGCGGGCCATGCAGGCCCTGCTGGAGGACCTCCCCGGCGTGTTTGAGACCAAGTTCCGGCAGCGCCTGCAGCCCCTGCTTGAGCAGCAGCAACATTTGGTCAGTGAAAACAATCTGCTGCGTCAGCACCTGCATAAACTCCAGCCAGGTGGTGGAACAGGGCAGATTCCTGGGCTGCTGCCCCAGCAACAGAGGCAGCCCAGGCTTGGCCGGGCCCTGCGCCACGCCTTTGGACTGGTTGACAACAGTCGTGCTGCCTAGCGACCGCGAGCGGCCCAGAGTCGGGTGGGCAGACCCCACACGTAGATGAAGCCCTCGGCGGCCCGGTGGTCGAACTGATCGCCGGCGGCGTAGGTGGCCATGGAGGGCACGTAGAGACTATCGCTGCTGCTGCGCCCCACCACGGTGGCGTTGCCCTTGTGCAGCTTCACCCGCACGCTGCCATTCACCGCCCACTGGGTGCGCTCGATGAAGCCGTCGATGGCGTCCTTGAGCGGGCCATACCAGAGGCCCTGGTACACCAGATCGGCCCATTGCTGCTCCAGCTGGCGCTTGCTGCGCAGCACGTCGGCCGCCAGGGTGAGGCTTTCGAGTTCCTGGTGGGCCCTGATCAGCAGCAGCAGGCCGGGGGTTTCGTAGATCTCGCGGCTCTTGATGCCCACCACCCGGTTCTCGATCATGTCGAGCCGGCCGAAGCCGTGGCTGCCGGCCAGGGCATTGGCCTGGCGGATCAGGCTGACCGGATCGAGCCGCTCGCCGTCGAGGCTCACCGGGTTGCCGTTCTCGAAGCCGATCTCCACCAACTGGGGCTGATCCGGAGCCGCATCCACGCTCACGGTGAGGGCGTAGATCTCCTCGGGCGGCTCCACATTGGGGTCTTCAAGGGGGCCGGCCTCGATCGAGCGGCCCAGCAGGTTGAGGTCGATCGAATAGGGCGATTTCCTGCTCACCGGCGAGGGGATCCCGCAGCGCTCGCCGTAGGCAATCGTCTCCTCGCGGCTCATGCCCCACTCCCTCGCCGGGGTGAGCACCTTGAGGTCGGGGGCCAGGGCGCCGATGGTCACATCGAAACGCACCTGGTCATTGCCCTTGCCGGTGCAGCCGTGGGCCACCGCATCCGCCCCCACCTCCCGGGCGATCTCCACAAGCCGGCGGGCGATCAGGGGGCGGGCCAGAGCCGTGGAGAGGGGATAGCGACCCTCGTAGAGGGCGTTGGCACGGATCGCCGGAAAGGCGAACTCGGTGATGAAGGGCTCGATCAGATCAGCCACGATCGACTGGCTGGCGCCGGAATCGAGCGCCTTCAGGCGAATCGGTTCGAGCTCGTCGCCCTGGCCGAGGTCGGCGGCGAAGGTGACCACCTCCGCAACCCCCCATTCCCGCTTCAGATAGGGGATGCAGACGCTGGTGTCCACCCCGCCGGAATAGGCCAGCACGGCCTTCTTCGCCCGACCCATCCAGCCACTCCCGCATTCACTGTTTCGATTCTCCCCTGTCGGGGTCAGGCAGGGACCAGTGGCTGAGCAACCAAAGCCCCAGGGCCAGCGGGGGCAAGACCACCAAAAACCACACCAAGGCCGGCTGCAGGGGCAACGGTGCAGGCCAGCGCTGGCCCGCAGCAGCCAGCAGGACACTGGGAACCAGGGCCAGGGTCCAGAGGCGGGCCACTCCATCCAGTTTCATGGGTCCAGCCGCAACACCGCTATGGTGATGGATTGGACGCGTCAAGTGCAGCCCCCTTCATGAGCAACATGGCTACCAGCGGCAGCAGCCGGCTCGACAGCATCAACCCCTCGCTGACTCGCTACGGCCGCAGCGAACCGGCACCTGTTCTGCCCCTGCGGGATGAGCCCGACCTGCTGAGCTGGCTGGAGAGCAGCGGTCGCCTGGTGGCAGATGAGGAAACCGCCAGCACCGATGTGAGCACCGTCGAGGAGGAGGAACTCTCGGCATTGATGGGCGAGAAGGAGGAATACAACAAGGACGACGATCAACAGGAAGAAAACTGGGAAGACTGAGGTTGGTGGTGCCCCCAGGTTCCGGCAGTCAGCCCATCGCCATGCTGCTCGGCAGCACCCTGCTCCTGGCCTGTCTGTTGAGCGACTGGCACAGCCGTTCCCCCCAGCTGTCGGCGCCGCTGCTGCTGGCCGCCCTGATCAGTGGAGGCGTCACCGCCTGGGGGGTGCCGCGGCTGCGGGCGCTCAAGCTGGGCCAGGTGATTCGCAGCGAGGGCCCCCAGGCGCACCACAGCAAGGCGGGCACCCCCACGATGGGGGGCCTGCTGGTGGTGCCCGTGGGCGTGCTGGTGGGGGGCCTGATCTCGCCGGAAGATCAGCGCCTTGTGGCCGTGGCGGCCGTCACCCTGACCTTCATGGCAATCGGAGCCATTGATGACTGGCGCAGCCTCACCCGCCAGACCAACAAGGGCCTTTCGGCCCGAGCCAAACTGGTGCTCCAGGCCCTTGCAGCATCTCTGTTTCTGATCTGGGCTGGCCTGGGCCAGTGGATGGGAGGGGCCGATGCTGGTGACATCGCCCTGCCCCTGGGCTGGGTGCTGCCGATCGGATTGCTGATCTGGCCCCTGGGCCTGTTTGTCTTCATGGCCGAAAGTAACGCCACCAACCTCACCGATGGACTCGACGGCCTGGCGGCCGGCTGTGGCGCTGTGGTGTTCACCGGGATGGGAGTGCAATTGATGCTGCGCGGCCACGGCGGCGATGCAGCCCTGGCTGGCTTCTGCGCCGCTATGGCCGGCTGCTGGCTGGGCTTTCTGGCCCACAACCGCCATCCGGCCCGCCTGTTCATGGGCGACACCGGCTCCCTGGCGATGGGGGCGGCCCTCAGTGCGGTGGCCCTGCTCTCCAACAGTCTCTGGCCGCTGTTGCTGATGGGGGGGGTGTTTCTGGCCGAATCCCTCTCGGTGATCCTGCAGGTATGGGTGTTCAAAGCAACCAAGAATCCTGCCACCGGGCAGGGCCGGCGGGTTCTGCGGATGGCCCCGCTGCACCACCACTTCGAGCTGGGGGGCCTGGGTGAACAAACCGTGGTGATCCGTTTCTGGATCGCCAGCCTGCTACTGGTGGGGCTTGGTTTGGTGCTGCTGCCCTGAACCCGGCCCTCTGCTCCGCTCCCATGGCCTACTTCACCTGGAAGGACACCGGCCTCAGCTCCGACTGCGCCAGCCTGGCGGCCATGGCCTCCCGCTTTGAAGAGGCAGCGGCGCTTATGCGTCGCATGGCTGCGGAAGGTTTCCAGCTTGAACGCCGCAGCGACGGCCAGCGCATCACCCACCCGGATCCGGCAGTTTTTGAGGCCTATGGCTTCATCGACGAAGAATCCGCCGTGCGCCAGCTCACCCTGTTGAACTGAACCGCCAGCGCCCAGCAGGTGGGATCAGCTGCGTCGCAGATAACCCACCACCCAAACCACCACGAAGGCCAGGGAGGAAAGGCCCAGGTAGATCAGGGCCCATTTCTGCAACGTGGCCATATCCCAGCCCAAAAGCAATCCATTGGCCGCGTCGCCGGCGGTGCTGAAACCCAACGGCCAACCCATCACCTGTGCCTGAGTAGTTAGCTGCGATTCTGACTGGGCCGGGTGCCAACCCTCGCTGCGGCCCTCAGAACCTGGTGGGCAAAGGATTTGGCCCTTAAGGTGCAGTCAGTAAAAGCAGCCATGAGCCAGGCCCAACTCCGCCCGCGTCGCAACGAACGCGATAGTGCCCGCCGGGCTGGGGTGACCGACCTGCGCACCCGCCGCAAATCCCCCCAACCGGCCACCCCATCCCAGGCCGCCAAACGGCGGCGCCGCCCCCTGGTGCCCTTTGCCCTCGGGATCGCCCTGGGCTATGGCCTGGCCGGCCCCCTGCCCCAGCTGGCCACGGGAGCCATGGCCGCCCTGCTGCATGGCCCCCACCAGCTCAGCGGGCTGATCAACCCCTTTGGCATCGGCAACCGTCGCATCCTGGTGGTCGGCACCGACAAGGTTGGCGAGAACACGGATGTGATGTTCACGGTGCAGCTCAGGAACGGCACCACCGAGCTCATCCAGGTGCCCCGCGACACCTTTGTGGAGACGAGCGAATTCGGCGTCGTCAAGGCCAATGCCCTGTATGCCTTCGGCGGCATCGATGCATTGAAAAATGAGCTTGCCAGCCTGCTGGATGCGCCCGTGGATCGCTACGTGAGGGTGAACCTGCGGGCGGTCGAACACCTGGCGGCAGCCCTGGGTGGTGTGGAAGTGGATGTACCGAAGCGGATGTACTACATCGACAATGCCCAGAATCTCTATATCGACCTGTATCCAGGCCGTCAGCTGCTCAAGGGGGAACAGCTCGAGGGCTTCCTGCGCTTCCGCCACGACGAACTGGGTGATCTGGGCCGGATGGAGCGTCAGAAACTGGTGCTGGCCGAGGTGTTTCGCAAACTGGCCGAGCCAGCCACCCTGATCCGCCTGCCCGAGCTGCTCAAGGTAGCCGGCAGCGACATCAAGACCGATCTCTCCCCCCTGGAGCTCGGCCAGCTGATGACGGCCATGACCAGTACCAAGCTGAGCACCGGCCAGCTACCTGGCCGGCCCTTCTGGCACAACAATCTCAGCTACTGGATGCCGGATGCCAATGGCAATTACGCCGGCATTGCCAGCCAGGAGCCCCAGCCCTGATCCGACTGCACCCTCAAACGAGCACCTGCTCGGGCGGATGCTGCTGCAGCACCTGCTTGAGATAGCGCCCCGTGTGGCTGGAGGGGTGGCCTGCTACCTCTTCCGGGGTACCACACACCACAATCTCTCCACCTTTATCACCCCCTTCGGGGCCCAGATCGACGATCCAATCAGCACAGCGGATCACATCGAGGTTGTGCTCGATCACCAGAATTGAATTGCCCTTATCCACCAGGCGCTGCATCACATCCATCAGTTTGTGCACATCAAAAAAGCTCAGGCCAGTGGTGGGCTCATCGATCAGGTAAAGCGTCTTACCGGTGGCCCGTTTGGATAGCTCGGTGGCCAGCTTCACCCGCTGGGCCTCACCGCCGGAGAGGGTGGGCGCCGGCTGGCCCAGCTTCACGTAGCCCAGGCCCACGTCCACCAGGGTGCGCAGCCGATCGGCCGCCTGTGGAATAGCGGAGAACACATCTGCGGCCTGCTCCACGGTCATCTCCAGCACATCGGCGATGGTGTGGCCCTTGTAGGTCACCTGCAGCGTCTCACGGTTGTAGCGGGCCCCCTTGCAGACATCGCACTGCACGTATACATCCGGCAGAAAGTTCATTTCGATCACATTGACGCCCTGGCCGCCGCAGGCCTCACAGCGACCGCCCTTGACGTTGAAGCTGAACTGCCCCACCTGATAACCGCGAGCCTTGGCCTCCACCGTGGCCGCGAACACCTGACGAATGGGATCAAACGCACCGGTATAGGTGGCGGGGTTGGAGCGGGGGGTGCGCCCGATCGGCGATTGGTCAATCACGATCACCTTGTCGATGGCCTTGATGCCGCGCAACTCCCCCAGGCCGGCCGGAAACGGCACTTTCAGGCCCAGCTGGTGCTCCAGGGCAGGATGCAGCAGCTCGTTCACGAGCGTGCTCTTACCGCTGCCGCTCACCCCGGTGACGCACACCAGGCGGCCCAGCGGAATATCCACCTGGAAACCCGAGAGGTTGTTGCGCTGACAGTTCACCAGGCTGATCCGGCGGCTGCCACTGCAGCGGCGCTCGGCCGGAGTGGGAATGGAGCGGCGACCGCTGAGGTAGGCACCGGTGAGGGAATCCTCGGCCGCCAACAGGTTGGCCAGGCTGCCCTCGGCCACTATGTGCCCACCATGCACGCCAGCTCCCGGACCGATGTCCACCAGATGGTCTGCAGCGCGGATGGTGTCTTCGTCGTGCTCGACCACGATCAAAGTGTTGCCCAGATCCCGCAACTTCAGCAGGGTGTTGAGCAGGCGGTCGTTGTCGCGCTGGTGCAGGCCGATGCTCGGTTCATCCAGCACATAGAGAACTCCAGTGAGGCCGGCGCCGATCTGGGTGGCCAGGCGGATGCGCTGGGCTTCGCCGCCGCTGAGGGTCATGGCCGGACGATCCAGACTCAGATAGTCCAGCCCCACATCCAGCAGAAATTTGAGACGCAGGCGGATCTCCCGCAGCACCAGGTCGCCGATCTGAATCTGGCGAGGCGAAAGCAGGGGCTCGGCCCCTTCACTTTCGCCCACCCCTATCAGAGACTCAATTCGCCGCAGGGTCTCGCCCACACTTACAGCGGTGAGTTCGTGGATCCCATAGGGTCCGACTCGCACCGCCAGGGCTTCAGGCCGCAGCCGCAGGCCCTGGCAGGTGGCGCAGGGAACCAACTCCAGGTATTTCTCCAGCTTCTGGCGCACCGATTCGCCACTGGCATCGCGAAGCTGACGCTCCAGGATCGGCAGAATTCCCTCGAAGGGGCGCTCAAAGCCCGCACTTTTACGATAACGGCTGTCGGCCTGGATCAAAATCGGCTCCTGACTGCCATTGAGCAGCACATTGCGTTGCTCTTCGGTGAGCTGGTTCCAGGGAGTCTTAATCTCAAATTTATATGCTTCACCCACTGAATAAAGCAGGGAGAAGTAATAGGAATTGTCCTTATCGGCCCAGGGGGCTATGGCTGCATATACCGGCAGGCTGGGATCGGGCACCACCCGCTCGGCGGTGAACTTGCGCAGGTGGCCGATGCCGTGGCAGTCAGGGCAGGCTCCATAGGGGCTGTTGAACGAGAACAGCCGCGGCGAGAGCTCCTCCATCACGGCGCCATGCACCGGGCAGGCAAAGTTCTCCGAGTAGAGCCTTTCCTGCTCCACACCCTCGGGCAGCTCCTCGCCCGTCTTGGGCACCACCTCCACAAGGGCCAAACCATCGCCGCGCTTGAGGGCCGTGCGCAGGGAATCGGTGAGACGCTCCTGCACCCCTTCCCGGGCGACAAGCCGATCCACCACCACCTCGATGTTGTGGGCGTGATTTTTATCAAGCTCGATGTTGTCGGCGAGTTCGCGCACCTCCCCGTTGATGCGCACCCGGGCAAAGCCTTCGGCCACCAGGCCCCCAAGCAGCTTCACGTGGGTGCCCTTCTTACCGCGCACCACCGGAGAGAGCAGCTGGTAACGGGTTCCCTCCGGCAGGGCCAGGATCTGGTCCACCATCTCGTCTATGGACTGGGGCCGGATCGAGCGGTCGCACTGGGGGCAGTGGGGTTCACCGGCCCGGCCAAACAGCAGGCGCAGGTAGTCCTGGATCTCCGTCACCGTGCCGACGGTGGAGCGGGGATTGTGGCTGGTGGATTTCTGATCGATCGAAATGGCGGGTGACAGCCCCTCGATCGCATCCACATCGGGCTTGTCCACCTGGCCGAGGAACTGGCGGGCGTAGGCCGAGAGGCTCTCCACGTAGCGGCGCTGGCCCTCGGCGAAGATCGTGTCGAAAGCCAGGGAGCTCTTGCCGCTGCCGCTCACCCCGGTGAACACCACCAGGCGGTTGCGGGGAATGGTGAGATCAACGTTCTTGAGGTTGTGCTGGCGGGCCCCCCGCACGCGGATCACATCCTCCAGAGCCCCACCGCTCAGCACCCGGCTTGGATCAAGGGCCTTCTCATGAACAGTCTGGGCGAGGGTTCTGCTGGGGGCGGCAGAGCTCTTGGCGCGTGGCATCCAGACGGCTCGACAGCCACCCACTCTACGGATGCTCCCCGGCTCTCTTCTGGAAGGGACCCCTCAAGACCGCTGAAACACCGATCAAACCTGGGAGGTCAAAAAAACCAGTCCGATCATGGACATGGTGAAGTCGATGGGCCCGCAGCGGGGCAAACACCCAGACCTATGCCGAACACCTATCCAGCAAGCTGGCGGCATAGCTGCGGGTTTCGCCGGAATCTCCACCGGCCAGCTCTGACAGTTCCAACTGTCTGGCTCGGATGTCCCGCAGGTGGGACACCCGGGTGTGGGTGATGCCTTCCTCCACCTGCTTGGCAACGCGGAAATGGTGGTCTGCCGCCGCAGCCACCAGGGGCTGATGGGTGACGCAGAACACCTGCCGCCTCTGGGCCAGACGGGCCAGCAAGGTGGCCATGGCAGCACTCACCCTGCCACTCACTCCCGTATCGATCTCGTCAAACAGCAGGGTGACGTGTTGATCAGCTGCAGCCAGACAGGTTTTCAGGGCCAGCAGAAAACGGGACATCTCTCCGCCGGAAGCCACCTCGGTCAGGGGGGCCAGGGGAACGCCCGGGTTGGCGGAAAACTGAAACTGCACGCCATCGGCCCCCTCCTCCGACGCCGGAGCTGGATTGATGGCCACCTCAAATCGCACATTGGCCAATCCCATCGGCCGCAGGGCCTCCATCAGCTGCCGCTCGAGCTCGCCGGCGGCCTGAAGACGGGCCGCGCTCAGGGCAGAATTGGCCTGATCCCTCAGCTGGCAAGCCCCCTGCTCGGCCAATTCCAGGGATGCCAGGGACGCCGCACCCCCCCCGGGAGCCAACTGCTCCCGCAGGCGATCGCGCAGGGCGATCAGGGATTCCAGGTCCTGGCCATGGCGGCGTTGAAGCGCCTTGAGCTGGGCCATGCGTTCCTGCAGGGCCCCCAGACTTTCAGGATCACTGTCGAGGGCGGCTCCATAGCGATCGAGGTTCCTGGCCAGCTCCTGAAGGCCTGCCAGGGAGTCAATGCAGAGGTTCCGCAGGGGAGCAACACCGCCATCGAGACCCTCCATCTGCAACAGCTCCTGCTCGCAGGCGGCCAGATGATCCAGCACCGAGGGAGCCTGCTCCGCCCCTTCCACCAAGCGACCCAGCAGGGCCATCACCCCTTCCTGCAGACGCACGCCATGGGCGAGCCGATTTTCCTCCGCCTGCAGCAGCTGGCTTTCCTGGGGGTTCCCCAGCTGGGCGGCCTCCAGCTCTGCCAGTAGCTGTTCCTGCCGGGCACGCTGCTGCTCAATCTGGTCCAGGTCTGCGCGCGCCCGATCCAGTTCCACCGCCGCCCGTTTCCACCCGGCCCAGGCGGTGGCCACCGGGCCCAGCAGGGCCTGGACGCTGTCGCCACCGAATCGATCCAACCAGCGCCGTTGCTGGCCCGGTCGGCCCAGCTGCTGGGTCTGGCCCTGCACGGTGAGATCCAGCAACATGGGCCTCAGCTCCTGAATCTGGGCCCGACTCACCACCACCCCATTGAGACGATGGCGGCTGGTCAGTCGCTCCTCCGTGAGCCGCCACTCGCGGGTAAGCAGCAGTTCATCGTCCGGCTCCACCTGCTGCTGCCCTAACCAACTGATAACTGGAGGGGTCAGGCTGAAGCTGGCTTCAATCAACCCGCGCTCGGCTCCCCGACGCAACAAACGGGCCCCCGCACTGCCCTGGGCACCTCCCAGCAGGGCATCAAGGGCGTCGAGCAGGATCGACTTACCAGCCCCCGTTTCGCCGGTGAGCACGGTGAAGCCGGCGGAGAAGCTGAGCTCGAGCCGCTCGATCAGGGCGATGTTCTCGAGATGCAATCCAGTCAGCACAGGCCCGTCCGAGAACCGGATGGTGATCGACCTGACCGTAGCGGCTGGGTCTTTCGTTTAGAAGGGGGGAAATTCCCTAACGGCCACGTGGCATGGTGAGCGCCCCTCCTCAGCCAGCTTTGGAAGTCGAATCGAATATCAATTCAGAAGCCACCGCTCAAGGCAATGAGGGTGATCTGAGCGACTTCATCGAGGCCGCCGGCCTGCTCAGCTACGACCCGGCCGCCATCACCCGGATCTACGCCGGCCACCCCCAGAGGCTGCTGCGGCGCCTCTGGCAGACCCTGATACCCATAGGGCTCTACCTACTGGGAGTGGGGTTTGACTGGTTCACTGGCCTGCTGAAGGGCACCGATCGGGCCCGGACCAGGGCCAAGGAAGCCGCCGATCTGATCGCCTCCCTTGGCCCGGCGTTCATCAAGGCCGGGCAGGCCCTCTCCACCAGGCCCGACATCGTGCCGCCGCTGTTGCTGGAGGAGCTGGCCCAACTGCAAGACCAGCTTCCAGGCTTCGATTCAGCCCTGGCCATGGCCTGCATCGAGGAGGACCTCGGTGCCCCGGTGCTGGAGATCTATGAACGGCTGGATGCGGAACCGATCTCTGCTGCCTCCCTTGGCCAGGTGCACAAAGGGGTGCTCAAGGGGGGCCAGGAAGTTGCCGTCAAGGTGCAACGACCGGGACTGCGCGAGCAGATCACTCTTGATCTATACATCGTGCGGAACATAGCTTCCTGGCTGAACCAAAATGTGGGCCTGATCCGCAGCGACCTTGTAGCCCTGATCGATGAACTTGGCAAGCGGGTTTTCGAGGAAATGGACTACTGCAACGAAGCCTCCAACGCCGAACGTTTTGCAGCCCTGCACGCCCCAAATCCCCGCATCGCTGTTCCGCGCATCTACCACCAGGCAACCAGCCGCCGGGTACTCACCATGGAGTGGATCGAGGGGGTTAAGTTAACCAACCTCGATGCCGTGCGCGGCATCGGCGTCGACCCGGACGATATGGTGAAAGTGGGGGTAAATTGCAGCTTGCAGCAACTGCTGGAACACGGCTTTTTCCACGCCGATCCCCATCCCGGCAACCTGCTAGCCCTGGCGGATGGCCGCCTTGCTTACCTAGATTTCGGCATGATGAGTGAGGTCAGTCGCGAATCGCGAACCGGCCTCATCCAAGCTGTGGTGCATCTGGTCAATCGCAACTTCAGCAAGCTAAGTAAGGACTTCGTCAAGCTGGGATTTCTTGCTGAGGACGTGAATCTTGAGCCGATCGTACCCGCCTTCGAAAATGTTTTCGGCCAGGCCATCGAGCAGGGTGTCAGTCGGATGGATTTCAAAGCCGTCACCGACGATCTCTCAGGGGTGATGTATCGCTTCCCCTTCCGTGTGCCGCCCTACTACGCCTTGATCATTCGCTCGCTGGTGACTCTCGAAGGTATCGCCCTGAGTGTGGATTCCAATTTCAAGATCCTTGGCGCGGCCTACCCCTATTTCGCTCGGCGACTGATGGAGGATCCCGATCCCAGCCTGCGCCAGAGTCTCAAGGAGATGCTCTTCGACGGGGAAATCTTCCGCTGGCAGCGGCTCGACAACCTGATAGCCAGCGCCTCCCAGGGCAGCCAGCTGGATCTGGAGGGGCTGCTTGATCAGGTGCTGACCTTCCTGTTCTCAGTCAATGGGGGGCTACTGCGCCGACAACTGGTGGAAGCGATGGTTTTCCGTATGGACGCCATGGCCTGGCAGACCACGCTGCGTTTAGGCAAACGGCTCCCAGAGAGATTCCAGCCCCCTGGCCTGCGCAAGCACCGGCTGAGCGAAGCCAACGAACCCCTGCTGGATCTTGAGCCGGTGCGGCAACTGACTGGAATACTCCAATCCCTACCAGGTTTCGAACCCCAGATGCTGATGCGGCGCCTGCCCAGAATTCTGGGTGAACCCCAGCTGCGCCAGATGGGCATTCAACTTGCCCGTGGCCTGGCTGAGCGCAGCGTGGTTCGCCTGGTGCGCGATGTACTCGTCTCCGCCTGAAAACCCAAACTGACGATCTAGGTTGAGCCCCATCCAGAAGCTTGCACATGGGAAGAACTCGGATGCTGGGCCACGCGCTGGCGGCCGCCGTCATGGGCTTCGGCTTGGTGGGAACCCTGCGGATCTGGTCTCCACCGGCTGCCAGCGCCGCTGAAAACCTGGTCTTCGTCAGCGGGGCATTTCGACGCTCTATTCCGGTCGCCGATCTGGAGAAACTGGCCGCAACCGGCCAGGCCCAGGGCCTGCTTGCGGATGTGCTGAGATTCAGCGGCCAAAATCCCAAGACCGTTGCCAAGTTGCTGAACCAGTCGGTGCAGCTGCCAGTAACTCTGGTGAGCAGGCTTCTGAATACCCGCATCGGAGAGGCCATCCTGGAGCGGCTGGCCCAGATTGTTTTTCCCCTCAATGCCTCCCAGGCTGGCGTAGTTGCGCTTCGCTCCGGTCTGGTCATGGGTGTGGTCGGGGGAAATGGTTCGATCTCAGCCATTTCCTTTTTCAGGGCATACCCGGCTAGGGAGATGGAGGTGAGCATTCCTGCCCTGATGAGCCTGATCCGCCAGGCCAGCTCGATTGCAGATCTGGTGCGGTTCTTCTCAGAATCCCCCCTGGATGGCCTCCGCGGCGAGCCGCCTAAAGGCGCAACGTAGATTCGCCTTAGCAACTGCCTTAACCCGTGCCCCTGCTCCGTTCCCTGAGACGTCTGAGCCAGGGGAATTTTGCTGGCGGTCCCACGCTGCAGGAATGGCCAGGCCTGATCGAGGCGTATCGACGTTGGTTGCCCGTCAGTGACAAGACACCGGTTATCACCCTGCGTGAGGGAGCCACTCCCCTGATCCCCGCTCCCCTGCTGGCAGAGCGCATCGGCAGGAAGGTGAAGGTGTTTCTCAAATACGACGGTCTCAACCCCACCGGCTCCTTCAAGGACCGAGGCATGACAATGGCAATCTCCAAGGCCAAGGAGCAGGGATCTGAGGCGGTGATCTGCGCCAGCACCGGCAATACATCAGCCGCGGCAGCGGCCTATGCCCGGCGGGGCGGTATGCGCGCTTTTGTGTTGATCCCAGATGGGTACGTTGCCCAGGGAAAACTGGCCCAAGCTCTTCTATACGGCGCCGAGGTAATCGCCATCCAAGGAAACTTTGATCGGGCGCTTGCAATTGTTCAGGATATGGCCAACAAGTATCCAATCACCCTGGTAAATTCGGTTAATCCTTACCGGCTGCAAGGTCAAAAAACAGCTGCGTTTGAGGTTGTGGAAGCCCTTGGAGAAGCACCGGAATGGCTCTGTATTCCAGTTGGCAATGCGGGCAATATCAGTGCCTACTGGATGGGATTCAACGAATACAAAGCAGCTGGACGAAGCAGGAAATTACCGCGCATGATGGGATTTCAGGCAGCGGGATCGGCACCCTTGGTACTGGGCCACTCAGTGGACCAACCAGACACCATTGCCACGGCCATCCGCATTGGCAATCCGGTGAATCGCGACAAGGCTATCAACGTCAAAGCCGAGAGTGGAGGTGATTTCATGGCCGTTACCGATGCCGAAATCATCGACGCCTACAAGCTCCTCGGCTCGGGTGAGGGAGTGTTCTGTGAACCCGCCAGTGCCGCCTCAGTAGCAGGGTTGTTGAAGCGGCGCGAGGAGGTGCCCTCGGGCGCAACGGTGGTGTGCGTGCTGACGGGCAACGGTCTCAAAGATCCAACCACTGCCATCGAACACAACGATGCCCGCTTCCACACCGGCCTGGCAGCGGACACGGCCAAGGTGGCTGAGGTGATGGGCTTTTAGGACCCATTCCCCAAGCCTGACCAATGAAAAAAGTGGCTGGGTCAAGCCTGGGGAAAACCATGGAAAAAATTGGGGTGAGCGTCGAGTTTCTGCCAGTGGATAGGCAAATCCGTTTTCCCGGTCACGGGAAATTGGGTAAAAAGCTTGAACGTCCCCAATAGCCTTTCCATATGTCCCAGCAGAGTGGCCGGCTAACGCCAACTCGGAACTGGGGCTCGGCGGGTTTTCCCCCGTTCCCCCAGCCCCTACCACTACTGGTTTTATTTCTTCTGAAAAATCTCTAACCCCTTAATCCGAAGCACAGTTGCGTCAGGTTTGGATCAATTCCAATACGGTTGACCGTCATTGCTAAATCAGCCGGGCTATGGAAGCGTGGGGACCCAACCCTTGCCCCAGGCATTGCGATCGATACGCCATGAAGCTGGTCTGTTCCCAGTCAGAACTCAGCACCAGTCTTCAGCTGGTGAGCCGGGCCGTAGCGAGCAGACCGACCCATCCGGTGCTCGCCAACGTGCTGCTCACCGCCGATGCGGGCACCGGACGTCTGAGTCTCACTGGTTTTGATCTCAACCTGGGAATCCAGACCAGCCTCCCAGCCAGCGTGGACACTAGCGGCGCAATTACCCTGCCCGCCCGATTGTTTGGGGAAATTGTCTCGCGGCTCTCCAGTGACAATCCCATCACTCTCACCTGTGAGGAGGGGAATGAGCAGGTTGAGCTCACGAGTGTTTCCGGCAGTTACCGGATGAGAGCCATGCCGGCGGAGGATTTTCCAGACCTCCCTCTGGTGGAGAGCGGCACGCCAATCCGACTGGAGGCTGAGGCATTGGTCAAGGGGCTGCGGGCCACCCTTTTTGCCAGCAGCAGTGATGAGGCCAAGCAGATTCTCACCGGTGTGCACCTGCGGCTGGATCAGAAGGGGCTTGAGTGCGCCGCCACCGACGGCCATCGCCTCGCCGTTCTCTGCCTGGCCCATGCCAGTGCCCCCACTGGGGGCGATGGTGAGGAACCCTTCGCGGTCACCGTGCCGGCCCGTTCCCTGCGCGAGCTGGAGCGCCTGCTCTCCGGCCGCCAGTCAGATGAACCATTGAGCCTGTTCTGCGACCGCGGCCAGGTGGTGTTTCTATGGGCCGATCAGGTGTTGACCAGTCGCAGCCTGGATGGCACCTATCCCAACTACCGGCAACTGATTCCGGAGGGTTTCAACCGCACCATCAGCACAGATCGCCGTGCCCTTGTGTCAGCCCTGGAGCGCATTGCCGTACTGGCTGATCAGCACAACAACGTGGTGAAACTCAGTGCTGACCCTGGCCTCGGCCAACTCCTCATCCAGGCCGATGCCCAGGACGTGGGAAGCGGCTCGGAGGCCGTGGCGGCAGAGATCACAGGGGAAGGGGTTCAGATTGCCTTCAATGTGCGTTACCTGCTTGATGGTCTCAAGGCGATGGCTGCCGACAAGGTGTTGTTGAAGTGCAACGCTCCCACCACACCAGCAATCCTCACCCCGGTCGACGGTGCCCAGTTCACCTACCTGGTGATGCCTGTTCAGATCCGCAGCTGAAGGTGGGCAGCCTTCCTGAGCAGTTGCTGTTGAGTGAATTGCTGCGCAGAAGGGTGCGCTGTGATCAGGGGCTGGATCACGGGGCCGGTCTCCAGGTGTGGATGCATCCCCCTGTCCATCGGGTGCTGGGCTGGATCTCCAAGCCTTCAGCGTTTGGGTCTCGCCGGCTGGTGTGGAAGTTAAACCAGTTGCGCGGCTTGATCGACCAGGAAGTGCTGGTGCAGGGGGAGCCGGCTGAAACGGAACAGGGCGTGATTGAGAGGTTGCCCTGCCTGATGGATGCCGAGGTACTGGGTCGCCGGGAGCAATCCCTCGGCATCCTGGCGGATGCCGCCATCGCCTTGGCTACCGGTCGCATTCGCCACTATCTGGTCAGCCGCAGCGATCCCCGCCTACCAGGCAGCAGCCGCTGGCGGCTCAGCCTGGATCGCTTGGTAGATCAACGGCCAGGCCGGGTGTGGACCAATGTCGAGGCCCTCGATGACCTGCCCTTGGCTCGGGCGAGTGTGCGGCAGGACGTCCTGAGGCGCTCCCGGCGCTGGCGAGAGCAGATGCAGCAGGTGAGTGGTCGCTTTGAGGAGAAGCTCGAAGGGTGGTTGGAGGAGCCCCCGTGGCAGGAGCCTGGTCGCCCCTTGGAGTCCGACGGGCGGGAGCACCAGGCCAGCCGCTCCCGAGACGACGATCCCTGGATCTGACCTGCCCGGGGCACCCCGCTCAGCCACCCTCATGGAAACTGGAAAGATCTGCCCCGGTTGTCTGTGGTCGAAGCCTCCACCTATTGCGTAGCTGACGCCCTCAGCAAGGAGAACCTGAGCCAGGCCGACTACGACGAGATCTGCCGCCGCCTGGGCCGCGCCCCCAACCGCGCCGAGCTGGGCATGTTCGGGGTGATGTGGTCGGAGCACTGCTGCTACCGCAACTCGCGGCCGCTGCTTGCGGGCTTCCCCACCACTGGCCCGCGCATCCTGGTGGGCCCGGGCGAAAATGCCGGCGTGGTGGATCTGGGCGAGGGCCAGCGCCTGGCCTTCAAGATCGAGAGCCACAACCACCCCTCGGCGGTGGAGCCGTTTCAGGGGGCGGCCACGGGCGTGGGCGGCATCCTGCGCGACATCTTCACCATGGGCGCCCGGCCGATCGCCCTGCTCAATGCCCTGCGCTTCGGGCCCCTGGAGGACGAACGCAACGTGGGGCTGATGGAGGGCGTGGTGGCCGGCATCGCCCACTACGGCAACTGCGTGGGCGTGCCCACCGTGGGCGGTGAGGTGGCCTTCGATGCCAGCTACTCCGGCAATCCCCTGGTGAACGCCATGGCCCTGGGGCTGATGGAAACCGAGCAGATCGTCTGCTCCGGCGCCGAGGGGGTGGGCTATCCGGTGGTGTACGTGGGCAGCACCACCGGGCGCGATGGCATGGGTGGCGCCAGTTTTGCGTCAGCCGGGCTCACCGAGGCCTCCCTCGACGACCGCCCCGCCGTGCAGGTGGGCGATCCCTTCCTGGAGAAGGGGCTGATCGAGGCCTGCCTGGAGGCTTTCGCAAGCGGAGATGTGGTGGCCGCCCAGGACATGGGCGCCGCCGGCCTCACCTGCAGCTGCTCGGAGATGGCCGCCAAGGGGGGCCTGGGCATCGAGTTGGATCTGGATCGGGTGCCCGCCCGTGAAACGGGCATGACTGCCTACGAGTTCCTGCTCAGCGAATCGCAGGAGCGGATGCTGTTCGTGGTGAAGCCCGGCCGCGAGCAGGCGTTGATGGAGCGCTTCAGCCGTTGGGGCCTGCAGGCTGCCGTGGTGGGTCGGGTGCTGGCAGAAAATGTGGTGCGCGTGCTCCAGAACGGGCAGGTGGCCGCCGAGGTGCCCGCCAGCGCCCTGGCGGAAGACACGCCGATCAACCACCACGAGCTGATCAGCGAGCCGCCGGCCGAAATCTTGGCCCACTGGTGCTGGAGCGAAGACCAGCTACCCGAGGCCTCCCTGGCGGGAATCACCCCGGCCGCGGCGGTGGAAGCGAGCGGGCCCCTGAGCTGGGGCCAGGTGCTGCTCGCCTTGCTGGACGACCCCACGATTGCCTCCAAGCGCTGGGTGTACCGCCAGTACGATCACCAGGTGCAGGCCAACACCGTGGTGCCCCCCGGCGGCGCCGATGCGGCCGTGGTGCGGCTGCGGCCCCAGCAGGGCGAGGGTTCGCTCACTGCTGCAACTCGCGGCGTCGCTGCCGTGGTGGACTGCCCTAACCGCTGGGCGGCCCTGGATCCCGAGCGGGGCGCCATGGCGGCGGTGGCCGAGGCGGCCCGCAACCTCAGCTGCGTCGGAGCCGAGCCTCTTGCCGTCACCGACAACCTCAACTTCCCTTCTCCGGAGACATCAACTGGTTACTGGCAGCTGGCGATGGCCTGCCGGGGTATCTCCGTGGCCTGCCGGGAGCTGAATACCCCGGTGACGGGTGGCAACGTTTCCCTGTACAACGAAACCCGCCTGCCGGACGGTTCGATGCAGCCTATCCAGCCAACGCCGGTGGTGGGCATGGTGGGCCTGGTTTCCGATCTGGACCAGGTGCTTGGTCTGGCCTGGCGCGGAGCAGGGGATGCCATCTGGCTGCTCGGTGTACCCCCGGCAGGCCGCTTTGACGTCACTTTGGATGGACGGGTGAGCCTGGCTGGCTCCAGCTATCTGGAGCGCATCCATGGCCTGGTGACCGGTCGCCCGCCGTTGATCGACCTGGCGCTGGAAAGGCAGGTGCAGGCCTTCCTGCGCCAGGTGAGCTCCCAGGGCCTGGTGGCCTCCGCCCATGACCTCAGCGATGGCGGCTTGGCTGTGGCTGCAGCGGAGTGCTGCATGGCCAGCGGTCTCGGAGCCCGCTTGGACCTGCCTGCCAGTGGGGAGCGGCTCGATCGCATCCTCTTTGGCGAGGGTGGTGCCCGCATCCTGGTGAGTGTGGCCGCGGCCCGATCCCAGCCCTGGCAGGCCGCGCTTGACGCTGCTGCCATTCCAGCCCTGGAGATTGGGGCAGTCACTGCGCAGGAATCCCTCACCATCGCCCATGCCGGCAGCCTGCTGCTGGATCAGGGCATTGGCGTGCTGCGGGCCTGCTATGAGCAGGCCATCCCCCGACGCATGGGGATGGATCTGGTGCAGAATGAGCATTCCTTCTGATCCTTACGCGGGTCCGTGCTGGTGATGCATCCGGACCCCATCGACCACCAATTTGCATACCCGGCCGATCAGCCTTTCACTTCTGAGAGCCCGGACAAACCAGAGGAGGCCTGCGGTATCTACGCCGTGCTGGCACCTGGGGAGCCGGTGGCAAACCTCACCTACTTCGGCCTTTACTCCCTCCAGCATCGCGGTCAGGAGTCGGCAGGAATAGCCGTTTTCGATGCAGGTCACAAGGTGCGGCTGCACAAGGACATGGGTCTGGTCAGCCAGGTGTTTGATCAGGACCTGCTGGAGAGGCTTGTCGGTGATCTGGCCATAGGACACAACCGCTACTCCACCACCGGCAGCAGCAAGGTCTGCAATGCCCAGCCAGTTGTTCTGATGACCCGGTTAGGCCCCTGCGCCCTAGCCCACAACGGCAACCTGGTGAATGCGGCCGAGCTACGCCTGGAGCTGGCAGAGATTGAAAGTGAGCTGACCTCCACCACCGACTCCGAGTTGATTGCCTTCGCAATCCAGCAAGCGGTCAATGAAGGCTGTGACTGGGATGGGGCGATCCGCCATGCCGCGAGTCGCTGCCGCGGCGCTTTCAGCCTGGTGATTGGAACGCCCAACGGCTTGTTTGCCCTGCGCGATGGTCATGGGATCCGCCCGCTTGTTTTCGGTCACATCGGTGAGCTGGCCGATGCCCAGTGGGTGGTCAGCAGTGAGTCCTGTGGTCTGGACATCATCGGCGCTGTTTTTGATGGAGATGTGGAACCAGGGGAGATCATCCATTTCAGCCCCCGAGATCCTCTGCCGCAACGCAGTCGCTGGTGCCAGAAGGAGGTCAAGCTCTGCATCTTCGAGATGATCTATTTCGCCCGACCCGATAGTCGCTTCTTCGGGGAATCCCTGTACAGCTATCGGGTCCGGATCGGGGAGTCTCTCGCCCGGGAAACCCCTGTGGCGGCAGACATCGTCATCGGCGTGCCCGATTCCGGGATTCCGGCTGCCATCGGCTACTCCCAGGTGAGCGGCATTCCCTTCGGCGATGGTCTGATCAAGAATCGCTATGTGGGCCGCACCTTCATCCAGCCCACCCAGGCGATGCGCGAGGCGGGTATCAGGGTCAAGCTCAACCCCTTACCAGATGTGCTGACGGGTAAGCGGGTAGTGGTGATCGACGATTCGATCGTGCGCGGCACCACCAGTCGCAAGTTGGTGCAGGCCCTCCGGGATGCCGGTGCCATCGAGGTGCACATGCGGATCAGTTCCCCACCCGTTACCCACCCATGTTTCTATGGCATTGACACCGACACCCAGGATCAGCTGATCGCGGCTCGGCTCAGCCTCGCTGAGATCTCCACCCATCTGGGGGTGGATTCGCTTGCCTACCTGAGTCAGCAGGGCATGGTTGAGGCGGCCCAGGCAAATTCCAGCAATTTCTGCACAGCCTGCTTCGACGGAAGATATCCAATCGAGATGGACGAGCAGGTCCGTTCCAGCAAGCTGATGCTCGAACCTTCCGGGATCGCTGCCAGCGTGCCGCTGCATCGCTAGCCGTCCGGGAACTAGGGGTTGCTGATCAACGGCACCAGCTCACGAAGTCGCTGGCCCGCCGGAAGATCGAGGCAGATGCCTGCACCGACACAATCCTCTGCCGTCAGGTGGCTGAGCTGGAGACGACCGCTCCAGCCCCTGTCAGTCAGCAGGCCCACCAGGGGGCTGTCGTCCCCTCTCAGGTCGATCAGGGCGTCTTCCCGCTGCAGGATGCGCAGGCCGATCTGGCCCAGGTCTCCCCGTTGGCATGGGCGCAGGCTCGAGATCCTCAGCAGCTTCAGCTGGCCTGCCCCCGTGGCCAGCAGCAGGGAGGCCGTTTCTGCCGGGGCGCAGGCTGCTCCCACCACCATCTCGCCGGGCAGCAGGCGCATCAGCATGGGGCCCTGGGCCGCGCGGCCCATCAGGGGCAGGTTGACTTCGTTCAGAACAATGCGGAGCATCCTTCCGGTGCTGCTGGCCACCACGAGGAGATCCCCTTCCTGGCCGCTCACCACGCGGCGCAGGCTTACCCCTTCCTTGAGTTTGAGCACCGTGGTGGCCCGCCCTGATAACTCCTGGAACTCCCCGACGGGCATTCGCTTGAAGCGACCGTCGCTGCTCAGGAGCCCCAGGCTGCCCTGTTTCGGCAGCGGCAGCACCTGAACCACCCGTTCTCCTTCCAGACTTTCAGGCAGGAAGCGCTCCAGATTGCCGGGCTGTTGAGCGGCAAATTCCCAGCGCAGCAGTGCCACCCGACCACCCACCGTGAAGGCAAGCAAAAGCGGCTGATCGGCGATGGGCAGGATCAACCGGGCAGGAGCTGGTTGCTCGCCAAGCTCAGCGGGCTCCTCAAGGTGGAGGCGACCCAGCACCTGGGGGCTGACGATCTTGACAGCTCCATCCGCCTGGATCAGCAGGCGACTATCGGGGTTGAGGGCCGCGAGGGCCTGTTGCCTCTGGAGCTCGGCGTTGGGGCGAACCGCTGCGGCCCGCTGGGCTACCAGGGCATCACCTCCCTCCACCAGGCGAGTTCGCCTTGGTGTCGCGAAGCGTTTGCGCAGGGCCTTCAGCTCGGTTACCAGGGCGCTGAGCAGTAGGGTCCGGTTGTCGAGCAGCTGGCGCAGCTGGCTTCGTTCTGCGGCCAGATCATCCGCTTCCTTGCGCAGACTTGCCTGTTCCAGACCGGTGAGGCGCCGCAGGGGCATCGCCAGCACCGCATCGGCCTGACGTTCGCTCAGATCGAACTGCACCTGGAGTCCCGCCCGGGCACTGGCGGCATCAGTGGCAGCGGTGATCAGGGCGATCACCTTTTGCAGAGCTTCCAGGGCTTTGATCAGGCCCTCAACAACTTCGAGTCGATCCTCACAGCGCTTGAGGGCATGGCGGGTGCGTCTGATCAGGGTTAGTTCCCTGTATTCCAGGAATTCCTGCAGCAGGCGCCGCAGGTTCAGCTGCACCGGTTGGCCATGGACCAGGGCCAGCAGGATGGCTCCGAAATTGCTCTGCAGGGCCGTGCGGCGCTGGAGGTCGGCCAGCACCGTTTCCGCATTGGCGTCCCGCCGCAGCTCCACAACCACCCGCATGCCTTCGCGGTCGCTTTCGTCGCGGATATCGGCAATGCCGCCGATCTTTCCCTCGTTCACCTGTTCCGCCAGTTTTTCGATCCAGCTCGCCTTGCTCAGCTGGTAGGGCAGCTCGGTGATCACCACTGCGTCACGGCGATGACGGCCCCTGCCGGGTTGTACGGCTTCGATGTGGGCTATCCCCCGCATCGGGATGCTGCCCCTACCGATCAGGTAGGTGTCACGCAGGCCCTGGCCCACCAACACCTCACCGCCGGTCGGGAAATCCGGGCCGGGTACCAGCTCCAGCAGTTTTTCGTCGGAGATATCGGGGTTGCGCACCAGGGCGATCAGGGCATCCACCACCTCGCCCAGGTTGTGGGGCGGGATGTTGGTGGCCATGCCTACGGCGATGCCTGTACAGCCGTTCAGGAGCAGGAATGGCAGCTGGGCGGGCAGAACCGTTGGTTCCTGTTGGGAGCCGTCGAAGTTGGGGGCAAAATCAACGGTTTCGCTGCCGATCTCATCCAGCAGGCCCTCATTGGCGATCGGGGCAAGCCGGGTTTCCGTGTAGCGCATCGCCGCCGCCGGATCGTCGTCGACGGAGCCGAAGTTGCCGTGACCGTCAAGCAGCGGGTGGCGGCTGGCAAAGGTCTGCACCTGACGCACCAGGGCGTCGTAGACGGCCTGGTCCCCATGGGGGTGGTATTTGCCCAGCACGTCCCCGACCACCCGCGCGCATTTGCGATAGGGGCGATCGGGGGTGAGGCCCAGCTCATGCATGGCATAGAGGATGCGGCGCTGCACCGGCTTGAGTCCGTCTCGCACATCCGGCAGGGCCCTGCCCACGATCACGCTCATCGCGTATTCGAGGTAGGACCGCTGCATCTCCTGATGCAGGGCGATCGGCTGGATGCGCTGATCGTTACCCGGATTGTTCTCCGGTCCGCTGGATTCCCCTGAATGCTCCTCGGCCATCCTTTGCTGTGGTCTGGACAGGGAAAGTGGGGCTCAGCCTACAGATGCTGTCCAGAGATACCCAGCTAATCAGAGGGCCTCAATCCATGACCGACCTCAGTCTTCCCTGCTGCTTTCCCCCTCGGGGCTGGCATTGGCAAGGGCCCGATCCACCACCGGCTTGAGCTCCCCCAGCAGCAGCAGCTGCTGGGTGGTCCCGCGCAGTTTCGGGCCCCAGAGCTGTTCCTTCTGGTAGCTATCCAGCACGTAGTTCGGGTCGTTGTCGAGGGCTTTTGTGGCCAGTACCAGGGCTTCGCTGCGCCCTTCGGCACCACTGGCGAACAGGCTGGCGGCCAGGGCCAGGCTTGGTTCTGCCGCATCCGGCTTGATGGTCAGCACCCGACGCCAACGCTGGATGGCATCCTTGGTTTTTCCCTCTTCAAACAGCACCAGCCCCTGGTTGTTGATTGCTTCCCAGAAGTCCTTGCGCAGGGAGGATGCCCGCTCAAAGGCAGCCAGGGCCGGACCGCTCTGGCCCAGCAGGATGCGGGCGTTGCCCAGGTCGAAGTAGGCGCCGGCATTGGCTTTGTCCAACTTCAATCCCTGCTCCAGCAGGGTGATGGCCTCTTTCGGCTTGCTGGCTCGCAGGGCCAGGGAGCCCTCGGCAAACCAGATCCCAGGGTTGCGGGGATCAAGTTGCTTCGCTTTTGCCAGGGAGACGCCTGCCTGCTCCAGCTGGTTGCTGCGCAGTTGGGCCTCGGCCAGCAACACCCAGCCGCGGGGGTCCTCAGGAAGCAACTGCACGGTCAGCGCTGCAAGGCGTGCCGCATCCGCGGCCTGGCCCAGCCGCAGCAAACGGGCTGCCGCCTGGGCAATGCCCATTCCGGCGCCTTCGAGTTCCCGCCTCTGGGGCAGGTAGACATAGGGCACCAGGGCCCTGGCGGGTAAGCCTGTTGCAATCAGCAGGCAGATGGCACTAACCAGAGATAAACCAGTGCGCAGCCGGCGCCTTGCCATCGCTTGGGTACGGGTACGGCCACCCTAAGCAGGGCTGCCCTCACTGGCCCTGAGGTTGCGAAGCCACATCCAGGGTTTGATGCGTCGCAGGGCCGAGGCCCGCAGCTTTTCATTCCACTCTTCCTCACCCCAGTGCAGGGCTGCTCCGGCCTGCAGATTCAGCAGCCAGGGTCTGGGCTGCAGATCCGGATCGTCGCTGGCCTCCAGGGGCTGCTGGTTCCAGGGACACACCTCCTGGCAGATATCGCAGCCTGCCACCCAGCCCTCCAGGGCAGCGGCAATCGTCTCTGGCAGCTCGGGATCGCGATTTTCGATCGTGTGGAAGGCCAGGCAGCGGCGGCTGTCCACCACGAAGGGTTCCCTGATGGCGCCGGTGGGGCAGGCCGGCAGGCAGCGGCTGCAGCTGCCGCAGAGGGGGGTGGCGGGGGCGTCGGCCGGCAGCTCCAGGCTGGTGAGCAGGTGACCCAGCAGCAGCCAGGAGCCCCGTTTCCGGTTAATCAGGTTGCCGTGCTTGCCGATCCAGCCCAGGCCGGCCTGCTCGGCCCAGGCCTTGTCCAGCAGGGGTGCGCTGTCGACGCAGGCCCGCCAGCGCACCCCCGGCACCTGCTGTTCCAGCCAGCGGCCCAGCCGGCGCAGGCGCCCGGCGATCACCCGGTGGTAGTCCCGGCCCCAGCCGTAGCGGGCCACTTTGAGGGAGCCCGGGGCCCGCTCGGCCGCCACGTAGTAGTTGAGGCCCACTGCCAGCAGGCTGCGCACCCCCGGCAGCAGCAGCTCAATCGCGCGGCGACGCGGGTCGGCCATCCAGGCCATGTCGGCCTGATATCCGGCTGCCAGCCAGCGCTCGAGGGCCGCCGTCCGCAGGCCCAGGCGCTCCCCGGCGGGCACGGCGGCGAGCCCCACCGGGTCAAACCCCAGCTGGCGGGCCTGCTGTTTCAGCTGGAGTGCCAGCTCCCCTTGGGCGTTGTGCGCCATCGCCCGTACACTTGCGCCGTTCCCCCAATCTGCCGTGAGCACCCGCCTGTGAGCACTGCCTCCTTCGGCCGCCTGGGCCACCTGCTGCGTTGGCTCGGCCTCACCCTGGTTGTGCTGTTCGCCCTGCACCTGCTGGCCCTGGTTGCCAGTTGGAACTGGTCGCTTGAACCCTTCCGCGCCCTGCTTGCTGAAAGGTTGGTCAGCGAGGCACCCCTGCCCCTGGTGGGTCTGCTGTTGATGCTGTTCGGCAGCCGTCTTGACCACCCAGAGGCAGCCCGCACTCCCCTCCGCCAGCTGGTGGCCGTGCTCAGCATTCTTCTGGCCCTGGCCATGCTGGTGGCGGTGCCGCTTTCGATCGGCGCCAGTCAGGCCCTGGAGGAGCAGGCCGGCCAGGCCGATGCCGCCATTGCCCAGCAGTCCGCCCAGCTGGAGAGGCAGAAGCAGCAGTTGCAGGATCCTGCCTTTGTCGATCAGCTGATCGAGCAGGCTGAGCAAAACGGCCAGATACCCGCGAGCGCCAGTTCAGAACTCAAGAAACAGAAGGCCCAGGAGTTCATTGAGACCCAGCTCAAGCCCCAGCTCGAGCGCGCGGAACAGCAACTCGCCCAGGCCAGCCTGGGCCGCGATGTGGCTGTTCAGCAGCGCCGTTACGGCGGCACCGGCAGTGCCGTGGTGCTGGCCATCGGCTTCGTGCTGGTGGCCATGGTTGCTTTGCTCTGAATTAGACGCAGGGCCCGGCTGGCTGGCTAAGTTGCAAAGTGGTAGCTGCGAGCCGGATTCCCGGATTGTCACTTGGTTCAAGCCAATCCCAAGACAGACCAGCCCCTGGCGGATCGGCTTCAGGCTGACCTCAAGAACGATCTGATCGCCGGCTTGCTGGTGGTCATCCCCCTGGCCACCACCATCTGGCTTGCCACCACGGTGAGTCGTTTCGTGCTGGCTTTTCTCACCTCCATTCCCAAGCAGTTCAACCCTTTCAATACCCTCAGCCCCCTGCTGCAGGAGCTGATCAACCTGGGAGTTGGGCTGCTGGTTCCCCTGCTGGGCATCCTGTTGATCGGTCTGATGGCCCGAAACATCGTCGGCCGCTGGCTCCTGGAATTCGGTGAAGGCACCCTGCTGCGGATTCCCCTGGCGGGCTCGGTCTACAAGACCCTCAAGCAGCTGCTGGAAACTTTCCTGCAGGGCAACTCCACCAAATTCCGTCGTGTGGTGCTGGTGGAATATCCCAGGGAGGGGTTATTCGCCCTGGGTTTTGTTACCGGCGTGATTGGCAGTGCTCTCCAGGCAGGCCTCCCCGAACCCATGCTCAGTGTGTTCATTCCCACGGCCCCCAATCCCACCACCGGCTGGTACACCCTGGTGCCGGAACGCTCCGTCAGGGACCTTGAGATTTCGGTGGAGGACGCCTTCCGCACCATCATTTCCGCCGGCATCGTCAATCCCGATGAGCGGTCCACCCCCAACCGCAGCTTCTCCAGCCTGCTGGCCCAGCTGCGCACTCCCCAACTCTCCTGATGCAGAGCCGCACCCTCTCCCGCGAACTGGCGCTGCTGATGCTGGGCCAGATCAGCGACCGTGGCGGCTCCAGGTCGGTGCCCCACCCCGCCATGGATAGCCTGCTGCAGCAGGTGCTCTCCACCCTGGGTCAGCATGTGCGTGACATCCTTGACAGCTCCGCCGCCGACCTGCAGTCGGCCCAGCAGCACCTCCTGGACAGTGAGCTGCAGGAGCAGGGCGAGCAGCAGCTGCCGCGGGTCCGGCAGCATCTCAATGCGGGCCTGGTGGCGGCCGAGCAGGCCATCAATCGCCTTTCCGCCAGCCTGGAGTTGCCGCGTCTGCTTTCGCTTGCCGATCAGGAGGAAGTGCGCCGCGGAGCTCTGGCCCGGGTCGAGGCCGTACTGCGCGACCGGGAGTGCATCGACGGCCGGCTCGATGCGGTGATGGAGGGGTGGCGGCTCACCCGACTGCCCCGCATCGACCGCGATATCCTGCGCCTGGCTGCCGTGGATCTCGACAGCTTTGCCACCCCCCCGGCCGTGGCCTGCAACGAGGCGGTGGAGCTTGCCCACCGTTACAGCGACGATCAGGGGCGCCGCATGATCAATGGAGTGCTGCGCCGTTTCACTGCCGCACGGGCAGTGGCGGGAGCCTGAGGCCCCATGGTGTACGACTGGTTCAATCGCACCGGGCCTGCCGCAGCCGACGGCGAGACTCCTCCCAGCCAGGGATCGGTGCCGCCGCTTGCCCCGGATCAGGCGAGCCCAGCGGCTTCCGCTGCTGCCCAGCCCGAAGGGAGCTCGGCTGATCCCAACCCCGATCCCCATACGGATGCCCTCGAGTGGGCACGTCAGGCCTACGCCCGCCTGAAAGCTCAGCAGGAAGCCCAGAAGCAGGCCCAGCTCGAGCCTGCGGGGACCCTCACAGCCGAAGCCCAGACCGGTTCCCGTCCCGATCCTGTACGGAATCTTGAACAGGGGTTAGCTGCGCCGACCTCTGCCGAGCCCGCTCCTGATCCTCCACCGGCAGCCGGTCTGTCGTTTCTGGAGCAGGCCGCCGCCCAGCGGGCCGAGCGCCAGCGAGCGATCACCGCCGCTGGCCCCGCACCGACGGATACCGAGACCGCGCCAGCTCTGGCCCCTAAGCCGGCGGTGGACACCGATTCCGCCGAGCCCCGCCTTGGCGACTTTGACACCAGCTTCACCTGGTCGGCCGAGGTGCTGGCGGCCCAGGGCAAGCGCGCCGATCAGGTATCGCTAGAGGAGATCGACTGGCTGGGGCGTCTGCGCGGTGGTCTCGAGAAAACCCGCCGAGGCTTTGTCACCCAGCTGCTCGACAAGCTCGGAGATGACCCCCTCACCCCGGAGGTGCTGGACGATCTGGAAACCACCCTGCTGCGGGCTGACGTGGGTGTGACCGCCACCGATCAGGTGCTTGATGCCCTGCGTCAGCGCCTCAATCAGGAGGTGGTAGATCCCAGCGAGGGACTGCGCTTTCTAAAGGAGCAGCTGCGCGCCGTTCTCGACACACCCATCAAGGCCAGCCCGGCGGCCCTGCTGGCTCCCCAGCGGCAGCGGCTCAATGTCTGGTTGTTGGTGGGCGTCAACGGGGTCGGCAAGACCACCACCCTGGGCAAGCTGGCCAATCTGGCCGTGCGCAGTGGCTACAGCTGCCTGATTGCGGCTGCTGATACCTTCCGGGCCGCCGCGGTGCAGCAGGTGCAGGTGTGGGGCGAGCGCAGCGACGTGCCGGTGGTGGCCAACCCAAGCGCCAATGCCGATCCGGCGGCGGTCGTCTACGACGCCATAGGTGCGGCCCAGGCCAAGGGCACGGAGCTGGTGCTGGTTGATACGGCCGGCCGGCTGCAGACCAAGCACAACCTGATGGAGGAACTGGCCAAGGTGCGCCGCATCATTGACAAGCTGGCTCCGGAAGCAGCTGTGGAATCCCTGTTGGTACTCGATGCCAGCCAGGGTCAGAACGGCCTGCGCCAGGCCATGGCATTTGCCAAGGCGGCCGGACTCACCGGCGTGGTGCTCACCAAGCTCGATGGCAGCGGCCGTGGTGGCGTCGCCCTGGCGGTGGCCTCGGAGGCGAACCTGCCGATCCGTTTCATCGGCGCCGGCGAGGGCATCCGTGATCTGCGCCCCTTCAACAGCTTTGAATTCGTTGAGGCGCTCCTGGCTCGGTGAGCAATAAGCCGCCACCGCGCCCCCCGCAGCAGGCCAGCCCGGCCCTCTCGGCGGCGGCGTCCCTGCGGCAGTTACTCGACAGCCTCAGCCGCGAGCAGCGTCGCAACCAGGAGCTGCTCGCCTCCCTGGCCTTCACCCTGCGCAGCTTCACCAACCTGGGCCGTTTCCTCGAGCTGGTGCCCCTGGTGGCATCCCGGCTGGTGGAGGCGGAGGGGGCCGTGCTGGTGGTGTTTCACGAAGATGGCCGTATCTGGCGCGAGCAACTTCAGGCATCGCCTGGGGATCGCTGCGCCGAGCTGGTGCGCCAACTGGCTGCCCTCGGGGATGGGGAGCTGACCCTGCTCGACCAGCGGGTCGGCCGCTTGCTGGGCGGAAGCCAGGTGTTCGCCACTTCGGTGATGGCCCGCAGCGTGCAGCGGGGGCGCCTCTTTGTCTTCAGTGGGCGCCAGGGGTATGCCTGGAGTGAGGTGCATCGACGTCACCTCCAGCTGGTGGCCGACCTCACTGCGGTGGCCCTGGAAAATGCTGACCTGCAGCAGACCAGGCGGCGCCACGAGCGCCTCGATCGCCAGCTCAGCACGGGCGCGGAGATCCAGGCCCAGCTGCTCCCGGATCACTGCCCGGTGATCGACGGAGTGGATCTGGCCGCCCGCTGCCGGCCCGCCTTCCAGGTGGGTGGTGATTACTACGACTTCATCCCCACCCGTCCCCAGTTGCAGGGCCAGCGCCGCGAGCAGGCCCGCTGGGCGCTGGTGATGGGAGATGTGATGGGCAAGGGGGTGCCTGCGGGCCTTTTGATGACCCTGTTGAGGGGGATGTTGCGGGCGGAGGTCCTGAGCGGCCACTCCCCTGAGCGCATCCTTCACGACCTCAACCAGCTGGCCCAGGAAGACCTGGCCCATTCCCATCGTTTCGTCACCCTTTTCTATTCCGATTACGACCCCAAAACCCGCCGGTTGCGCTTCGCCAATGCGGCCCACAACCCTCCCCTGATCTGGCGACGACAGCGCAACAAGGTAGATCGACTCGATGCACCCGGGCTGTTGATCGGCCTGCAGAGCGAGGCTGACTACGGCATCGAGCAGGTCGTGCTGGAGTCGGGCGATGTGGTCCTCTACTACACCGATGGCGTCACGGAGGCCACCGGTTTCAGCGGTGAACGCTTCGATGAGGGGCGGCTGATTGGCCAGCTGCAGACGGCCTGCCACAGCGGTCTCGGTGCCCAGGAGATTCTTGACCAGCTCTTTGCCCGGCTCGATCGCTTTGTGGGGGCGGAGCGGCAGCTGGACGACGATGCATCGATGGTGGTGCTGAAGGTGCGGGAGGAGCTGATGCTGCCCTTGCTGCCAAGCTGAAACCCGATCTGCGCCCTGAGCCCAGCCCCGAATGGCCATTGATCCAGCTGCGTCCAACTGGAGCCAGCGCTTTGAGCAGGGGCTGAATCCGGCCATTGAGCGTTTCAATGCATCGATCGGTTTCGACATCAACCTGCTCCAGCAGGACCTCGACGGCTCGATAGCCCACGCCCGCATGCTGGGTCGCTGTGGGGTGATCAGCGAAGCTGAGGCGCTGCAACTGATCGAGGGGCTGGAGGCAGTGCGGGCCGAGGCGGCCTGTGGCAGCTTTCACCCCGGTCTGGAGGCCGAAGATGTGCACTTTGCAGTGGAGCGGCGCCTGATCGAGCTGCTGGGCAGCCTGGGCAAGAAGCTGCACACCGGCCGCTCCCGCAATGACCAGGTGGGCACGGACCTGCGGCTGTGGCTGCGCAGCCAGATAGATGCGATCGACAGGGCCCTGCTGCGTTTCGAGCGCGCCCTGCTGGTCCAGGCGGAGCGCCACAGCAGCGTTTTGATTCCCGGCTACACCCACCTGCAGCGGGCCCAGCCGGTTTGCCTTGCCCACCACCTGCTGGCCTATATCGAGATGGCCGAGCGGGATCGCTCCCGCCTGGCCGACGTGCGCGGCCGGGTGAACTGCTGCCCCCTGGGAGCGGCTGCCCTGGCAGGAACGCCTGTGCCGATCGATCGACGCCAGACGGCTGCCGAGCTGGGATTTGAGGCCATTTACGCCAACAGTCTCGATGCGGTGAGTGATCGGGATTTTGCGGTGGAGTTCATGGGGGCCGCCAGCCTGGTGATGGCTCACCTCAGCCGGCTCAGTGAGGAGGTGATTCTCTGGGCATCCCAGGAATTTGGCTTCATCGGCCTCACCGACCGCTGCGCCACCGGCAGCAGCCTGATGCCGCAGAAGAAGAACCCGGATGTGGCCGAGCTGGTGCGAGGCAAGTGCGGCCGGGTGTTTGGCCACCTGATGGGGCTGCTGACGATGATCAAGGGCCTGCCGCTTGCCTACAACAAGGACTTCCAGGAAGACAAGGAAGCCCTGTTTGATGGGGTGCGCACCTGCCTCGATTGCCTCGAGGCCATGGCGATCCTGTTTGAGGAGGGTTTGGAGTTTCGGCCCGAGAGGCTCGAGCAGGCCGTCTCATCTGATTTTTCCAATGCCACCGACGTGGCCGACTACCTCGTGGCGAAAGGAGTGCCCTTTCGTGAGGCCTATCAGCTGGTGGGTGGACTGGTGAAGGACTGTCTGGCGGAGGGCATTCTGCTTGGGGATTTGCCGCTGGAGCGCTGGCAGCAGCTTCATGCTGCCTTTGAAAGCGACATCCACGCGGCGATAACCCCCCGTCAGGTGGTGGCCGCACGCCGCAGTGAGGGGGGTACGGGGTTTGGTCAGGTGCAGGAGCAGCTGCAACGAATTCGTAGACGACTTGACTCCTAGGGGCCGTCAGCTTTTGCCGGGCGTCTTAAGGTTCTGGGGTTAGCGGCCTAAGGGCCCACATGCATCGGCCCCGCGGTCGATCTTCGGTTCGTGAGCATCTTTGTCGGCAATCTTCCTTTCCGCGCTGAGCAGGACGACGTTGCGGAATTGTTTGCACCCTTCGGTGACGTGGTCAACTGTTCCTTGCCCCTCGAGCGAGACACCGGGCGTAAGCGCGGTTTCGCCTTCGTGGAGATGGCCGATGACGCTGCCGAATCCAAGGCCATTGATGCCCTGCAGGGGGCTGAGTTGATGGGGCGTCCCCTGCGCATCAATAAGGCGGAGCCCCGCGGGGCCGGGGGCGGGGGTCAGCGTCGTGGGGGCGGTGGTGGTGGTGGCTATGGCGGCGGCGGTAGCGGTGGCTATGGCAGTGGCGGTGGCTATGGCGGCGCTGGCGGGAGGAGCAATGGCGGCGGTTCCGGAGCACGCGGCTGGGAGGACCGCAGCTATGGCTCCGGTGCTCCTGCCCCAAGCGAGAGTTTTGATGCTGGCCGCACCCGCCGCCGCCGCAGCGCTGGCGGCGGTGACTCCGGAGGAGGCGACTACTACGGGGGAGCAGAAGGCTAGGCAGGGTTTCGGCGGGGCAGGCGATCCCTGCCTAACAGCCCCGCTCTTCCAGGGTCCGGGCCGCAGCGTCCAGCACGCCCGGTTCGGCATCCCGGCAGCCTGCGGCCTGGGTGAGGCCATGGCGCCAGCGCCTGGCCCCCTCCATCCCCTCCACCAGGTGGACCAGATGGCGGGCGATCGGCCAGAGCCGTTTTCCCCGCTGGCGCCAACGTTCCGCATGGGGAATCAGGCCCCGCACCACGCTGGATGCGGTAGCCCTGGGCTGGCTGTGGTCGGCGAACACCCGCCGGTCCACCTCCACCCATTGCAGGGGGTGCCCATAGGCGGCCCGGCCCACCATCACCCCATCTACCTGCTGGAGCTGGTCAAGGCAGCTCTCCAGGTTGGTCAGGCCGCCGTTCAGCTCGATGGTTAGACCGGGCCGATCCCTTTTGAGCTGGCGTACCACCTCAGGGCGCAGGGGCGGGATGGTGCGGTTCTGTTTGGGATCGAGCCCCGCCAGCCAAGCCTTGCGTGCATGGACCGCAAAGCGACAGGCCCCTGCTGCCGCCAGGGCGTCGACGAAGGTCAGCAACTCGGCGTAGCTGTCGTGCTCGTCAATGCCGATCCGGTGTTTCACCGTGACCGGCAGGGGGCTGGCGGCGGCCATGGCGGCCACACAGCGGGAGACCTGGTCGGGATCGGCCATCAGACAGGCTCCGAAGCGGCCCTTTTGCACCTTTTCGCTAGGACAACCCACATTCAGGTTGATTTCGTCATAGCCCCAGTCGGCAGCCAACTGGGCGGCCTCCGCCAGCAGCGCCGGATTGTCGCCCCCCACCTGCAGGGCCAGGGGTTTTTCGGCCGGATCAAAGCCCAGCAACCGCTCCAGCCGCCCATCGGGCTGACTGGAACCCCTTTCCCGACGGGCGTGATGGAGGGCCTGGGCTACCACCATCTCCGTGTAGAGCAGGCTGCGCCGGCTGATCTGACGCATCATCAACCGGAAGTGTCTATCCGTGTAGTCCAGCATCGGAGCCACACTGAAGCGATAGCTGGCCGGATCGAACTGCCCCATGTCCCCATGCTGCCCGCCCGTGCTGCCGCCTTGCCATGCCCCTTAGCTATGGCATCTAGCGAAGTCGCCGTGGTGGTGGCGGGGGGTGGGGCGGCGGGCTTCATGGCTGCCATTGCCGCCGCCGAAGCCGGTGTGGACGATATCTGGCTGCTGGAGGCCACCAGCGAACCCCTGCACAAAGTGTTGATCAGTGGCGGCGGCCGTTGCAACGTCACCCATGCCTGCTGGGAACCTCTGGCGCTGGTGGGGCATTACCCCCGTGGCGGCAAGGCCCTGCGTGGCCCCTTTGCCAGGTTTGCCCCGGCCGATGCGGTGGCCTGGTTTGCCCGGCACGGGCTGGAGCTGGTGGAGGAGCCCGATGGCCGTCTGTTTCCCAGCTCCAACCGCTCCGAGTCCGTGGTTGCCAGCCTGCGTCGAGCGGCCCTGCGGGCCGGCGTGCGGTTTCAGGCGGGAGTGGCTCTACAGGGGGCTGCCGTGGCTGGTGGCGGAGGCTTTGCCCTGGAGCTCCGCGGTGGCCAGCTCCCGCAGATGACAGCCGGGCGGTTGGTTCTGGCAACTGGCAGCCACCCCAGCGGCCGCCGCCTGGCGGCGAGCCTGGGCCATGGACTGGTTCCTCCGGTGCCTTCCCTGTTCACCCTGGCCATGGCGGGGGATCCTCTGCTCGAGCTGGCTGGAGTGGTGATGGATCCGGTGGAGCTGGCCTTGCAGTTGCCCCCGGATCGGGCTGGCGGCGGGACGGGCACTCGTTTTCGCCAGCGGGGCAGGGTGCTGATCACCCACTGGGGCATCTCCGGACCGGCAACCCTGCGCCTTACGGCCTTTGCGGCGCGGGCCCTCAAGGCTGCGGGGTACCGCGCTGATTTGCGGCTCGATTGGACTGGCGGCCAGTCCCAGGCCGAGCTGGAGAGCATGTTTGTCGAAGCCAGGCGCGGTCAGGCCAAACGACAGCTTGCCAACTGGCGGCCTTGGCCGCAGCTGAGTCGCCGTCTCTGGTTGGCTCTGCTGCGTGGCCATGCCGTTGACCCCAGCCAGCGCTGGGCCGACCTGACCAAGCATCAGCAGCTGGAGCTGATCAGGGCCCTGCGGGACACTCGGGTTGCGGTGACAGGCAGGGGACCTTTCGGAGAAGAATTTGTGACGGCCGGAGGCATCCCCCTCGGTGAGGTCAACCTGGCCACGATGGAAAGCCGCCGCCAAGCGGACCTTTATCTCGTGGGTGAACTGCTGGACGTAGATGGAGTCACCGGCGGATTTAACTTTCAGCACTGCTGGAGCAGTGGCTGGCTTGCTGGTCAGGCACTGGCCAAGGGATGAAGGGGCTGGTTTAAGCCTATTTAATTTGATCAAATACGGAGAACATTGGTAGATACATGGCCAGCAGAATTGAGCCAACGATGCCGCCAACAACGACGATCAGTGCCGGCTCCAGCATGGAGGTCAAAGCCTTGACTGTGGCACTTACTTCATCTTCATAGAAGTCTGCAACCTTGGAGAGCATGGTGTCCATCTCTCCTGTTTCTTCGCCGATGGACATCATACTGATTGAGAGGTCTGGGAATACCTTCATTTTGCCGAGGGCCACGCTCAGGGGAACGCCTTGGAGCACTCCTTCGCGACTGCTTTTGATCGCATCGGACATGATCGCGTTATTGGTTATATCTTTTACGATGTCAAGCGACATTAGAATGGGCACTCCTGCCCGGGAGAGTGAACTGAAGGTTCGGCAAAACTGCGCGGTGGTTGATTTTTGAATAAGTTCGCCAAACAGGGGAAGTCTGAGTATGAGTGAATCAACCCTCCGCTTGCCAGGCGGAGTGGAATAAAATCTGATAAAAATATAAACAAAAATTGCCAGGCTGGCTGCTAGGTAAAGGGTGAATTGGGATCTCAGCAAGCTGCTTAGATTTACCATCGCCTGGGTAAACCAGGGCAATTCAGCGCCAAGGCCATCAAAGATGCCCGCAAAGGTAGGAATAATAAAAATAGTCATGCCCAGGAATACTGCCACTGCTATAAATAGCACTGCTACCGGGTAGCCCATGGCGCCTTTGATCTGATTTTGAAGCTTGGCATTGTCCTCCAGCAGCTTGGCGAGACGTTTCAGTGATTCATCGAGCACCCCACCCGCTTCCCCGGCTTCCACCATGGCGATGGTAAGTTTGTCAAAAACCTTCGGCCACCGTCTCAGGGCTTCGCCAAGCGAGGTGCCCTGGTTCACTTCCAGGCTGATCGATTCGAGAGCACGTTTGAACATTGGCAGCTTTTGCTGGCTAGCCATCAGATCGATGCTCCGTACTATGGGAACGCCAGCATTCACCAGGGCGGCCATCTTGCTTGCAAAAACGGCCTTTTCCCTGATTCCTGGTCTGGCTTCAATCAGTTCGCTGAGGCTCGAGAAGTTGAGCTTCTGATTAAGGAGTGATCTGGCGTTGGATTCGCTTATAGATGACTGGGTTTTCTGTTTGATCTCGGTTGCTCGGATGCCGCGCAGGCGCAGGGAGCGTTTAGCCTGGCCTGGATCTGCAGCTTCCACGTCAATGACAGCTGCTTTCCCCCTGGGGTTGATGTAAGTGGCGGCATAGGTGGGCATGGATTAGCCCAATTGGTTGACGAGCCGTTTGAGTTCTTCTGGTCTGGATGATTTTAAAAGCGCCGTTTCCAGACTGATCTGGCTGCTTAACACCAGGTTGGCAAGGGCCTTCTCAAGTGTTTGCATGGACAGTTGTCCCCCTGTCTGGATCTGGGAATAAAGCTGGGCTGTCTTAGCTTCCCTGATCAGGTTTGCCGTTGCCGGCGTGTTGATCATTATCTCCTGAGCCAGCACCCTGCCATTTTCGCCAGGGATTTGATGTTGGCGCTTGCATAGGGTTTGGGCAAATACCGCCACCAGGCTGGTGCTCAGCTGTACCCGGATCTGGGTTTGCTGGCCAGCTGGGAACACATCAACCATTCGATCAACGGTTTGGGCCGCGGAACTGGTGTGCAGGGTTGCGAAGACGAGGTGACCAGTTTCGGCTGCTGTGATTGCCAGCTGAATTGTTTCAAGGTCACGTAGTTCCCCTACAAGAATCACGTCCGGATCCTCTCGAAGAGCAGCCCTAAGTGCATTCGAAAAGCTGCGAGTATCTTCACTTACTTGTCGTTGATGGATGATACTTTTGACCGGCTTATAGGTGAATTCAATGGGATCTTCAATAGTAAGTATGTGCTCGGCGCGTGTTTGATTAATGTGCTCAAGTATGGCTGCTAGTGTGGTCGTTTTGCCCGAGCCTGTGGGGCCTGTCACCAGGATTAGGCCCTTTGGAGTATGGCTAATTTCCTCTACAACTGGGGGTAGGCCCAGGCTATGGAGCGATGGCACCGTATTGGCCAGGGCCCTCAGGCAGGCGGCGTAGCTACCTCGCTGTCTGTAGACATTCACTCTGAAGCGGGCTAGGCCTTTGAGGCCGTAGGCGCAATCGAGTTCCCAGGTTTGTTCGAGTTGCTTTCGCTGGGAGTTATTAAGCAATGAAAATATCAGCCTGTTGCATGCATCTTCCTCCAGGATTTCCGGCTGCAAGGGCCTAAGTTGCCCATTAAATCTTCCATAGGGTGGCAAGCCGGCGCTGATGTGTAGATCGCTGCCTCCATCAACTACAAGTTGGCCCATCAGGTCTTCGATCGTTACGGCCATTGGTTGCTCAGCGAGTGGTAAGACAGTAGGGACATTCAAGCCATTCGTCATGGAGACCAGCACCACAACTCCTGCAGGTCAGGGTGCTCAATGAGCGTGATCTACGCTCTGACTCGAGCCCGGAATCAGTCAGTAACATTCGTTCCACCTCACTCAGGGTCGTATGGCCATCGCGCACCAGCTGGAGTCCATAGCCCAAAAGGGTTTTCATGCCATTTTCAAGGGCAATCCGCTTGAGAACGTCGGTGCTTTCATGTTTGGCC
>Ga0169931_10000943_pt1 | contig 48268 bp, 42 predicted proteins | sample Kivu_15m_20L_FD_129675 | JGI IMG/M metagenome (GOLD analysis project Ga0169931, IMG submission 129675) | Freshwater microbial communities from Lake Kivu, Western Province, Rwanda to study Microbial Dark Matter (Phase II) - Kivu_15m_20L... | ecosystem: Environmental > Aquatic > Freshwater > Lake...
GCTGTTCACTTCATACAACCAACAACCAATGGATCTGGATATTCCCCCGACAATTTGATGAAGGGCCGGACGAATATCTTCCCCAAGTGCCGAAGCCCTGTTTTTGGTTCCAAAAACCAAATGGAATAACAGGCAACTCATCGAATCCGACATAACTCTTCCCGTCCCGCAGGGACATTGTGAACGAGACCGGGATAACATCCCGGGCGACTTCGGGTTCATTCAACTCACCGGCCCGCTGTACAAATCCCAAATCCTCACCCCTCCACCTCCACCGCCTTCAGCATCTGCAAGCTGGCAGGTTTGGCCAGCGCGTATTCAAATTGGGTGCCCGGGGTGGCGGCGGCGCCGTGCCGGCCGGCTGGGTCCAGCGCGATGAACGCGGCGCGGGTGACATGCACCCCGCGGCGGGCGGCAACCTGATGCATCAGCCGCACCGCCGCCTCGCAGGCCTCCTGGGGAGACTTGCCAGACCGCATCAGGGTCACAATGGTGTGGCTGCCAAGAATGCGCCAAATCTCTTCCCCCACGCCGGTGGCGCCAGCGGCCCCGGCTTGGTTGTCCACATACAGTCCGGCCCCCACGATGGGGGAATCCCCAATACGCCCGGGCAACTTGTGGGCCAGCCCGCTGGTGGAGCAAACCCCTCCAAGATTTCCCCCGGTATCGAGACACAGCACGGTCACCGTGTCATGGCCGGGCATGGGTTCGGGGGGCTTGGGCTTCGTCTTCTGCCACTGCTCCAGGCTTTTTGGGGTGAGCAGGTTGGCAGTCTTGATACCATTGGCGAGTGCGAACTCCAGGGCACCCCGACCGGCCAGGCAGACATGGGGCGTCTTCTCCATCACCAACCGGGCCACGGCCGCCGGGTTGCCGATTCTTTCCAGCGCGGCCACGGCACCGAAGGACAGCGTCTTGCCGTCCATCACGCAGGCGTCCAGGCTGACCACGCCGTCACGGTCGGGCAGACCACCCAGGCCCACGCTGTCCACCGACGGGTCATCCTCCACCGCCTGGGCACCCGCTAGCGCCGCGTCCAGCGCCGGCTTGCCGGCCTGCAGCAGGCGGGAGGCGGTGGTGGCCGCCAGGCGGCCAAAGGGCCAGGTGGCGATGCAGACAGGGCTGGCCATGGTGAAAACTCCGTGATTTTTTATCAGCTGAAACAGGAAAACTCCGTTTCCCACACAGCCAGAATTTAGGCTGTTTCCAGGGGTTTCGCTAACCAAAAACGGCCAAAATGCTGTTTTCCCTGTGTTTTCTTGCCTCTGGGTGCAAAAAATCCCGAAAAAACAGGCATTTTTGGGGTGTCATGCGTTGACGCACCGGCTTTTCTGGCCTAGTTTGCCTCAAAGGCATGCGAATGCCTTGTGTTCACGACCACCCCTGTTTTTGCCCGGCACTGCCGGAAAAACAAAGGAGATCTTTGAAATGGCTAAGGAATCGAAGAAGCCCCTCAACAAGGCCGGTGTGCTCGCCACTCTCGCCGAGGCCTCCGGCCTGGGCAAGAAGGAAGTCAACGCCGTCCTCGAGGCTCTCTGCGAGCTGGCCCAGGAGCAGTTGGGCAAGAAGGGCCCCGGCGTCTTCATCATCCCCAACGTGATCAAGCTCAGCAAGCGCGTGAAGCCCGCCACCCCGGCTCGCAAGGGTATCAACCCCTTCACCAAGGAGCCCCAGATGTTCAAGGCGAAGCCCGCCAGCGTCACCGTCAAGGGCAACGCTCTCAAGAAGTTCAAGGAAGCCATCAAGTAATCGCTTCCCACCCATGTGGATAAAGGGAACCGGGTCTGAAAGGACCCGGTTCCCTTTTTTTGGGTCCCCGTTTCCCGTTGCCACGTGTCCCACGGAACCCTTCCATGGGTGTAGAATGAATCTACGGCCCCACGGGTTTCGCACCCGGACTGAATGGCATGGATTCGCCTTTTAGTCATCCCCGGGCCAGGGTGCGGGAATCTTGTGGAATGGATTCAACCGGTGTGCGGGATTCCGGATCGGTGGCGGATGTCGGGCAGGGCGCGTCCCTGGCTTCCCGGATATCCGAACTGGAAACCCGCCTTGAGGCCGTGGAATCCAGGCTGGGCCGTTCCGCAAGTCCACGCGCCGGTTACTCGCTGCCGGATTCCCCGGCGCTGGACCGTTCACCCTGGTGGCGGGCAGCCCTCCGGGGGTTGGCCGAAATCGGCAAGGATCTGACCCTTCTACCCCGGGTTTTCACGGATCCCCGATATCCTCTACCCTGGCATTTCCGGGTGGGGGTGCCCGCTCTCGCCATCGTTTTTTTCCTCTCCGATTACCTGATGCCCCTCGGGTTGGCGGCCATCCCGGTTGTGGGCAAGGTCTTTGATCTGGCCTTGGCCGGGATTTTATTCTGGCTGGTTTGGCGCGAGGTGCGCCGTTACCGCGCCATCTCCCCCGACCTGCCCGATTCGTGGCGGGCCTGATTGCCATTCATTTGGCTCCACCTGGAGGATCCCGTGAAAGCCGAACCCATGCTCCGTCTGGGCGTGAACATTGATCATGTGGCGACGGTGCGTCAGGCGCGCCGGGGCCACCATCCCGACCCGGTCGTCGCCGCGGCCCTTGCCGTGGTGGGGGGGGCATCCGGGATCACCGTGCACCTGAGGGAGGATCGTCGCCATATTCAGGAGCGGGATGTCCGGCTGGTGCGGGAAACCACCACCGCCTGCCTGAATCTGGAAATGGCCGCGGTGGAAGAGATGGCCCGGTTCGCGCTGGCTGTGCGCCCGGATGAGGCCACCCTGGTACCCGAAAAGCGGGAAGAGTTGACCACCGAGGGGGGCCTCGACCTGGTCACCCACGAGAAGGCGGTGCGGGAGGTCGCAAACCAACTTCGGGATGCGGGCATTCTGGTTTCGTTGTTCATCGATCCCGACCCGCGCCAGGTGGAAGCCGCCCACCGCATCAAGGCCCAGGCCATTGAATTGCAAACCGGCAGCTACAGCGAGGCCCGAACCCGAGAGGAGCGCAAATCCCGTCTGGTGGAACTGGCGGAGGCCGCCCTGCTGGCCCACCAACTGGGGCTGAAAGTGCACGCGGGACACGGCCTTGATTACCAGAATGTCCAGCCGGTGGCCGCTATTCCCCAATTGGAGGAACTCAATATCGGCCACAGCATCGTTTCCCGGTCCATCCTGGTGGGGATGGAGCAGGCCGTTCGCCAGATGCGCCAGGCAATGGACCAGGGGCGTTACGGTGGATCCTGGGAACGGTTCATCTAGCGCCGGCCGCGTTTCTTTGCCTATGCTCCGGACCAAAAGGGACTATTCCGCTTGGAATCGGTATTCGTCAGGGGGAGGCAAGCACAATGCAAACGCGCAAAAAGTTGGCTTTGGGATTTGGTTTGGTGGCCGGGGGAACTGTGATCGCCCAGCCTCCAGCCCCGCCCGCCGTGATTCAACCGGCAGCAGCGACCGCTCCCGCCCCTGCGGCAGGTACGGTTGCCGCCAAGGTGAACGGCACCGCCATCACCCAGATGGCCTTGGAGCGGGCCTTGGAGCGGTTCGCCCCCGACAAGAGGGAAGAATCCCGCGACGAGGTTCTCAGTGAACTGATCGACACCGAATTGGTCGACCAGTTTCTGGTCCAGGGCAAGCTGCAGGCCACGCCGGCGGAAATCGCCGCCCGGGTGGAAGAAATGCGGGTCGAGGCGAAAAGCCAGAACAAGACTCTCGAGGAGGTTTTGGCGGGACTGAAGCTGGCGCCCGGCGAGTTGGACAAGCATGTGGCGGCTGAAATCCGTTGGGAAAAATACCTCAACGCTCAGGCGACTGACGCCGCCCTGAAGGCGCTCTTCCAATCGGATCCAGCCCTGTTTGACGGCAGCACCGTGCGGGCGCGGCACATCCTCTTGGCGTCCGGCGAGGACGCTGCTCAAAACCAGGCGGCCAAGCAGCGCCTCCTGCAGATCAAGGCAGCGGTGGATCAGGCCGCCCAGAAGGCCGCGGCCGCTGTGACGACCGACAAACTGGCTGCCGAGCAAAAGCGTCAGGAGACGGTGGATGAGACCTTCACCGCCTACGCCAAGCAGTATTCCACCTGCCCCAGCAAGGCCCAGGGGGGCGATGTGGGCTGGTTCGCCCGTGACGGCAGCATGGTGGAGCAATTCGCCAAGGTGGCCTTCGCCCAGAAACCTGGAACCATCAGCGATGTGGTGGAAACTCCCTTCGGCTACCACCTCATCCTGACCGTGGACAAGAAGGCCGGCAAGGATGTGAAATTCGAGGATGTGAAGGATGATGTGAAAGAGGCCTACGGCGAGCGTCTTCGCGACCAGGTCGCCGCCCACATGCGCCGTACCGCCAAGCTGGAGATCACCGCCAAAAGCGGCGCCAAGTAGTTTTTTTTGGAACCAATCAACCACGCCGGCCGGGGACGGGTGACCGCCACGGCCGGTTTTTTCTTAGCGCTTCCAGTGTTTTTTGGAACTCATCCGGCAACGGTGCCGTGAACTCGACCACCTTGCCCGTGCGCGGATGCTCGAACCGGATGCGCAGGGCGTGCAAGGCCTGCCGTGTGAGCAGGGGCACATCCTCGCTCTCAGGCAAGTCCGCCACCACCTCCGACAGCATGAACCGGTCGTGCGGCGTGTAAGCTTTGTCCGCCAGGATGGGGCACCCCACATGGGCCAGATGCACCCGGATCTGGTGTGTACGCCCCGTGCGCGGTTGGACCCTCACAAAGGTGTGCCCCAGGAACCGCTCCTCCACCTCGTAGTAGCTCATCGCCTCCTTGGCGTCTCCCACCATTTCCCGGGTGACCATCATTTTCGTCCGGTCCCTGGGATGGTGCATGATGGCCGCCTCAATGTAGTCGGAATCCCGGTCAAGCACCCCGTAGGTGAGGGCCGCGTATTCCTTGAACACCTTGCGTGACTCGAACAGGATTCCAAGGTCCCGGTGGGTGCGCTCCTCCTTGGCCACCAGAATGACACCCGAGGTGTCGCGATCCAGGCGGTGGACGATCCCCGCCCGGTAATCACCATTGATGCCGCTGAGCTTGGGGAAATGGAAACGCAGCGCGTTGACCAGGGTGCCTGACCAGTTCCCGCGGGCTGGATGAACCACCATGTTGTGGGGCTTGTTGATAACCGCCATCCACTCATCCTCGTGGAGAATCTCCAGCGGGATGTTCTCGGCGACCGGTTCGGGGTGCGGGAGCGCGGGTGGATGGATGCGAAGCACATCCCCGTGCTTGACCTTGGCTGAGTTTTTTCCGGGCTTCCCGTTGATGAGGACCCGGCCTTCCTCGACCAGTTTCTGGGCGATGGACCGGGTGCAGTCGGGGATGAGTTGCTGGATAAATTGGTCCAGCCGCATCGGCTCGCGGCGGATGGCGGCCTTGTGCTCCACCCAGCCATCCGGGCCCACGGGCATTCCGCCCACCGTGCGTACGGAAACCGGCGTCCCGGCCGGGGAAGTTTCCCCGTCCTCCGGGGCTTCAGCCTCCTCCAGAATGTCCTCGGGGTCCATGGATGGCGCGCTGGATGTGGGTTTCGGGGAACCCTGGATCAGGGGCCGGTTTTTCGCAGATTGGATTCGATTTGGGTCACCGTTTTCCAACGGCCCTTCTCATCCATTTCCTTCATGCGCTGGCGCACTTCCCGGGCCACGGCACTTTCCTTGAAACGGGGCGAATCAATGACTTCCTGGTAGCGTTTGCGGGCGTCATCCACCTCTTCCAGAGCTTCGGAGGCCCTGCCACCGCTCACCATGCACTCCAGTTCCAAGGCCGGTAAGTCTTTGAAGAACTTCCTTGCCTTGTCAAACCCTTCCCGGGCCTGCTTCAGCAGGGCCATCGTATCGGCGGGTTTCTCCTTGGCTTCCTTGGAATCGGGGGAAGGGGGGAACGGATCCTTGGCCGGGGAGGGGTATTCCCGAAGTCCCATTGCCAGCTGCTGACGGGCCATTTTCAGGTGCGCGGCCGCACCCGCCGGATTGTTTTGGTTTTGCTGGGCGAAATTGGCCAGCTTGTCATTCTCCTTGAGGGAATCAAATTCCACCCAAGGTTTCGCAAGGCCGGTATCCACCCTGTTCATGGCAGCAAGGACCAAAAGCAGGCCTCCAGCGGCCAATATTCCAAACAAAGCCACCAGTTTCCAAGGGATTTCCTTGCCCGGAATCCCCTCCAGACCAACGGCCACCTCTTCCTTGATGTTCTTCTCGCTCATGCTGGGCTGATTCCTTCGCTGGGCGACCACATTTTCCGGCATCCATCGCCAAAGTGTATCGGGCCGGCAGCGCCGACCTGGCTGACCACCCGACGGGTTTGAGCCGCAAAGACTTAATGGCTCAAACCTTTAGTGAACCGTTTGGCCGGAAAGGAAGCAAGAGAGATGCTTCGTCGGAGTTAGCGGAACTGGTCCACCTCGTATCCCAGCTTTTCCAGCCAGGAAACCAGTTGAGCCGCCTGATTTTGAGCCTGAGGACTCGATACGGGCGCGCGTCGCATGGCCTCGAACCAGTAGGCCTCACGATCTCTGGGTGGCAATTGGCCCGGATCCACACCTAATTCACGGACCAGATCCTTGTCCAAACGCGCCTGACGCATACGCCCTGCCAATTCGCGCCAGGTTATTCCCCGACTAACAAGGGCACCCTCCCGGGTGACCAGTGTTTTCCCGATGAGGATATGCAAAAAACCCAGAAAACAGCCTGGTGGAACTTGTTCCTGCCTGACTTTCGCCAGGAATTCATTCAAAAGTTTCATGCTGCGTGCTCATCCGTGCGCGTACTACCAGCCCAGGAATCCGTTTCACCAGGAATCCTTCAATTTTACTCACGGCAGGGTGGACCAAACCACAAAATCCAAGCAGTGAGGGGAACATGGGCATATTAATTGTCGTAGAGATTTCAGGGAAATTGAAAATGGTCTGATTTTTTATCTTCCGGTTGAAAGGAATCGGTGCAGTTCCCGCAAGGAGGGGTAGGTCCGGAAACCTGCCAGTTGTCCATGGAAGAGGCAAGTTGAGCAATCTGGCGGGTTGACCGGTGGAGAGATAGGGCCTTATCCTTTTTCAGCTTGCGGCAGACAGGTCCAGGAGGGGTCGTCATGCATCAGCAGGAGATATTCGGAGCGGTGAAGAGTTGGCAGGATTCTCCCTGGCTCCACCGTCCCACCCAAAGAGTCCGCCGCACCAATCCACTCTTGGTGTCTTGGCTGGATAGCCCTGAGGGCCCCGTGTTGGCGCTCGACACCCAGCCCGAGCGCTGGCACGGGATCCTTCACTTGGCAGGGAAAAATCCCGATCCCGAAAACCAGGCGGTTGAGTTGTATGCCGGCACGCTGGAAATGCTGTCCCAGGCCCTGAAGGGCTGGAAGGGACCCATCCAGGCGATTTTCATGGGGGCGCAGTCTGACCCGTTCGCCGGTCCGGAGGAGGCCCAGGAACTGGCAATGGCCTGCATCGAAGCCATCGCTTCCCATGGCATCAAGGTGTGGGTCAGGACCAGGGCGCGCATTCTTTCCCGCTTCCGCCCGAGGCTGGCGGCGCTTGCTTGCCTGGTGAGGATCACCGTACCCCTCAGTACCGCAAGTACCCACAAGGCCCGGGGAATGGAACCGGGTGCCCCCTCACCCAAGGCTCGCCTGCGTCAGGTGGTCCGCCTGCGTGAAATGGGCCTGGCGGTTTTGCCCACCGTGGAACCACTGGTTCCAGGGGTGACTGACACGGCTGGCGAAATGGAGGCTCTCTTCACCCTGCTAAAGGATTTCGGCATCCAGCAAACCACCATGGGTTACCTGCCCCTGCCAGAGGGGAGCCTGGATCGCTTGGCGGCAGTCCTTGCCGGGCCGGAGTTGGTGCATTTGGCGGAGGCTTACAGCTTCGGCCCCCGTGTGAGGCTGCCTGGGAATCGTATCCAGCGCCTCCTTCCGAAAACCAGGCGCCTGAAACTGTACACCCACCTCAGCGCGATGGGAGCCCGGTACGGCATTCGGATGCATGTCTGCCGGTGGTCGAATCCCGATCTGGAGGAACCAAGGGTCGCCGAGCAGTCCATGCCCCGGGAATCGCTGGCGGAAAAATGGAAGCGCCTGCAGTCTCCAGGATAAGCCCCATCAACGCAGGGCTTCAAGCGGTTTGATACGAGTTGCGTTGAAGGCGGGAACGGCACCCCCCAGCAGGCCGATGATCATCGCCACCCCCATGCCGTACAGGATGATCTGTGAATCAACGGTCATCCTCAATACGACGCTTTTTCCGCCACCTTGGCCGCTGGAGATAATGCTGTTGGCGCTGAAACCGTCCGCAAGGGCCCCGGCTGCGCATCCCAACAATCCGCCGATGAATGCCAGGATCAGCGCCTCGCAAAGGAATGCGGCGAGGACCTGGAAACCCGAATAACCCAGGATGCGCAGCACGCCGATGTCTTTCATCCGCTGGCTGATGGCGGCAAACATGGTGTTCATCAGCCCAAGGATGCCCCCCACGGTCACGATGGCCGCCACAAAGGAAATGGCGTACAGGAACTGCTGGTTGGTACTGTTGAGGGACGAGTAGTATTCCTGCTCGGTCCTCGCCCTGACCGCAGCCTTTTTGAAATCGTCACGGAGTTCCACGCTCAGGGCTTGGGCATCCTCCGCGCCCTCCGTGCGTAACACCACGGTGGAATAGCTGTTTTTGCCAAACTTCCTTCCGACCAGCGATTGTTTTGCCCAGATTTCTGAATCGAACGTGGAGCCCGATGTGGAAGAAATCCCAGCCACCACGAAAGGTTGCTCGCTGTCGCCCAGATAAAAAAGATCTCCTTCCTGCAGGCTGGGTTTGTCAACATCCTCCCCAAGGGTGCGGGCGATACCCTCGCCTAGGATCGCCTCCACGGCTGTCCGCTCCAGGCCGTCTACCTTCACGGTTCGAACTCCCGCCTGGGAGAACACTTTGCCTTCCCTGAGGCCAAAGCCATGAACCTTCAGTGAAATGTCTGGGTTGTCGATCCCACGCACCTGAAGGAATCGGCGGGCCCGTTCGAGGATCCTGATCGACTCGACCGGAAATTCACCATCCCAATCCTTTCCATCGCGCTGGAACCCCAATCGGATGGTGCCAACCTGTTTGCCCAACATTGCCCGCCGTAATTCATCGTGGCTGGCCACCTTGCGGTCGTTGTACCTGGTCACCACATCTCCGGGCAGCAGCCCCGCCAATTCAAGCGGCCCCTTGGCCCGGCGGACCGCTGCCAACGGGGAAAGGGGGTCGGATGCCACGGCGGTGGCGATCACCAGCCATCCCGGCCGGTCCACCTCCGAAACCCTCAATGAATCGGAGGCGAAACGGCCGCCAAACTTCCGGCTGTTGACCACCGGGTCGGGCAAGGGTTGGTTCACCACCACATAAACTTCCCAGCTCGCCAGCGGTTTCCGGTCCGGGGTGGACTCGTCACGCAACACGCGGGGCAAGCGTTCCACATCGCTGATATCGCTATATCCCAGGTTGCTGAATAGCTCGTCCGTGGACCCCTCGGACATCACGATCACATTTCCCGGTATGCTGCTGCCCTCCGTGAGTTTTTCAAGCCCCCGGACGAACGCCAGCATGACCACGACAATGCCCACCTGCAGGATGAAGGCGGAAAGCAGCATTAATGTGATGGGCCAGCGCACTACCAGGTTGCGGGCGTTGTAACGGGACAGGATTTTTCCAAGCCAACCCAGCCGGGGCACGACCACGGCGATGAAAAGGACGGTCAATCCCACCACACCCAACAGTGCCAGACTTTGCAACATGTTTACCGTCCGCTTGGAGTTCTGATTGCGTGGGTGAATTCCGCCACGGGCTCAGGAAGTCCGGCTGAAAACCTCTGAAACCTTGATCCGGCAGGCCGACAAGCTGGGAGTCAGGCTGCCGGCCAAGGCCGTTCCGAACCCCATCAGGGGCCCCCACCACAGGGCCTCTTCGGGCACCATGAAAGTGGGAAAAAAGGCGATGGGGAACTTGAAACCGCCCAGATACCCGTTGATGAACCAGAGGGTCAGCCCGCTACTGGCAAGTCCGCACAGCCCGCCCACCAGCAGGGCCTCCCCCAGAATGAGGATCAAAACCTGCGAGGGACCGAAACCCAGCACCTTGAGTACAGCGATCTCTTTTCGGCGCTCGCGGACGCCGATGCTGATGGCCATGGCGATGATCAGGGCCATGGTCACCAGGATGAACGGCACCAGGATCCAGCGCATGCCCCACAGCATGTCCTTGTAGGCGTCCAGGAAGCTGGCCACCCCCGAAGAGGCGGTCTCCACCTTCACCGAAGGGCTTTTGAATTCGCTCGACAGCGTGATTTGTCGCTCGACGGCCTGGAAGGCCTTGGTGTCCGGAACCCGAAGCCAAACCAGGTTGAGCGACCGGTTTGCCATCGGGTGCGGCTTGCGGTTCTTGCGCTCGTAATCGTCGAGGGCGCGGTTCAGGCGTTCACGCGACATGACAGCGGCCTGCTCGTACCTGCCCTCGGGTAGTTCGCAGACGATCTCGCATTCGATGTCGATGTCCTTGTAGTTCAGGCTGGTGACCTTGATGCGCTCACCCACGCGCTTGTTCATCTGGCGCAGCTTGTTGGAGCCAACCATCACCTTGTTGAAATCCGTCTGCATGGCGGCAATCGCCGCCTCGATTTCCGATTTTTTCTCAGGCGTGAACTCGTCGATGCCGTCCATCATGGTGAGGAACCGGTCCGGTTCCATCACGAAGAAAAACAGGCTGTTCTCGGTGGTCCGGTTGGCGGGATCCAGGGTGCCGCCGTAAAAGGCCCAGGTCATGCTGTCCTGGGTTGGATCTATCTGGTAATCCCCTTCCTCCTTGGCGGCTCCCTCGGTCAGGCGACTGGCGTAGGCGTAGGGCATCTGGCTGGGGATCTGCCAGCGTTCGGTGACGATCGCCTTCAGGTTGCTGGCTTTTTCGGAAGTGACAAGGGTGAGGAACGAGAGCACCGTCCAGACCAGGGTGACCACCAACACCAAGATCATGGTGGCCAGGCCCGTCAGCATGGTCCGTATCTTGTTGCGCCACAGGTTCCGGAACATGAAGGAAAGGTAAAACCAGGCGCGCGGAAGAAAGAGCAGGGCAGCAAAAAGGAAAAACAGGGCGACAAACTGGACCAGTGTCGCCTCCAACGCGTGGCGGGGCGTGTCTACCAACCCCAGAAAACGCGCGTCCAGGTTCTCCCAGTTCATTTTGATATGTCCCCATGTCAGCCAGCCATACCCGGTCAAACCGCTTGGAGAATCCTGAGGGATTCCGCCCTGTCATTGAAGGTTTCCTGGGCAAGCCTGCCCTTTTCCAGGTGCAGGCAACGCTCGGCCGCCAGGGCGGCCTTGGGATCATGGGTCACCATGATGATGGTCTTGTTCAGTCCTGTCTGGAGTTCCATCAGGAGGCTGAGGATTTCGCCGGCGCTTTTCGAGTCGAGGTCGCCGGTCGGTTCGTCGGCGACGATCAGGGTCGGGTCGGTGACAATCGCGCGGGCGATGCCCACGCGCTGCTGCTGGCCCCCGGAGAGCTGCCCGGGCCGGTGGTGGTTGCGGTTGGACAACCCCACCAGGTCCAGCGCGGTCATCACACGCTGCCGTCGCTCCGCCGCGCCCATGGGCAGAAGCAGCAGAGGCAATTCGACATTCTCGTAGGCCGTGAGAACCGGAAGCAGGTGGTAAAACTGGAACACGAAGCCGACATGGCGAGTGCGCCATTTGGCCAGCTTGCCCTCGGACATGGTGCTGATGTCGATCTCCCCCACCCGAATGACCCCGCTGGTGGGGGAATCCAGGCCGGCAATCAGGTTCAGCAGGGTCGTTTTCCCGGAGCCGGAGGGGCCCATCAGCGCCAGGAATTGGCCCTCAGGCACCTCAAGGCTCAGGTTGTCCAATACCCGGATCTGTTCGGACCCTCGGCTGAAGGTTTTCGTCAGATTGCGAATTTCAACGATGGCGGCCATGGGGCACCTGCGGAAGGGATCGGGCGGTCCGTGTCAGGATTTTTTGGTTTCGCCGGCCTTGGCGACCGGGGGAGCCTTTAGCTCCGCAGGCTTTTCCGGTTTCACCACCCCCCGTTCCTCGGGATATTTGGCACGGACCGGTGCCGGAATTTCCCGGCTGAAAAAGGTGACCATCGCCCCCATATCCGGCTTGATGAAAACACCCTGCTCATCACGGGGAACCACAATCCTGACCCTGACAGGGACGGCGCCCTTGCTGCGGTTTGCCGTGGGCATGATGCGGCTCACATAACCTGTGTAACCCCTGGGATGAACCGCCAGGAACTTTTTGCTGGATTGCCAAGCATCGGGAAGGATCAGGCATTCCTGATGCAAGAACACCTTGCTGATATCCCGTTCCTGGATGTCCAATTCCACCTCCACATCGCGAAGGTCGGCCATCTCGCAAATCGAGAAGGACCCGTTGAACGCGACGGGATTCACCATGTTGTTCTCCTCAGCCTTCTTGGAGAGGATCATCCCGGCGATAGGCGCGGTGATGGTGCAATTGTCCAGCCTCCATTTGGCCTTGGCCAATTCCGCATCAAGCTGCTGAACCTCGGACCTGGAGGCATCGATACGTTCCTTCCTGGGTCCCTTGCGGATCAGCTCATAGGCGGTCTCGAGGCGTTTCACTTTTTGCTGCATGGCTTCGTAGCCGTACTGGGACTGCTCCAGTTCCCGGATGGAAAGGGATGCGGAATCGCTCAGGCGTCGGGTGCGCGCCAAGTCCAGCTCCATCTGTTTGAGTTGCCGTTGGGCCTCCCGCAATTCCAGCTCTGACTGCTCGATTTCCTCGGGTCTGGCCCCCACAAGCAGTTCCTGCAACCGGAACTTGGCGGCGGAAAGGAGGTTTTCGGCCCGCGCCACATCCGATTGGTAGTCCACCTTCTCGATTTCCGCGATGAGGCTGCCCTTTTCGACAATATCCCCCTCGCGGATGTTCAGTTTGGTCAACATGCCCCCCACCTTGGGGGTGACCAAAATGAGATGGACAGGGGTAACATACCCTTTGGATTCGAGAGCCACCTGTTCCCCTGAAGGTTGCTCACCTTGCGCCGATGGTTCGGCCACCGCATTTTCAGGCCGTTTTTTCTGGGCCACCCCGGCCTTCGGGCTGGTTTTGCTCTCTGCTGTCGCCTCGGCCTTGTCCCCATCCTTTTCCAACCCGATTCCGGGAGAGCGAAATGCCTTATACCCCAGGAGAACGGCGGTTCCAGTGGTGGCCATGGCCAGGCACCACCCCAGGGACGCCATCAGCATGAGCCGATTGGATGGCCGTTTGCCTGGGGCCGAGTCATCAATTCGAAGGGAACGTACCTTTTCCCTGATTGATGGTGCCGAACTCGCAGGGGGAGCAACAACCACTCCGCCGGATTCAACGGGAAACTGCCCCGCTGCATCCAAGCTACCGGTCTCCGGTGTTGTCATGTAACGCCCCTAAAAACAGGCCGGGTCTTCAATCCAAAGAAATGCTGAAAGGATGACCCAAGTCCCAGACCATCATCCCACGGATGTCATGCTATTCGGGCTTGGGCGGCCGTTTCAATTGGGAAACCAAGCCTTAAACTTTGCCTAGTCCTTGTAAAACAGCATAATTGGCAAATTCGAAAAACGGAAAAAAATAACAGGATATCACTTGATATCATGTTGTCCCTTGGTCGGTCCGCTTGTCTATGTCATGCAGGTATGGGACAAATTGCCCGGATCCGAAACAACCCAGCAACAACTCTGGCCGATGCGGGGATACCAAGGTCAATTCGGCTGGTTTACCCGGACTCAATTCCCAGGGGGGCAAATCCAGCAAACGCCGAATATTGCCGGAAGCCATTTGGCTGCAGGCCCCAATAGCCTTTCCGGTCAGGTGGAAGGCAGTTTGGAAGCATTTATCCAACCATGAACCGGAACCCGCTAAATAGGTGGTTCCCACCACCGTGAGTTTTTGGTTCTCATCCACCACCACTCTGGACCCCCAAAGGTCATAAACGCCCGGGTTAACTCCGGCCAAGGGGCTGGTGTCCGCTGTCAGGACCAGTTTTTCAGGGCCCTTGCACAGGTAGGCTGTTTGCAACATGGCAATAGGCAAGTGCTGGCCATCCGCAATGAGACTCAAGTTCAACTTGTCCTCAACCAAAGCCGGCCAAAGGGGATTATGGTGTCGATCGATTTTCCGGCTGATTCCGTTTCCCCAATGGGTGAACAGGGAAACACCGGCGTCCAAGGCCCGGGAAATCTGCTCTGCGGAAGCGTTGGTGTGGCCCATGGAAACCAGCACGCCGTCCCGGACCATGCTACGGACCACCCCAAGGTCGCCCAGCGTTTCCGGGGCCAAAGTCACCTTGCGAACCATGCCCCCTGCCGCCTCTTGGCACTGCCGATATTCCTGCTCTGTCCAGGCACGAACACCATTTTGGGGATGGGCGCCCCGGAACCCTTCCTCCGGATTGATTCCGGGGCCTTCCAGGTGGAAACCGGGAACGGCACGCGCCACATCGATATTGCCGTCACGCCAAACCCGAAGGGCCCTGAGGCACCTTGTCAAATTACCGGCATCCGTGGTGATGATGGTTGGAAGGATGTGGCTGATCCCTCGCCGCCAACATTCCTGCAAAACCTGGTCGTACCGTTCCGGCTCCAGCGGGGAGGTGAAGGACACACCCAGTCCGCCATTTACCTGCGGGTCAAATAGGGGTGGAAGGATCAGGCAATCCGCGAAATCGGCAGCCCCAAAAAGCTCCCGGGCCGTTTCCATGGCGCGCACAATCCCGTCTTCAACCACCACCTGCGTGGTTGGACCACCTTCCAGGAATTTTCCCTCGATGGTGATGAGGGGCTTGCGCACCCAGCAACTCATGATCAGGCCCTTTCAGGGGGAGGCCACCTTGCTGGCCCCGATGGAGATGGATTTTTCCAGGTAGGCAAGAGCCGCCTCGCGGTCCCTCAGGGGATAAGCTTGGCCGATTCTCGACAACTCCTCCCCGAGGTCAAACTCCGCTTTCCGCACCCAGGGCAATTCCCGGTTATTGTCCCGGTAGGCGATGATCAAGGCGTGGAGAACCCGCCTGGAGCCCTCCAGGTCATTTCCCCTGGCCAACCGTTTGGAGCATAAATACGCCCATTCCCCATCTGATTGCACATCGGCAATACGGGCCCTTCCCAGGGCATTCAACTCCTTTTTGCTCTCCTCATATTTCAGCGAATAGGGTAGGAATCCATCCTCTGGAACCGGTCCTTTTTCCCTTTTGGACAAAGGCTCCAGGTATTCCTCCCATCCGCGCCTTCTTTCCAGCGGATCAGTGGATCCCATCAGACGCATCCCCTGTTCCATTTGGGCCTGTTCATCCTCGGGCCAAAAAAGCCAAACCAGGGCAGTGCAAACCCCGGCCAATAAAGGCGCCACCACCCATGGCTTGCGCATCATCCGGGACCATATGCCGCCCCGGTTTTGCTCCTCCAGATGGGCCCGCACCATGCGGCTGACAAAAGTGGCGGGTCCCTCCCCCGGACGGGGCATCACTTGGCCATCCGGACCGTTGGACTTTTCACGGGCCATCAATTCCCGGTCCCGGATCATCTGGTCTTTGCGGGCAATCACCTGAAGTCTTCGGGCCACCAGTCCAGCATCCGGGGGCCTGGCTCCGGGATCCTTGGAAAGCAATTCATCCACCAACCGCTCCAGGTCGGGGGGAATATTTTCCACCAGCCTCCCCAGGCGTTCGTGCTGGCCGAATCTCTGCTTATGCAGCACCTCCGCCAAATGTCCGCGAAAAGGAAATTGACCTGTAATCAGCGTGTAAAGCACAATTCCCAGGCTGTAGAGGTCGCTCCTTTTGGTGGCAGGTTTTCCGGCCACCTGTTCCGGGGCAATGGTTTCGGCGGTACCAACCAATCCCCCTGTTGCGGTCAACCTGGCGCTGGCAAACAAGCTGGCCACACCAAAATCAGTCAATTTGACCTGGGGGCAATCCGGCCAACCTTTCACCAGAATATTGGACGGTTTCAGGTCGCGATGGACAACACCCCGGTCATGCGCGTGCTTGAGAGGCTGGCAAATTTGGATGGCCAGCGCAACCGCCTCCTCCCAGGCAAACGCACCCCCCGATTGCAACAATTCCTGGAGACTGCCGCCGTCCACATATTCCATGGCAAAGCCAAGGTGTTCCGTGGAATGGGTGGCCTCCAGAAAGGTCACGATTCCCGGATGCGACAGCTTGGAAAGAATGTCCATTTCCCGCTGGAACCTGAGTGAAATCCCAGCTTCCTGGGTCAGCGTTACGGGCAGTATTTTGATCGCGGCCTGCTCAGGAAAACCGTCCGGTGGCGAAGCTTCCAGGCGGCTTGCCAGCCAAACCTGCCCCATCCCCCCCCGGCCGATTTCCCGGATCAGCTTCCAGCGCCCCAAAACGCGCTCTTCCCCGGCCATCAGAAAACTCCAAATGGGAAGGTGCGACCTATACTGGTTCAAAACATCGTGGTATTCATTTGGTTCATTAACCGAACCAAAGACAGGAGAACCTGAATTTGCGCCCCAATTCCTTTACCGCATTGCTGCTGATCGCCCATGGAAGCCGGAGCCAAGCGGCCAATCAGGATCTGGTCCTTATGGCGGGAAGCCTTCGCAACGAGGGGTTCCCCAAGGTCGAAGTTTCCTACCTGGAGTTGGCCCCACCCACCATCCAGGAAGGCGGGGCTGCCTGCGTCGGACCGGGAATCCAGACTGTCCTCATGCTACCCTATTTCCTTTCCGCCGGCGTCCACGTCCAGCGGGACCTGGAAGAGGCCAGAATCCAGCTTGAATCCTGCCACCCGGGTGTCCGGTTTATTCTGGCCAAACCCCTGGGGCCGCACCCCAATCTGTTGACGCTGCTCAAACTCCGCGGGGAAGAGGCGTTGACCGGCCAAATCGGCTAACCATCCAGCGATTTGGCCAGATCATATATTTCAGCTGCTTCCAACCGGGTACTGTTTTTCTCAAAAAGACTGGCCACACAAGCCCGATGCAGTTTGATTTTGAATCCACCAACCCCCAAAGCTCCATAACACAGCACCCCGGATCGCTCCTTCGCACTGTCCCCCGGATCAATCCCCTCAAGGCCCAAGGGCGGAACACCGTTCAGGTCTATCAAAACCTGAATTCCGCCAAGACTGGCCAATTTCGACACCGAGGTGAATCGAGCGCCGGCCGCTCCGGCTGAAACCACCAGGGAACACCCTGGTGCATTCCGCACAATGTCCTCCTCACCGGAAATTTCAAGGGGCACAACCTGATGTAATGTCTCGCTTTTCACCAACCGCTGGTCAATTGTGGTGGCAACCGACTCGGCTTTGGACTTGGAACGTGAGCCCAAAAGGACCTGTGCCCCCTCTTTTGCCAACAACAGGGCCACCCTGGAGCCCACCGGTCCCGTTCCTCCCAAAACCAGAACTTTTCTCCCGGCGAATGTCATATGATTCGCGGCTTTCCGCACCGCCGCCGCCGCCGTGGTGTTACAACCGTTGGCATCCAGCATGGTGGAAACCTGAAGGCCGTATTGGGGAATCATGGCTCTGTGAACCTCACGGAGGATGGCCTCCGATTGCTCGACATTGCTTCCGCCAACAAACACTGCTGTACGGTGCAAATCCTTGGGGGAACGTGTGAATATGCAGCCATGAACCAAACCCTGGACTTGGGAAAGTTTCACACCGCCTTGGGCAAATAGCACCTCCGCGCCGGCATCCACCGCGACCACACGGTCAAAGACGCTGGATTGCTCATCCGGATCCAGCATCAGGAGAATCGTCCGCTTGCTCATGGCCTTTACCCCGGTTCTTCCGCGCGCGGTTTTTCAGACTCATGCTTTCAAAAGGAACAAGGCGAGGGCACCACGGATGCCCCCGCCTTGGCAGGCTTTTTTATCCCGGCAACCCCTGGTTCTCCACCGGGAAGTCAAGCCGGGAAAAAGTCAACAATTACTTGGGAGAGAAGGGATGCTTGGCGGCCGCCTTTTTGGCGGTCACTTCTGAAACCGGAGGCTCATTCTTCATCGCCCGGGCGATAGCCAGCTTGGTGGCGTCGTAGTTGTACTGGAAAATCTTGTTGTCATCGGCGGCGGCAGGATGGATGAACACGCCGCAAACCACCACCAGCTCATCGGCCTGGTTGGAGGGAATGACACCTTCGGCGGCGCTGTCGGCAACCGCGCGGGCCACGGCAGCCTGGGCGGGACCAAACATCTGGACAGCCTGCTTCATGCCCTTGATGGTCACCTTGGTGATCATCACGGTGGCTGGCTTGCAAAGGAGGTTGGGCTCGACAACGGCGAGGAGGGAACTATGACCCGCCGATTGATTCGCCAAGGCGTTGGCGAAAGCCACACCCACAGGCCCGTTCTTGCTTCCGATCAACAGGTCGATGTGGGCGATCTCATTGCCGTCACCGACCAGGGCTTCACCGATGTGCATGGACATGGGAGGTAATCCTTTATTGCTCAAGGAAAAATGGGAAAGCTGATGCCTGACCAAAAACCGGTTCTCGCCAGACTGTAGATGAAGTTACAGGTTGACAGTGTCCTTGGCCAGCAAAGGGCGGTTAACTTGTAAAATCGCCCGAAAAAGTTATGATTTCCGAAGGGTTCCAAGGTGTGAATGGCACCACTTTAGCCTTGGAAAGCCAACAGGAAAAAGCGTTTCCAATGGTTTTTCCCCTAGGCTTTGGTGCCTTCCATGTCACGAGGTCACCGTTCAAGATGTCACAGCCAGCCTTTACCGCCACCAAAATGCTCACTTTGGGCCTAACTCCGGGCAAACTGCGTGGCCTGCAAAGGCTCAGCAATCCAAACGGCACCCTCACGATGGTTGCCACCGATCAAAACAGCTCCATGATCGCCATGATCAAGGACAGTCTGAAAAAGAAGGGCGAAAACCGCGAGCCAACATTTCAAGAGATAGTGGAAGCAAAGATTGTTCTTGCGTCCACTATCACCCGTCATTCCTCCGCGGTTCTTGTGGACGGATACTACGGGGTGTGGAATTCCATGGTCAGCCTGGCTGTCCCCAGGGATGTCGGTTTGCTGGTTCGGGTGGAGAAATCCGGTGGACAGAAAAGCAAGTTGAATGCCCCGCTGGGCGAATACGAGCCTGGTTTCAGCGTGGGAAAGGTGAAGCGTCTTGGCGCGGACGCGGTGAAGCTCCTAGCCCAGTTCGAGCCCACCGAGGGTGAAAGCGCCGAGCACCAGTTGGCTTTCATCCAGGATGTTTATGAGCAATGCAGGAAGCACGATATTCTGCTGTTGCTCGAACCGATCGCCTTCCCGTTTGGCGACGAGAAGAAGGACAGTTCCAGCTTCCTGAAGCGCAAGGCGGAAACCGTGATTGAGAGCGCTCGGCAGCTCAGCCGCTGGTGCGATGTCTATAAGGCTGAATTCCCTGGCATCCTGGGTCAGGAAAACGATACCCAATTGGCCGCCAACCTGAAAGCCCTCAATGATGCCAGCGAAAGGCCTTGGGTGCTCCTCAGCGCCGGGGTTGATTTCCCTGACTACAAGAAGCAGGTGGAAATGGCGATGCATGCCGGGGCAAGCGGCGTTCTGGGGGGCAGGGCCTTCTGGAAGGAATATTTCCTGCAGGATGGCCCCGCCAAGCAGCGGGCTTTCGCGGAAGGCGAATGCGCCGACCGTGTAAAGCAAATCGACGAGATCGTCCGCACCAAGGGCACCCCCTGGTACAAGTGGTACGGTCTCACCCTGGAGCAAATCCACGGCTTGCGGGCGGCCGAAGGCTGGCATTTCCGTTACGGGGAAAAGTTTGGCGCAAAGGGCTTGGCTGCCGGCGGCGAGGAATGGGGCTACTAATCTTTGATTCGAAAGTTTGATACTTCCAAAGCAAGTGGGGCGCGGCTGAACTGGCCGCGCCCCACTTGCTGCTTTTGGTTTTGGGCAGGTCAAACCTTAGCTGGCGCCACCCAGCCCGAATTCCTCGCGAAGGCAACGCTCAGCTTCATGCACCTTGGTCCGGTCCACCACCACGCTGAGGCGAATTTCGCTGTTGTTGATCATCAGGATATTGATCGAATTCCTGGCCAAGGCACCAAACACCGCACTAGCCACTCCCGTGTGGCTCCGCATCCCCACGCCGATCACATGGATGGTGGCCAAGCCGTTTTCGGATTCCACCCGGGAGTTGGGGGCGATCTTTGCCAGAAGTTCGGTGGTGACCGATTTGGCGCGGTCCAATTCCGATAAGGGGACCGAAAAACTCAAATCAGCGAACCCGCGGGAATGATTCTGGACAATCATGTCCACCACTATTCCGGCAGCCGCTACGGACTCAAAAACCTGTGAGCAGAATCCGGGAGCATCCGGAAGACCGTAAATGGCAACACGTCCCTGGTCCGTCTGATGCTCGATGTCACTGACCATGATGCCTTCCATGTTGGCAAGGCGTTGGGTCAGCAGGGTGGCCTTCTTTTCCCCGGAAAGCGGGTTGGGATTCTGGTCCGGGGTGATTTTCGGGGGAACCGAAAGGGCCCGCTTGTCCAGATCGAAGGCGTGATGGACCAAACGCAGGGCGCGCAGCCCATCCTGCTTGTCCACCAGCACAGATATTTTGATGTCCCCGGTCGTGATCATGCGCAGGTTGATCTTTTCACGGGAAAGCGCCGCGAACATGCGTTCGGCAACCCCGGTGTGGACCCGCATGCCTGCCCCAACCAGGGACACTTTGCTCACCTGTCCGTCATGCTCGACCCGCGCCCCCATTTCTCGGGCGATGGGATCCAGCAAGGCCAAGGTGCGCTTGAGGTCGCCGGCCGGGACCGTGAATCCGATACTGGCCCTGCCCTTGGTGCTCGGATTTTGGGCAATCATGTCAACCACGATGGCTTGCGCGGCAATGGCCGTGAAAATTCGGTGGCTGATCCCGGGAGTATCTGGAACATCCTCCACGGCAATCCTTGCCTCATCCTTGATGATGGCGGCCCCGCAGACCGGTGTTTGGGTCATCCACGATTGCTCGGGAATGATCCAGGTCCCTTCCGCGTCCGAGAAGGAGGAACGAACCATCAGGGGCACATCGAACTTCTTGGCGAATTCGATGCTCCGCGAATGCATGACTCCGGCACCCACCGAGGCCAGTTCCAGCATCTCGTCATAGCTGATTGCCTCCATTTTCCGCGCCTCGGGAACCAGTCGCGGATCGGTGGTGTAAATGCCATCCACATCGGTGTAGATTTCGCATTGGACCGACTTGTCCGGTCCCCCCTCCTGTTTCAAAACAGCGGCCAGGGCCACCGCGGTGGTATCCGATCCCCCCCGTCCCAGGGTGGTGATGTTCCCCTCCTCATCCGTCCCTTGAAAGCCGGCGACGATGACGATGTTGCCCTCATCCAGGGATTGGCGCATTTTGGCGGAGTTGATGTTCCGGATTCGGGCTTTGGTGTGCGAGCTGTCGGTGACAATTCCAACCTGGGCCCCGGTGTAACTGATGGCTCTGGCCCCCATCGACTGGATGGCCATCGCCAAAAGGGCGATGGAAATCTGTTCCCCGGTGGAAAGGAGCATGTCCATTTCACGCGCCGGTGGATTTTCAGTGATCTCCCGGGCCATTTCGATCAGGTCATCGGTGGTGTCGCCCCGGGCGCTCACCACTACAAGGACCTGCTTTCCCGCCTGAAGGGCCCGAATCGCCTTCCGGGCCGCAGCCTTGATCCGTTCCGCCGTGGCAACACTGGTTCCACCGAATTTTTGAACAACCAACCCCAAGGGACTACCCTCCCTGTTAGACGCATTGCCACCCGACCGGAATCAGGTGGCCACAAACGTTTCCATCAGACTACCGGAATTACCACGGAAGGATCAGTCAAACCAACGCCTTGCGGCCACTTAGCGCCACCGGAAGAGCCGGAGCGCCAGCAGGAAAGCGCCAGACGCCCAGCCCAACAGAATGACAAGGTTGCCGTAAATCTCGGTGAGGCCCGCCCCCTCGTTGATCACTCCGCGCAAGCTGACATTGAGCGCGGTCAGCGGCAGAAGTTGGATCAGGGGTTGCACCATCTGGGGAAATCGATCCGAGGAAAAAAAGACCCCGGAAAGGACGTACATGGGAAGCATCGTCAGGTTCATGAGGCCGCTGACCGACTCGTAACTGGTCGCACGGCTGGCCACGAGCAAGCCAATGGCCTGAAAGCAGACAGCTCCGGCCAGGATGGTCACGGCCAGGGTGGTCAGGCTGCCATGGATGGAAACCCCGAATGCCAGCCAGGCGAAACCGAGCAGGATCAGGATTTCCAGGAGCAAAAAGCCCATCCGGCCCATCACCAGGCTAACCAGAAAATCCACCCGGCTCATGGGGGTGGCGATCAGGCGCTTGAGCAGTTTGCGCACCCTCAGGTCCACAGTCACATAACCCAAACCCCAAAGGCCTCCACCCATCAGGTTCATCCCCAGCAGCCCCGGAATAAGGAAATCGATGTAACGGCCTCCGGTTTCGGCTGTCTGCTCAATCCGGATACTGGTTTCCCGCTTGCCGGGATTGGAATCCGTTCCGGGTGATTGGGATGCCGAGCGGGCCCGGGCCTTCCAAAGGACAGCTTCAACCACCCCCTGGGCAAGGGCGGATTCCGGCCTGTTTTTTTCGGTTTTCAAAACCAATCCGGCTGCTTCCAACTCCACCACCAACGCCACCTTGCCTAAGGCGAGATCCTTGCCCGCCTGACGGGAATCCACAACCTTTATTTCCAGACGTGTATCCTGCTCCAGATTTCCGAAGGTTTCCCGCCAAACGGCCTCCGGAACTTCCGGCGATTTCGTCAAAACAATGGGAATGCGCTCCACCGGCCGGTCCCTGAAAGCCGTCCCCAGCGCGACGGCCAAAACCAGCGGGAACCCGTAGACCCAGAAAATGGCGGCTGGTTCGCGGTAAAAATCCCGAACCCGGGCCAATATCAGTTGCCACAAAGGCGCCTGGGGGACGGAATTGACCTCAAGTTGCTCATCCAGATTCATGCCGGTTCATCCCGCAGGTTCCGTCCCGTCAGTGCCAGGAAAACGTCCTCCAAGGTGGCCTGCCGGACATTCAGGGAACTCAGCCCGGCGCCCGATTTCTCCACCAGGGACATCAGGGGAGGAATGACTTCATGGGCACGGTCCACCCGCAAAATCAGGTGCGTGGTCCCGTCCGGTCCCCGGTCATCAGGAATCGCTTTCACCCCGCCTACCCCGGCAATTCCCAGAATGGCTTCCCTTTCGGGCCCCTGGCCTTTGGTTTCCAACTCAATCAGGTTGCCGCCACCCCATTCGCGGATCAACTCCGCCGGGGTTCCCTGTGCGATCACCCTGCCATGGTCGACCACGGCCAAACGGTCGCACAGCTTTTCCGCCTCATCCATGTAGTGGGTGGTTAGCAGAATGGTTTTTCCACGCAGCTTGAGGGCGCGGACCACCTCCCAAACCTGCTGGCGGGACTGGGGATCCAGCCCGGTGGAGGGTTCGTCCAGGAACAAAATGTCTGGATCCCCCACCAGGGCGCAAGCCAGGGCGACCCGCTGCTTCTGACCGCCCGACAGGGTGTTTATGCGACTGCCACGTTTCGATTCCAGCCCGACGATGGCGATCGACGCGTCGAGGGTGAGCCCGCGTCGGTAAAAACTGCGGAAAAGGGCCAGTGTTTCCGAGACGGTCTGCTTCTCCGAAAGCCTGGTCTCCTGCAGGGTGATCCCGATCCTCTGGCGGATTTCGGCACCCTCCGTCTCCCAGCGTTTTCCCAGCACAAGCACTTCCCCCGAGGTGGGGTCTTGAAGTCCTTCCAGGATCTCCAGAGTAGTGGTTTTTCCGGCCCCGTTCGGCCCGAGGATTCCGAAGCATTCCCCCCGGCCCACAGTCAGGTCAAGCCCCCGCACAGCTTCTACCGGGGGCTTTCCGGGAAATGTCTTGACCAAATCCCGGCAAACAATGGCTTCCATGACTTATTCCGAAAAAATTTCCAGAAACCGGCCGGATAGCCCTCAACCGGGGTCAACTGCGCCGTTATCCACGAGGGCCACGGCACGCACCGGGGACCCGTCCATCCCTGCGAACGGCAACGGAAGGGCGATCAGGGTGAACACGGAGGTGACAACTTGATCCAGGTTGGTCAGATTTTCCAAAATGCTTGCCCCGGCTCCAAGCCACAGTAGGTGGGTTTCAAAGGGGGGATGGTCAATGGATGGAAAATCCAAACCTAACATATCGACCTGACGGTCCAATAACCAACGGGCGGCATCCAACCCGACAAAAGGATGGCCCGTGAAATAATCGGGTTCCCGCCAGCGGCGGGACCACCCTGTGCTAAGCACCACCCGTTTGTGGCCGGCCAGTAGGGCCTCAAATGGGGCGAGATGGCCCGGCTTGATTTCCTCTTTTGGGGCAAATCCTGGCAAATCCAACAAGACCGCATGTCCCACGCACCGATCCAGCGGCGTCTTTTCGATGCTGAACCCCAGGGGAAGGAAATGGTAGGCGGCATCCATGTGTGTGCCGTTGTGTAACCCCATGTTCACCCGGCCCACATGGGCCGCGGGGCACCCGTTTTGGTCAATCCCGTGAACCGAATCGGCGGACAGGCGTACCCCGGCATCTCCCGGATAAACAGGGATCCCATTCTCGATCCGGTGCGTGAGGTCAATCACCTTGGACATGCAGGCACTCCTGGCCCACGTCGGGCAGGTCCTTCGCTCCGATCAGATGGAGTACTCCGGCTCGAACACTCTTCCCCCCCTAGGGGCGACCCAAACACCTTGGCCTAGTTTCAACCCAAGATGCCGGAACCGCTCAGGAGAAACCTCGACGCTGGCAGAGGATTCCCCGTCCGGGGAGCGCAGGTGAATGCGCATGACAGGCCCCGCTGGATGCGTGTGGACCACCTTGGCCGGAAGGGCTCCCTCTTCGGGAGCCTGCTTGAGAACTTCCAACTCGTGGGGACGGACAAAAACCAGGTTATTGCCAATAGGGGAAGGTCCCTCCTTTTGGGCGTCGAATTTGCCAGGGGCAAATCCGGTGATAACTGGCTGGCCGTCCTCGCGGACATAACCCTGAAAAACATTCACATGGCCGACAAAATCCATCACGAATGGATTGGCGGGATGTTCGAAAACTTCGGCCGGGGACCCGATTTGTTCGATCCGTCCTCCGCGCATCACCACCACCTGATCCGCCACGCCGAAGGCATCCTCCTGATCGTGGGTGACAAACAGCGTGGTCATGTGGATTTCGTCATGGAGGCGACGAAGCCATTGCCGCAATTCAAGGCGAACCTTGGCATCCAGGGCTCCAAAAGGTTCGTCCAAAAGGAGAACCCGGGGTTCGCTGGCCAAAGCCCTGGCCAGGGCCACCCGCTGCCTTTGACCACCGGAAAGTTGCGAGGGGTAGCGGTCGCCCAAACCATCCATGCGCACTAGGTGAAGCAACTCACGCACGCGATCCCGAATTTTCCCTTCAGGCCATTTTTTGACCCTCAGGCCAAAGGCGATGTTTTCGAAAACCGGCAAATGGCGAAACAACGCGTAATGCTGGAAAACAAAACCGACATTCCGCTTTTGGACCGGTGTACCGGTCACTTCCTCATCCTGATAACGAACCATGCCCTGATCTGGGGCTTCCAGCCCGGCGATGATGCGGAGCAGAGTGGTCTTGCCACAACCGGAAGGGCCGAGGAGAGCCACCAGGGAACCAGTGGGTGCTTCAAGCGATACTTGGTCCAGGGCACGAAAAGCGCCAAAATTTTTGCACACCCCCTCAACCTTGATGCTCATGACACTCCCTTCAGACTCTCCGCCAAAGCCCGATCTGTTACCACTTGGCAGGACCGGGATTTGACCATCGGAACCCAACCTTGCCAAATCCCCATGCCGGAAGGGCTTTGCAACCTGGCCCCAACGGTTTTCCCCACGGACGGCAGGCGGGACGACGGGAGCACTCCACCTTGCGGTCAGATACCGTTTTGACCAATGTAATGTATTGGATGAATTGGATTTCCGCTGGCATGCCGCCCGCGGGATAGGGTGGCCCTGAAGGTCCCGTCAGGATTGGGCCTCCCTTCTGGAGTGCAGGAATGAGCAAGCAGCCCCGTCAGGATGGCGAGGTCGAGTCCGGACTGTCCATGACCGGTCGCCCCAAAAGGGGTGTGCCGGAGGGTTTGTGGATTCAGTGCCCCTCATGCAAGGCGACCGTGTTCCGTAAGGATTCGGAAGCCAGGTTCAATGTCTGCCCGGAATGCCAGCACCACTTTTATCTGCCCGCCGCTGACAGAATTCGGCAAATGTTGGACGAGGGCAGCTTCGAGGAGTGGGACACCGGGCTTTCACCCTGTGACCCTCTCGAGTTCTTCGACCGGATGCCCTACAAGGATCGCATCGTCAAGGAGCAGGCACGGACGAGAATGAAGGATGCTGCCGTGGTCGGCCGCGGCTACATCCGTGGTCGACCGGTGGTCATCGGCATCACCGATTTTGCCTTCATGGCTGGCAGCATGGGCTCGGTGGTGGGGGAGAAGCTCACCCGGGCCGTGGAAGCCGCAACCAAAATGCAGCTGCCGCTTATCATCGTCAGCGGTTCGGGCGGTGGGGCCCGTATGCAGGAGGGCATCCTCTCCTTGATGCAAATGGCCAAGGTCTCCGCCGCCCTGGGGCGTTTCCACCAGGCCGGGGGTCTCTACACCGCCATTTTGACCAATCCCACCATGGGCGGCGTGGCTGCTAGCTGGGCCCTCCAGGGGGACATCACCTTGGCGGAACCAGGCGCCCTGATCGGGTTTGCGGGAAAGAGGACTATCTGGAACACGGTGAGGTTGGAACTTCCCGAGGGATTCCAGACCAGCGAATTTTTGCTCCGCCACGGGTTTATCGACAGGATTGTCCACCGCAAGGATTTGCGTACTGAGGTGGCCCGCCTCATCGACTACTGCCAGCGGTGAGACATGTTTCAATGGTTATCCAGCCTTTTCGGAGGCAAGAAAAAAAAGGTTGCCTCCACCGGCGCCCCAGGGGTTAAATCCTCTGGCCTTGCCCCTCCCAAACCACTCAACCGGGAGGATGTGGACAAGCGATTCGACAAGGGTAATCGGATAGGGCAGGGCAGCATGTCCAAGGTCTTCAAGGCCCTGGACCGAAAACTGGGACGGAACGTCTGTCTAAAGCTCCTCGATGCCAAAAAAACAGAGCATTTCGAATCCAGATTCAAGGGCTTGAACAAGCCGCCCGAGGGTGAAATCTGCCACAAATTGCGGCATGAGAATATCGTCCAGACCCTGGACTTCGGTGTTCACAGCAAAACAGGCGAACCCTTTATCGTCATGGAATTCGTCGACGGGGTTGGCCTGAATTTTTTGATTGAAACCAAAAGCAAAAAGTTGCAGGGCAACCGGGTCAACTTCCTCCGGCAGATCGCCAGCGGTATCGATTCCCTTCACAAATCGGGCTACCTCCATCGCGACATTTGCCCGCGGAACGTCATGGTCTCCAACGAGGGCGTGGTGAAGCTGATCGATTTCGGGTTGGCCATACCCAACCGCCCTGAATTTTGCCGTCCAGGTAACCGGACAGGGACGCCGAACTACCTGGCACCGGAAATCATCCGCCGCTCCAGCACCGACCTGCGCGTGGACATGTTCGCCCTGGGTGTGACAGCCTACGAGATGTTCACGCAAAACCTGCCCTGGGAAAGCTCGCAATCGATGCAGGCCCTGATTGGGCATATGAATAGCCCGCCCAAGGACCCTCGTGACTTCTTCCCGGACATGCCGGACGCGACCAGGGATTTCCTGTTGAAAGCCATAGAACGGAATCCCTCCGCACGCTTTCAGTCGGCTGCCGATTTCCGTGAAGCCTTGGATAAGGTGATCGAATGACCTCCCGCATCCCCCAGGATTTGGAGCTTCTGGACCTGTTGGTCTCCACCCCAAGCCCTCCCGGACATGAGGGCAGGTTGCAGGCCCGCTTGGCCGAATGGGCCCGACCGTTCTGCGACGAATTGAGGCAGGACAGCCATGGGAACCTGATCGCCATCCGCCATGCGGACAAAAGCAGGGCCCCCAAGGGTTCGATTGAAACCCAAAGGGTGTTGCTTGCGGGGCATTGCGATCAGCTCTCATTGATGGTGGTCCATATTGATGAGGCGGGCTTCCTGCTGGTTCAACCCGTTGGTGGTTGGGATTTGGCCATTCTTTTGGGACAACCGCTAACCCTTTGGGCTGAATCCGGCCCCATCCCTGCAGTGTGCTCCCGCAAGGCTCCACACCTCATGACACCCGAGGAGCGGAACAAGCTGCCGTTGTGGCATGACCTGTGGGTGGACGCCGGGTTCAAGGACAAAAAGGATGCCGATTCTTTTGTCCAGGTGGGTGACTTCCTGACGGCTGACCTGCGCCTCAAGTGGATGCGGGGAGGTTTCGTTTCCGGCCCGGGGTTGGATGACAAAACCGGTGTCTGGACCGTTTTTGAAACCCTGCGCATTCTGGCAGGCAAACCTTTGGCTGTGGATCTCTACTGCGTCAGCACGGTCCAGGAAGAAATCGGCCTGCGCGGTGCGATGACCAGCGCCTACGGCATCAATCCAACCGTCGGCATCGCCGTGGATGTGACTCACGCCACCGACACCCCTGGCTCCGAGAAAAAGCAGGTGGGTGAGGTCCGGCTGACCCAGGGGCCGGTGATCCACCGTGGTCCCAATATTCATCCCTTGGTCAGCAAGATAATGGTGGAGACAGCCAAAGCCGAAAGCATTCCCTATCAATTGCGAGCTGTCCCCAAGCCGACAGGCACGGATGCCAACGCCATCCAAACCACCCGGGCCGGGGTGGCAACTGGGTTGATCGGGATCCCAAACCGTTACATGCACAGTCCTGTGGAAATGGTCCATGCGGATGATTTGAGTAACGGGGCTCGGTTGCTGTCACGCTGCTTGGAAAACCTCGACGGGTTAACCGATTGGAACGGCTATTGGTCCCAAATACCGACAAATTCATAAACCGTTATCTCAAATAAACTTGCAACAAAAAGGCAAGGGCCACCCGCCAGGGTGGCCCTTGCCTTTTCATGCACCCAAGCCAAATAGTGAACAAATGTACAAAAAGGCACCGTGAGGAAAAAAAATGGAGGATTACCTCGAAGACTGCATTCACCCTGACGGCGGATCGGGTTGGGAAAATTGGCAAGAATCCATCGCTCGAAAACTGCTCCAAAAACTGGGCTGCAACGGGCCCCCGATCCATTCCGGTTACTTCAAGCCTTGGCTGAATCGCGAAACCAGCGCGCGTGAAAAAAAGCCCCAAAAATCCACTCCAAGGGTCAGTACCAACCATCGGTCCATGCCGGTCTTCCCGGAATCCGACCTCTTTCGGAAAGCAGCCAGGCTGGTCTCCGCAAACTTTTTAAAGATGTTTGGTCCCCCGATCCGCCCTGATCACCTGCCAGAAGTTTTGGATCAATTGTCCCTGGAAATCATGGCCCCGAAATCCTGGTTGGAAACCTGTTGGACCACCACCCATGATCTGAAGGCGATCACGGCTGATTTTCCTTGCCTGTCTGGAGAAAATCTGGCCATTCGGCTGGCCCGGTTCTGGAATACAAACCAGGCGGTAACCGTTGGCTGGTTTCAGGGGGGACAACGGATTTGGACCAGTCGGGGAGGGGTGAAAGGATACGGTTCTCCGATACCCGGTTTGGAAATGGCCGCCTGGTCAGGCACCAGAGAATATTCCCGGCCCGTTATCCTGCGGGAACCGGGTGAGGAAGCCTACGGAATCCCGTTCCATCAAGGTTTTCCAAAAGGAGAGGTCATTGTTCATTGGAGGAATGGATTTCATGGTCAATCCGATTGACCGGACCGGGCCACTGATCTAAACTTAGAAATTCGGAATGAGACTGAGTCTCAAAACCAAGACGGGGTTGCTGATATCTCCCCGTGGCTTCTTCAGGTTAGGCCTCCATGATCACTCCTCTCGATCTTGCGGCTGAAGGTAGTTCCTACGAGGTGTGCAGCCTCCCGGACTCCTGCGTTTGCCGTCGTTTGGAAGAATTGGGGCTTTGTCCGGGCGCAAAATTGCGGGTTCTTCAAAACGGCTCTCCCTGCCTCCTGCAGGTGGGCTCCTCCAAGCTGTCCCTGCGTGGCGAATTTTGCCAGCAAATACTCGTCCAGCCCCTCGCCGAATGAACGCCGAAGCCGGTTCCCCGCCTCCGGAGGGCCCTTTGGACAGGTGGCCCGTGCAAGTTCAGGGGGAGGTAGCTGCGGTTCACGGCAATGACGCCGTGGCCTGTCGCCTTTTGGAAATGGGTATTTTCGAAGGTGAGCCGGTTCGCATCCTGGGTTACGCCCCAATGGGGGATCCCATGGAAATCCGCTTGCGTGATTATCAACTGAGCCTGCGTTTGTCGGAAGCCAATCGAATTATCGTGCGCCCCCTCCAACAACCCGACGGCTGCAACTGAGAATGACCCAGGCCAAAGGCCCTTCTGCAAGCCCGACACCACTCCAAGTGGCACTTTTGGGCAATCCAAACACCGGCAAAACCACCCTATTCAACGCCCTGTCCGGATTGCGACATAAGACCGGAAACTACCCCGGTGTCACCGTGGAGGTCCGGAAAGGCACCGTGCGCGCCATCCACAATGGGGTGGCAAGGGATCTCGAACTGCTGGACCTGCCCGGCACCTACAGCCTCGCCGCCCGCAGCCCGGATGAATTGCTCGCCGTGGAGGTGGTTACCGGCGGATTCGGCGCCTCAGCCAGGCCTGATGTCCTCTTGTGCATGGCCGATGCCTCCAATTTGGAAAGGAGCCTCTACCTTTTCAGCCAGGCGGTTGAATTGGGGGTTCCGGTTGTCATCGCCTTGACCATGGGAGATCTGGCGGAAAAACAAGGGATACGCGTGGATGCCAACAGGCTTTCCCGCCAGTTGGGAATGCCGGTTATCCCGGTGAATGCGCCCAAAAACAAGGGGCTGGATTCCCTCAAATCCGCGCTGGTTACCGCAGCACTTGGAAAAGACATTCCCCTGATAGAGATGTTGCCCGAGCCGGTCCGCAACATCCAAAGCCGCCTGGCGGAAACCTGGAATTGCCACCCAGGCTTTGTCCTGAGGGCCCTGGTGGACGAGGGGGGCGAAGCTGAAAAGCGGTTGACCTCACGTTTGGGCCAGCCGGCATTGGCTGAACTGGTCAAAGCCCGCCAGGAAATCTCCACCTCCCACAAAATTTCCCTGCCGGTGCTCGAACCCCGGTGCCGCTATCCCTGGATTCGAAAAGAGGTCGCCGGCGCGGTGGAAAGACCCGCCACGGAAAGGAAAGGTTTCACTGAAAAAGCCGACAGGTGGTTGGTCCATCCAGTCTGGGGAACCCTCCTGTTTCTGCTGATGATGTTCATTTTCTTCCAGGCAATTTTTTTCCTGGCCCAACCGGTGATGGATTGGCTCGATGAAAAAGCAACCGATCTGGCCAATGCGGTGGGCGGCGGCATGGACCCCGGCCACTTCAACAGCCTTCTGACCGAGGGGATTATCCCAGGGCTGGGTGCCGTCCTGGTGTTCCTGCCCCAAATCCTGATCCTGTTCGCCTTCATGGGCGTGCTCGAAGATTGCGGCTACATGGCCAGGGCGGCGTTTCTGATGGATCGGGTGATGGCCCGGTGCGGCCTCAGTGGCAAGGCTTTCATTCCCCTGTTGAGTTCACTCGCCTGCGCTGTGCCGGGTATCCTGTCCACCCGGGTGATTGAAAACAGGCGCGATCGCCTGGCGGCGATCGTGGTCGCCCCCCTCATGAGCTGCTCTGCCCGCCTTCCTGTCTATACCCTTCTGGCAGGCACATTTTTGGCTCACCGTTGGTGGCTTCCCGGTCTGACGCTGTTTTGCCTTTACCTGATTGGTTTTATCGCGGCCCCCCTGGTGGCTTGGTTACTCAAAACCACCGTCCTCGCAGGCGAAAAACCCATTTTTATGCTGGAAATGCCTCCATTTCGAATTCCCTCACCATGGGTAGTCCTGAGGCGCATGCTGGAGGCGGCCTGGGAATTTGTCAGCCGGGCGGGAACCCTGATTTTGGCCAGCATGGTGATCATCTGGGCGCTGCTCCATTTTCCCGCCACCAATCCGGAAGGCCGTTATTGGCCCGGGGTGATTGAAGCTGCCAGCCCTGAAGAAAAGGGGGAGCTTCTGGCGGCTTGGAAATCCTCAACTATTCTGGCAAGGGCCAGTCAGACTTTGGATCCCATCTGGTATCCGATCGGATGGGATTGGCGGATTGGTTCGGCGGCGTTGGCAAGTTTTCCCGCGCGGGAAGTGGTGGTAGCCACCCTGGGAATTGTTTTTGGCCAGGATCCCGAGTTGCGGGAAGATGCTGGAAACCGCCAACTGGGTGAGCGCCTGACGGCGGCGAAAAAGGCCAACGGCCAGCCCCTCTTCACCATTCCTGCCGCTCTGTCTCTTCTGGTGTTCGTGGCCTTGTGCTGCCAATGCGTCTCCACCCTGGTGGTGATGGCCAAGGAAACCCGCTCGTGGAAATGGCCGGCATTCACCTTTGGTTACATGACATTGCTGGCTTATCTGGGCGCGTTCCTTGTCTATCAGATCGGCACCCTGATCCAGAATTGGAGCCAATCATGAATTGGCAAACTCCAGTCACCCTGGGCTGTGTCCTCATTGCGGCTTTTTGGCTGATTTGGGGCAAAATACTGCCGGTTCTTCAGGGCAGGGGAAGTGGGTGCTGCGCCAAAGGTTGCGCTCCCAGTCAGACATCCAGTTCGCCTTCCCAATTTCAGGGCTTGTGCCTTCGGCCGTCTGAAAGGAATTCAGGTTCCCCGCCGATTGCAACCGGCTCTGGTTTCGATAATCTTTGATTCTGATCAGTTAATCCTCAAACCGCAGGAACCTTCCAGATGCTGTCGCACGACGTCTATTTCACCCTGAAAGACCGGACCCCCGAGGCCCGGAAAAAACTGGTCGATTCCTGCCACAAGTATTTGGCCGGCCATCCGGGGGTGGTGTTTTACGCGGCAGGAACTGTCAATGAAACCCTGCGACGGGAAGTCAACGACCTCGATTTCGATGTCTCCCTGCAACTGGTGTTTGTGGACAAGGCCGCACACGATACCTACCAAGTGCATCCCAAACACCAGCAGTTCATCGACGAGAACAAACCCACTTGGGCCAAGGTGCGTGTGTTTGACGCCGATGTGGCCAGCGCCTGATTCCAAAACCCAAAACAAAGAGCGTGGCTCCGGTGGAAATCCACCTAAGCCACGCTCCTTGTTTTCTGATTGATTTATTTGTCCTGGATTTCCGCCAACGCCGCGAACGGGGTCCCTTCCACATATTCCAGGAAGGCTCCCCCACCGGTGCTGACATGCTTCATCTGGGTGTCCAGCCCGAACTGTTCCACAGCTTCCGCGGTTTCACCACCACCCACCACGGTGATCCCGGTTGCCTTGGCCATAGCCTGGGCAATGGCGCGGGTGCCGTGGCTGTAAGGTTCGTCCTCAAATTTACCCATGGGCCCGTTCCAGACGACTGTCCCGGCTTTGGAGATTTCCTGGGCGTAGAGTTCCCGGGTCTTCGGACCGATATCAATACCGATCGCCCCTGGAGGAATCTCGTTCACCACACGGGCCGTCTCCGGCTTGTCCAAACCGTCCACCACCAAGTGGTCCACCGGAAGCTGGATTTTCCCAGCACCTTGGGCCAATAGCTGGTTGGCCAAATCCAGTTTGTCCCCCTCACACCGGCTGGCGCCAATTTCCTTCCCCTGGGCCTTGAGGAAGGTGTAGCTCATCGCCCCCCCCACCAGGATTCGGTCAACCCTTTTCAAAAGCGCCTGAATAAATCCGATCTTGTCGGAAACCTTTCCTCCACCCAGCATGGCGACAAATGGTCTTTTCGGGCTTCCCAAAAGGGTGTCAAGAATTTCCAGTTCCTTGGCAACCAGTTTGCCCACCACCCGTGGCTTGGCCGCCATCGCCTTGGGAACGGCCACCATCGAGGCGTCCTTCCGATGGCAGGTGCCGAAGGCGTCGTTCACATACACATCGCCCAACTTGGCGATCTCTTGGGCGAGTTTGTCACAACCGGCCTGTTCACCACTGTGAAAACGCAGGTTTTCCAGCAAAAGCACATCGCCCGGCTTCAGGGCGGCGGCCAATTCGGCTGCATGAGCCCCCGCCACATCATGGGCTTTGTGGACCTTGATGCCCAGGTGCTTGGACAGCGCCTCAGCAACCTTGTCCATCTTGAAGGGGGCGTCTTTGGCCGGATCGCCCTTGGGGCGTCCCAGGTGGCTCATGGCGATCACAGCCGCACCTTGGTTCAACAGGCTTTTGATCGTGGGAACTGCGGCCCGCACCCGCCGGTCGTTGGTGACATTCCCATGGGCGTCCTGGGGGACATTGAAATCCACCCGCACCAGGACTTTTTTGCCCGCCAGGGCCTGGAGATCATCCACGGTTTTCTTGGCCATGTTCGTGAACCTGCAAGTTAGGAAAAAGGAGGAATAGCCCGAAATGCCCAAGGTTAAAACAAAAACGGGGAGCTACCTTTCCAGGAAAGCTCCCCGTCCGATTCAGGCCGAAATCAAAGGCCCTTTTGAACCATCATCCGGACCAAGTCGCCAACGCGGCAGGAATAGCCCCACTCGTTGTCGTACCAGCTAACCAGCTTGAAGAACCGGTCATTCAACTCGATGCCGCTGCCCTCATCAAAAATGCTGGAGGAAGAGCAATGAATAAAGTCGCTCGACACCACCTCGTCGGCAGTGGTGTCCAAAATCCCCTTCAGGTAGGTTTGTGAAGCCTTCTTCATGGCTTCACAAATTTCCTTGTAGCTGGTTTTCTTGACCGTTTTGACGGTCAGGTCAACCACGGAAACCGTGGGGGTGGGAACGCGGAAGGCCATGCCGGTCAGCTTGCCCTTCACCTCGGGGCACACCAGACCCACCGCACGGGCTGCGCCGGTGGCGGAGGGGATCAGGTTGATCGCGGCGCTCCGTCCGCCCTTCCAGTCTTTCTTGGAGGGACCGTCCACCGTCTTCTGGGTGGCGGTGTAGGAGTGGACAGTCGTCATCAACCCCTCCTCGATTCCAAAACCTTCCTTGAGGAGCACATGGACCAGAGGCGCCAGGCAGTTGGTGGTGCAACTGGCGTTGGAGACAATCTGGTGCTTGGCGGGATCATATTTTTCGTTGTTGACCCCCATGACTACCGTGATGTCCTCGTTCTTGGCGGGGGCGGAGATGATCACCTTCTTTGCCCCGGCGACAATATGCCCGTAGGCAGACTTGTCCACCTGGTCCGGCTCGCGAGTTCCCTCGGTGAACAGGCCGGTCGACTCAATCACCAAGTCAACCCCCAGGGCTTTCCAGGGCAGGTCTTTGGGCGAACGGGCCGACACCAGCTTGATTTCCCGCCCGTTGACCACGAGGACATCGTCCTCGGCCTTGGAAGGATCTGATTTTTTCGATGAGACAGTCCCGTTGAAACGGCCCTGGGTGGAATCGTACTTAAGCAGGTACGCAAGGTTGTCCGTCGGGACGATGTCGCCCACGGCAACCACATCGATTTCCTTGCCCACCAAACCCTGTTCGGTGAGTGCCCGGAAAACCAGCCTGCCGATACGGCCAAAACCATTGATTGCAACCTTGACAGCCATGCTCAGCCAGCTCCCTGTCTAAAAAGGCCCTGTTCCAAAAAGAGGCACCAGGATCGGGTGGATAATATTTGGACAGAGCCACCCCATATCCTTAGCCTATTTGACAGAAGCGCATTGGAAAGGGGAAGGTGGCCGGCTCGGCTCCTCATGATTGACCCCCGAAACAAAAAGCCAATTGGATCTTTTTATCCAGAAAGGAATTCCGCTAATGTCCGGAAAAGTGAATGTGACCGTGACCGGGGCTGCGGGCCAGGTTGCCTACCCCATGCTGGGCAGGATTGCTTCCGGCGAAATTTTCGGGCCGAACACCCGAGTTTCCCTAAGGCTGCTGGAAATCACGGCCGCTTTGCCCACCTTGGAAGGTGTGGCGATGGAATTGGAGGATTGCGCCTCCAATGTCCTGGATGAGGTCATTTTGACCGATGATGCCAACCGTGCCTTCAACGGCACAAACTGGGCCCTCCTTGTCGGCTCCTTTCCGCGCAAACAAGGCATGGAGCGGAAGGAACTTCTTGGGATCAACGGAAAGATCTTTGTCGGACAGGGGAAGGCCATCGGGGCCCATGCCGCCCAGGATGTCCGGATTTTGGTCGTGGGGAACCCCTGTAACACCAATTGTCTGGTGGCACGCTCCCAAGCAAGGGATATCCCGGATGAGCGTTGGACCGCGCTGACTCGTCTGGACCATAACAGGGCCCGCAGTGCGCTTGCGAAAAAGGCCGGGTTGACCGTTCCCGAGGTCACCCGCATGACCATTTGGGGCAATCACTCCAACACCCAATTTCCGGATTTCACCAATGCCCACATTCAGGGCAAACCGGCAACCGCGGTCATCCCTGACCGTAACTGGCTGGAAACTGAGTTCGTGCCCCAGGTCCAACAACGGGGTGCTGCAGTCATCAAGGCGCGGGGAAGCTCCTCGGCCCTTTCCGCCGCCAACGGCGCGCTGGACCATGTTAAAAGCATGCTGAATCCAACTGCGGCTGGGGACTGGGTGAGCATGGCCGTTGTTTCTCATGGGCAGTACGGGGTACCCAAGGGTCTGGTGTTTGGTTACCCCTGCAAAACCCTTCCCGGTGCCAAATACGAGGTGGTTGAAGGGCTGACACTCGACACCTTCGGCCAGCAAAAATTCAAGGCCACGCTCGATGAATTGCTGGAAGAAAAAGCCGCGGTCCAGGAACTGCTGGGCTGATGCTTCCCGAATAAAAAGGGCGGCCGGATTATTTGATCCGGCCGCCCTTTTTTTGCCAGTGAATCCTTTAATCAATCCAGCCGTTTTTCCTTGTAGACACTTTGGAAACGGTAGGAGGAATTGGCCCCGGTCGATTCCTTGATTTCCTTTTCAACCTTCAAGTTGGCCTCCAGAGGCAGGCCTGTTGCAGGATCAATCACTACCATACCCTCCGGAAGGTATTGCAACAAAGGCATTTGGTCGTTGACCGTCTTGGGCTCCTCTTTCCAAGCGGTGGACAAGCGAATCCTGGCTTTGCCACCTTCCATGCCATCCACCGTGTAGGTTTGGATCATGGCGACTTTTTCTCCTGTTCCCGCTGGCGGATCAAGGGTGGCGTTGTAGGCCCTCTGCCAGTTGTCTCCCACTTTTAAGGCCCTTCCGGGCAGGACAAGGAGGAAAACAGGCTCAACCTCATATCTCCCGGCTGGCATTTGCTCCGATTGGACTTCAAGAACCCGTCCCAGTTGATCCACCTTCAGTCGCGCGGTATCTTTGCCCACTAACGGCGCGAGGCTTTTTCCCAAGGGACTGTCCTTGCTTTTGGGATCCTCGCTATCAAAGGCAAGGACTTGCCCGTTGGGGCGCACCGTTTCCATTTTCAATTTTTCCAGTTTCAGGGCAATTTGAAACGTCTTGGAGGCAGGATCAACTTCCGCCACTTCCAGAACTTTGGTTACCTGCACCAAATTTTTCACGGTGGTCTTGGTTTCCCCCTGGGTATCGGTCACCTCGGTCTGATGATCCACCTGAAACCGCAATTTTTGTCCTTTGGTTAAGCGGATTTCGCCAGGAATCTGGGCCAGCAGGTCACTGGCCAAAACAACCGCCAAGGTGAAGCAAACCAGCAAAAATTGTAGCGTTTGCGCCGGCATTTTCAATTCCCCACCAATCCCAAAGATTCAATCAATAGGGTGCCGTATGTGGTAACTTCCGGGCCGGACAGGAAGCTAGGCCAGCAACCACAAGCGTGGCGGTGGTTTCATCCATGCCAACCATTCAGCTCTCATCGCAAATCAAAATCGATAGTCCACCCAAAACCGGCATGCAATGCCTTTGACCCAGTTTCCACAAATCTCCAAATGCCCAATAGGAACCGGTACCAGACCTGATTGCGGCAATCTTGGCTAACCTGCTATGAATTGAGATACCTCTGCGGTGTTCGTGATCAGGCGTACTTTTGCTGAACCGATGGAGTTCCCGCGGGGACCTTTTTTTAGGTTTCAGATGCATGCAAGCCCGTCATTTAGCACGGGATCCGTAAGTCTGGAACCGGGTTCCCACCTGACAATGCGGGTTCTCAAAAGCGCCAGACACGGCACAGGTGGAGGTTTTTTTTGTTTGCTGTCGGCCAACTCACCGCTTTCGTTCCAGGGTAGGCCAGCCTATCCTCAATAAATCTGAATCGCCTCGTTGACTCCCGCCGGCCAATCATTATCCTTTCACCCTAGGCTTCGTCGCGACGAACGGCCTTTTTGGCATATTAAGGTGTTTCAAATCCAGAATTACCGGCGGCTTAAGCCGGTTCCATCCAGATTCCAGCGCCTCGGCTATGGCCCCGGGGGGAACAAGGAACGTTCCCCGCGATTCGTCCGGGAAGACACAGCTATCGAGGGAAAGGCGCCACGCGCTTACCTTGGGTCATTGCCGGGCGCTGGAATCTTGGGCCCCAAAGGCTCCCTGCTTTGGAAATCCCGCCTGCATGGTTGGGCTGCGGTGGTTTTCCCGACACCTATTTCGGTATAAAAGATTGATATCAGGAAGTGAACTTGGCCTCCATTTGGGGGGCCAGGACCTTAATTGAACCTGCCGGACCAGCTGAATGTCTCTCTCCCGAAATCCCTCCCTCCAATCCATCTGCTGCAATCCGTCCCTGGCCGAATCCATGGAAAAACGGATTCTTCTCCTGGATGGGGCCATGGGGTCCATGATTTACACCTACGAGCCGACGGAGGAGGATTACCGGGGCCAACGATTCGCCAACCACCCCGTACCCCTGAAAAACTGCACTGAGGCCCTGCTTTTCAGTAAGCCCGACATGATCAGGGACATCCACAAGGCCTACCTGGAAGCCGGCGCGGACATCATCGAGACGGACAGCTTCAACAGCAACCGCCTTTCAATGGGTGAATTCCACCTGGACCACCTGGTGGTGGAAATGAACCGCCGTGCCGCGGAAATTGCCCGTGATGCTGCGGATGAGTATACCCGGAAAAACCCTGGCAAACCCCGGTTTGTGGCTGGCAGCATCGGGCCCACCAAGAAAACCCTTTCGCTGGGAACCGATGTGGAAGACCCGGGCCGCCGATCGGTCACTTTTGACGAGATGGTGGACAATTACGAGGAGCAGGTAGCCGCCTTGGTGGACGGGGGGGTGGATATCCTCCTGCCCGAAACCACTTTCGACACGCTGGTTTTGAAGGCCTGCCTGTACGCCATCCAGCGTTATTTCGACAAAGGTGGCAAACGCGTGCCAGTGATGGTCTCTGGCACCATTTTCGACAACGGACGCACCCTTTCCGCCCAGCCTGTCGAATCCTTCGCCCTTTCGGTGGAGCATTTTCCGGCGTTGTCAATCGGTCTCAACTGCGCGGTTGGTGTGGAACAGATGCGCCCCCATATCGAGAAATTGGCGCAGTGGACCCACCTGCCGATTAGTTGTTACCCCAATGCCGGCATGCCGGATGGATTTGGCGGCTTCACAGGCAGTATCGCCCAGACCGCCGCCGCGTTGGGTGAATTCGCCTCCAACGGTTGGCTGAACTTCGTCGGTGGCTGCTGCGGCACCACGCCGGAATGGATTCGGGCGATTGGCAAGGCGGTGGAGGGAATCGCCCCGCGCAGGCTGCGGGCTCCCGAAAACAGGACAGCCTACTGCGGAACGGAACCCCTGGTCCTCCGACCGGAAAACCCCTTCATCAACATCGGCGAAAGGAACAATATCTCCGGATCCAGAAAATTCGCCCGTCTCGTGCGTGAGGGCAAATTCGAGGAATCCATCCAGATCGCCCGCGACCAGGTCGAAAACGGTGCCAATCTCCTCGACATCAACATGGATGACGGCCTGATCGATGGCGTCCAGGCCATGACCAGGTTTGTCAACCTGGCTGCTGCCGAACCGGCGGTGGCCAAGGTTCCCCTGATGATCGACAGTTCGCGTTTTGAAATCCTTCTGGCCGGGTTGAAATGCCACCAGGGAAAGGCGATCGTCAATTCCATCTCCCTGAAGGAGGGGGAAAAAGCATTTTTGGATCAGGCGACTGAAATCCGAAGGCTAGGCGCGGCCGTTGTGGTGATGGCGTTTGATGAGCAGGGCCAGGCGGTGACTGCCGATGAAAAGGTTCGCATTTGCACCAGGGCTTATCGCCTCTTGACCGAGAAGGTCGGTTTCCCGCCCACCGACATCATCTTCGACACCAACATTCTCACCGTTGCGACCGGCATGCGCGAGCATGACAACTACGCGGTCGAGTTTTTCGAGGCGGTTCGACGCCTCAAGGACTTGTTCCCCTTGGCCCGAACCTCCGGGGGGGTGAGCAATGTCTCCTTCTCCTTCCGTGGCCCTGAGTTTGAGCAGGTGCGTGAGGCCATGAATTCGGCCTTCCTCTACCACGCGGTCCAGGCCGGGTTGGACATGGGCATCGTCAACGCCGGTCAGCTCCAGGTGTACGCCGACATTGAACCCGATTTGCGTGAACGCGTCGAGGATGTCCTGCTGAACCGGCGGGAAGACGCGACCGACCGCCTGGTGGAGTTTGCCAAAACCCTCGGCAAAAATGACAAGGCATTCGACAACCGCCTGGCATGGCGGGAGAACGGGGTGAAGGAGCGGCTGACACACGCGCTCATCCACGGGATCGAGGAATTCATCGACCAGGACACCGAGGAGGCGCGCGCCCTTCTGGGCAGACCCCTGCATGTGATCGAAGGGCCGTTGATGGATGGCATGCGGGTGGTGGGCGACCTGTTCGGGACGGGAAAAATGTTCCTCCCACAAGTGGTGCGCTCGGCCCGCGTCATGAAAAAGGCTGTCGGCTACCTAACCCCCTTCATGGAAGCGGAGCGCCAAGCCGCTGGTGAACGCAAGTCCAGGGGCAAGGTGCTCATCGCGACGGTCAAGGGGGATGTCCACGATATCGGCAAGAACATCGTCGCTGTGGTCCTCGCATGCAACGACTTCGAGGTGGTCGATCTCGGTGTCATGATTCCCTGCGAGAAAATCCTCGAGCAGGCCAGGACCCAGCAGGTGGACATGGTGGGGCTATCCGGCCTGATCACCCCTTCCCTGGACGAGATGGTCCAGGTGGCCCGGGAGATGAAGCGGCAGAATTTCACTATTCCCCTCTTGATCGGCGGGGCCACCACTTCGGCACGCCACACCGCGGTGAAAATCGCCCCGGCATACCCCGGTCCGGTTGTCCATGTGACCGACGCCTCCCGTTCGGTCGGCGTGGTCGAGGCTTTGCTTAGCCCGAAAAAGAAAGAATCATTCCTGGAGGAAGTGAGGATTTCCCAGGAAAGGGACCGCCACAACCATTCCCAACGACTGGAAAGGACCTTGGTGGACCTGAAAACCGCCCGAGACCGCTCCTTCCGTATCGATTGGACCAAGACCCCGCCCCGATCCACCCCGGCCTTCATCGGCCTCAGGGTGATTGACAATCTGCCCCTGGAAACCCTGGTCCCTTTCATTGACTGGACCCCGTTTTTCATGGCTTGGGAAATGACCGGAAAGTTTCCGGCCATTCTGGATGACCCGAAAATCGGTCAGGAAGCCAGACGCCTCCACCAGGATGCGCTTGCAATGTTGGACCTCATAATCAAGGAGAAAGCCCTCAAGGCGCGGGGGGTTTATGGCTTCTTTCCCGCCACGTCCGTGGTCGATGACATCGTCCTTTACACCGACGCCAGCCGCACCCGCGAGCTGGCCCGGTTCCACATGCTGCGGGAACAATGGGAGCGCAAGGCCGAGGCGGGCACCGCGGTTTTCCGTTGCCTGGCCGATTATGTGGCCCCGCTCGAATCCGGCTTGCCTGACCATATCGGGGCGTTCGCCGTCACCGCCGGGGAGGGGGCAGACAAACTGGATGCTCACTTCCGGGCAAAGCTGGATGATTACCAGGGGATAATGGCCAAGGCCATCGCTGACAGGCTCGCGGAGGCGTTCGCGGAGTACCTCCACATGGTGGCGCGGGGCCAATGGTATGCGCCCGATGCCGAAAAGATGTCCAAGGAGGATCTCATCAGGGAAAAATATGAGGGGATTCGCCCTGCCGCAGGCTATCCGTCCTGCCCCGATCACACGGAAAAATCCATCCTGTGGGAATTGTTGGACGCGGAAAAGAGCACCGGCATGACCCTCACCGAAAGCTACTCAATGGTGCCTGCCGCGTCAGTCTCGGGCCTCTACTTTGGCCACCCCCAGGCGAAATACTTCGCCATTGATCTGGTCACTCGGGACCAGGTCGCGGATTACGCCAGAAGAAAAGGCGTTTCCCAAGCCGAGGCGGAGCGTTGGCTGCAATCGTATCTGGGTTATGACCCCGCCTGAGTCAGGTCAAAACTCCCCGGTCGTTTGGAATCCTCACCATGACAGTGGACCTCGACACCGCCTGGCGCGCCATCGCGAACGCCTTGCCACCCTCCCGAATCGAGCTGGGTCCGGTTCTGAGCAACCAACTGGGCATGGTTTTGGCCGAAGATATTGTGGCGGACATGGACATGCCGCCTTTCACCCGGTCCATGATGGACGGTTTTGCGGTATGTGTTTCGGAAGAAAATCCGGAAGAGGCTTTCCGGATTACCGGCCGGGCGGAAGCCGGCTCCATTCCTGGTGGAAAACTGATGCCCGGCGAGGCCTGGCACATTGCCACAGGAGCTCCTGTTCCAGAGAACACTTCGTGGGTTCTGCCGAAAGAAATGGCCACCCTGGAACCCGGTGAATCCGCAACCGAAAGGGTGGTCGCCCACTCCTTGCTGAAAACCGGGAAAAACCTCTTTGAATCCGGCGGAGAATTCCGCTCCGGATCTATTCTCCTAAGGGATGGCACCTCTTTGGGCCCGGCAGAATATGGCCTATTGGCCCAAGCCGGTCGCACCGCCGTGAAGATGCACGCCGCTCCCCGGGTGGCCATCGTCAGCACCGGCAATGAATTAGTGGATCCCAACATGAAACCGGGGCCCGGCAAGATCCGCAACAGCAACGGGCCGATGCTGATGGCCCAAGTTGCCCGGACAGGGGCTGTTCCCCGCTTTTTGGGAATAGCCCCCGATTGCCCCCAAGCAACTGAAAGCCTGGTAAAGGAAGGTCTCGGCCATCAGGTGCTCCTTCTAAGTGGAGGTGTGTCCGTAGGCCCCAAGGATTTGGTACGCCCGGCCCTGGAAAAGCTGGGGGTTCAAATCAAGGTGCACGGCGTCCAGTTGAAGCCCGGAAAACCGTTTCTCTTTGGCATCCACCCATCCGGGGTGGTGGTGTTCGGTTTGCCTGGGAATCCTGTCAGTTCATATGTGACCTTTGAACTGCTGGTTCGGCCGGCCCTCCAACGGTTGAAGGGAATGGCAAACGCCGAACCGGTACAACCAATCCCCGCCCGATTGACCCATGATTGGCGGGTCCAAAGCGACCGGCCACTGCGCCAACCGGCCAAATTGATCCTCACCAACGAAGGCCCTTGCGTGGAAGTCCCCGAATGGAAGGGGTCGCCGGATTTGCGATCCCTGATTGGAACCAATGCTTTGGCTTGTCTCCAACCAGGGACTCACTCCTTGGTTAAGGCGGACAACATTCAGGTGGTCCCGCTGGGATGAACACTGAGCCCCGATACAGCCAACAGAGCTTCCAACCTGCCAAAAAACTGTTCGGGCTGCTCCTACTTTCGGCCACCTTCCAATATTTGAGTTTTTTCCCAGTCAATTGGGGATTTTTGGGATGGTTCGCCCTGGTCCCGTTCCTCCTGGTTGTCAGGATCCCCCAAGGGCCCAAGGCCGGGTGGATCATTTGGGCCGTCTCCTTTTGTCAGTACCTGGCAAGCCTTCGATGGATGATGGTGGCCGATGAGAGGATGATCGCCACCTGGATTCTGCTTGCCTGGTGGTGCTCCCTTTTTCCATGGGTGGCATGGATATTCCTAAGGTTGCTGGAACGGAAAACTCGCCTGCCCCTGGCTTGCTCCGTGCCCCTGGTATGGGTGCCCCTGGAACACGCGCGCGCTTATCTCCTCACCGGTTTTCCCTGGTATTATCTGGCCCACACCCAGCATGATTCGCTGGCCCTGTTGCAAACGGCTGATTTCGCCGGCACACAATTTTTGTCTGCATTGGTCGGAATGTGGAACGGTTGGTTGGCTGACCTGTTGCTGAGGGCCAAAACCCCTTCAAACTATGGATCGCTCCAACCGGCAAACCGTACTGTCCTGGCGGCCTCCGGGGCCATTGTCCTGACGCTGACAGCCGTGGGACTCGCCTACGGGAATTGGCGGATCAGGCAGGTTGAATCCACCATCACTCCCGGGCCTTTGGTGGTTGCCATGCAGGCAGACCATCCCCAATCGGCCAGAAACGATGCCTCCTACTTTGAGAGGATTTGGGAAGATTACAAGGTGATGCTGGCTCGGGCCAAAAGATTTGATCCTGATCTGATCATTTGGCCCGAAACCAGTTTTCCGTTTGAAATCCCTGTGCGCTGGGGTCAGGAAGGCCCCTTGCTGGGGAGGCGAAAAGATGGTGAAAAAGACCCAGAATTTTCAGGCCCGGCTCAACTGCTGGGCAGCGGGGTGGTCATTCTGAAGGACGAGAAACCGTTCAAGCGACACAATTCTTCCCTTTTCCAGGATTTCCACAACGGGGTCGTCCGCCGCTATGACAAGATCCACCGGGTTCCTTTTGGGGAATATCTTCCGCTCAAGGGAATCATCCCGGGAATGGATCTCCTGTCCCCGTACGAGTTCGACTACAGCATCACCGCCGGGGAGGGCTTCACCCGGTTCCCCCTTCAATCCACCCGGGGTGAAAGATACACCTTTTCAACCCTGATTTGCTACGAGGACAGCGATTTCTGGCTGGCTCGGCAAGCCGCCGGGGCGGATGGGTTGCCTCCCCCTGACTTTCTGGTCAACCAGTCGAACGATGGCTGGTTCAAGGGCACCGAAGAGCATGAACAACACCTCGCGGTAGCCCGGTTCCGATCCGTGGAAACCAGGAAGTCATTGGTTCGTTCCGTGAACATGGGGGTGACCGCTGTGGTTTCCCCCTCCGGCCGCGTGTTGGAACCGTCTCCAACCGAGGGGATACCGGATGGATTTCGCGTCGGCCCTGAATCCCAGGGCTTGCCAGCCAATCAATGGAAACAATTCAAGGCCCGACCGGTCCTCCTGGCGGCAGCCGTTCCACTCACCTCCGTGGAATCCCCCTACGTCGGCCTGGGCGATTGGCTGGCCTGGTCACTGGATTGCCTGTTGGGGATCACCTTGCTCTGGTGCCTGACTGGGTGGCAGCGGGAAAGATGACTTTTGGTTCCGTGAAATCTGATGCAGGAACAGCAGATGCTCGAGTCCAAACCCCCACGAAAAATAGTGATTGGTTGTGGCGAATGGGGGTTCAGGGAAATGCCCATGGAACGGCATTTCGAAATAGCCAAATCTTTCGGCTTCCGATATCTCGAATTTGGGATCGGGGGCGGCAAAACCGGGCGCCTTTCGGAAGATCCCGATTCCCGGGAAATCAATCATTTCCTGGAATTGGGGAAAAAACATGGGATTCACACCCCGTTTTGCTGCATTGAAAATGATTTCACGCTCGGGCACTCAGGCGCCCATCGGCAGATGGTGGACAAGGTTCTTCGGCAAATGGGGATTGCCAGGCAATGCCAGGCGACCCATGTTCGCTTGTTCGCCGGATTCACCCCGCTTAGCGCCATGACAGAGGCCGCTTGGACCCGGTTGTTGGACGCCCTTCAGGAATGCCAGAATGTGGCGGACAAATTGGGCCTGGAAATAGCCATCGAAACCCACGGTGCCATTAGTCCCGGGGCAAGCGGGGAAGCCATCCATCTCCCCACCGTAACCACCGATCACCAAGGCTTGACCCGGCTGCTACATTCCATGCCCGCAAAAACGGGAATCAACTACGATCCTGGAAACATCACAGCGGCGGAAGGTTCAAAAGCCCACCTGCATCTGGCCCTTTTGAACAAACGAGTCAATTACTGCCATCTAAAGGATTGGAAACGGCAAGGGCAGGGGTGGGTTGCCTGTGCTGTCGGGGATGACGATTTGGATTATGGATCGCTCATTCGCCAAATGGATTTTGAGGGAGTGTATCTCATCGAGTATGAACCGCTCCATGATCCCGAAGACGGTATTCGACGAAGCCTCCAAAATTTGAAATCTGCCGGCATCGAACTGGCCATGGAGTTTTAGAAATCGAAATATCGGGGAAGCCTTGGTTGTTTTTCCACCCTTGGAATCCAACCAAAGGTAAGCAGGCATCGCCTGACCTTCGGGCCCGCCACCCGCTTTTTGTCACCTCCAAAGGATCAGGTCAGGTTATTTCAAATTGGATTTCAATTGGCTTTTGAAAAAGGCGATCAAGGCGCGATCAGCAACCTCGGCATCCTTACCTTTGAATCCGTGCCCCGCACCTTGCAGGGTGAGCAACTCAGCCTCCACGCCGCATTTCTTTAGCCTTTCCACAAGCCAAACCGCCTGTTCATGGGCGACATACTTGTCCTCTGTGCCATGGATGCACAGGGTGGGTGACGCGTTGGGGGTGACCCAATTGAGGGGGCTGGAACGGATATGGGCCTCCAGGGCGGTTTCCAAATTGCCTCCCAGAAACAGCGGCAGAACCTCGGCTGCATCAACGCTTTTACCGTAGGATTTGGTGAAATCGCTCGGCCCGTAAACATTCACAACGCAATTCACGCGACTGGAAACACCGGGGTTGCCTCCTTTTCCCTCAAATTCTTCAACGCCTCCAGTTACGCCCAGAAACTGGGCAAGGTGCCCCCCGGCGGATCCCCCGGTCACACCAATGCGCAAAGGATCAATGCCGTACTTGGCGGCATTCGCCCTCACCCAGCGGACCGCTGCCTTGGTGTCATGCACCGCCGCCGGAAACCGATGCTGGGGAGCCAGGCGATAGGAAATCGTCACAGCGGCAAATCCTTCCCCGGCCAGGGTTCGGATCAGGTTGTCGTAACTCTCACGCTTGCCCGCGCGAAATCCACCGCCATGGATGCAGAGAATGCAGGGAAGGGGCCCCTTGGCATTTTTCGGCCGGGCCATGTTCAACTGGAGCGACACCCCTTCCGGCCGACTGTATTCCAGCCCTTGGTCAAACTGGATCTCCTCGCCTGCTTTCACCGCTCCTATGGGGAGGAACAGGATGGCTGCCACTGCCATCCATTTTGAATTGGAGAGAATCATCCAACGGCCTCCGGCAACTGGGTTTGTGGTCTTGAACTTTCAACCGATCTTAAAGGAGGGCGTCCCGGCTTTCAGCAGCCAGTTAGGGTAAAATCAGGCGGGACCAACCAGTTCTCCCAGCAACCCGGCCAAGGCATGCCCTGAAAGCGTGATTTGCCTCTCCCAAACCTGGATTTCAAACAGGTCCAAAACCTCTTCCTGCTTGATTATTTGGACTGAAGCACCCGGTATGAGACCCAGTTCAATCCATCGCTTCAGTCGCGCTGGATTGTCATCGCGCACCTCGCGAATGAGGACAATTTGCCCAACCCGGAACCCCACCAAGGGTTGAAAACTTCGGGTAACCAATTCCCCAGTCGCCGAAGGAATGGGATGCCCATGGCAATCTTCGTCTGGTTCCCCAAGATAAGTTGCCAGCGCTTGTTCCAAGCGGGGCGAAATGGCATGTTCCAGGGCTTCCGCCTCCTGGTCCACTTCGCTTAGGTCCAAACCCAATACCTTGGTGAGGAACAGCTCGACCAGGCGGTGACGCCGGATCACCCGCCGCGCCTCGGCCCTGCCAGTCTCACTGAGTTGGGCGCCCCGCCCAGGCTGGTACTCAATCCAACCCCCGTCCGCCAAACGCCGAAGCATCCCCGAAACGCTGGGAGCTGTCACCTGCAACGCTAATGCAATTTCATTGGGCAGAACACGCTGATCCACGCCACCCAAAGCGTGGATGGTTTTCAGGTAATCCTGGACAGCGGTGGAAGGTGCCCCACTGTCCGAAGAAACGACTGCATTCTGCAAGGGATTGTCCCGAATTCTTCCTGGGGAAGCCTAAAAGCTAGCACATTTCAAAACTTTCTGACAATTGAAAACAGAACCACAGAGTTGACCTTTTTACTAGGAATCCCATGGCTGGTTTGACTAGGCCTGCTGAATGGTTTAACTTTAGCTCATGGGCCTCCGGGGCGCTTAGCTCAGTTGGCTAGAGCACCAGCTCGACACGCTGGGGGTCA
>Ga0169931_10000944_pt1 | contig 48248 bp, 38 predicted proteins | sample Kivu_15m_20L_FD_129675 | JGI IMG/M metagenome (GOLD analysis project Ga0169931, IMG submission 129675) | Freshwater microbial communities from Lake Kivu, Western Province, Rwanda to study Microbial Dark Matter (Phase II) - Kivu_15m_20L... | ecosystem: Environmental > Aquatic > Freshwater > Lake...
AAAGGCATTCTCTGGTTTCGGGAAGAACTCGGCCATCTGCCTGCTCATCTCCTGCTTCATCTCATCGCTCATGGGCAGGAAGGTGGATTCCAGCCAGTGAATCCCAAGCGACAGCACGATCGAAGCACCAAGCCCCATGAGCAGGGCGGCGGTCCACCCCTGCACAGACGCCTGATTCAGCTGAAACGTCTGGCGAAAACTCAGGCGCAGGCGCTTCGCAATCAGCAACGTCGGCAGCAGCAGCACACCCCAGAGAGTGGCGATGAGACCCAGCTGAGGCGACTGCGTCTGAATCACCGCGCCGACGTAGTACATGAGGATGAACGCGACGCAGAACCATACAATCGCGTCCGAGGCGGCGGGCCAGGCGGCGGGGCGAATCTCGCGTCTGGGAAGCAGCATCGCGAATCCTTTTCCTGTTCCTGTGACGAGGGATTCGTCTGCAAACATGCGCGCTGCAAGCACAAGGATGATGGCAGCGTACGCCAGGCTGCTGGTTGCAACAGGTAGCAGTGACGTCATTTGCAGTCCCTCAATCAGCACCTGCTTCATGAGCAGCACGATGTTGACGGCTGGCACCAGCGCCATGGTTGGCGTGTAGGTGAAGCCTGGCATCTGTGCGAGCGTCGCCGGAATCAGACACAGCAGATACACGGGTGTCACATACGACTGCGCGTCCTTGAACGACGGAGCCACAGCTGCCACGGCCAGCAGTACTGCTGAGACCATGACGGCGATCAGAATGATGCAAAGGAACAGACCCAGAAGGTCACTGGCGCTCAGCCCAAAGTCGAGCAGCTGCGCGAGCTCGGGTTCGAGCAGCATGCCCTGCGAAAAAACCAGCGTCAGGCTCAGCAGGTTGGCCATGCCGGAGATGAGAGAAATCGTGAGCACAGTCAGGTACTTACCTGTGAGTATCTCAACGGGTGAAATCGGCGCCGTGAAGAGTGTCTGTATACTGCCGCGCTCGCGCTCGCCGGCGGTCAGGTCGATGGCAGGGTACAGGGCGCCCATCAGCACGGTCATGATGATGAACAGCGGCAGCAGCGAGCCCAGCAGGAAGCCGCCGCGCTGCTCGGTGTTCGCGAGGTCGGTTCGAGTCACGCGGACGGGTCGCAGCGTGTCGATGGGAACCTGCGCGGCTTCGAGGCGATTGAGGGTCTCCTGATCGCTCCATCGCTCAAAGTGGGCCTCGACGCGCTGCATGGCCAATCGGGATGAGTCGTCGATGGAGCGAAATGTGAATGCAATGTTTCCAGGTAGTTGGGGTAATGTTTCGGGCCATTGATTGAGGTAAATGAATGCATCGGCGTCTGGATGCTCGGCTGCCAGCTGCCGGTCGAAGGGGGCGGCTTCACGGCCGCGGTCATCGGTGAATGCGAGTGGATTTTGCAACGTGGCGCTGGATGCTTCGCCTGCTTCCGCGCCAGAACCTGAAGTGGCGCCAGAGCTGGCCTCGTCTGTGCTTGCACTCCCGTTGACCGGAGTGGTCGCGTCGGGTTGCGCAACGCCCTGCAAATCGGCTTCCGTTGATGCCGCAGCTGCCGGATCGATATCGAACAGGTCGGGCGGCACTTCGTCGGGCAGCAGGTGCAGGTCGATGTCGGGGTCGGCCTGCATGGCCTGCACGAGCGGATGGGATTCGGTGGCGCCGAGCACGCCGACCCAGCTGGCGTTGCTCTCCAGCTGCTGCTGCTGCACCGCCGCCACCTGGGTAATCAGCAGCAGCAAGGCCGGGTACAGAAGAATGGGCACCAGGACCATCAGGATGAGCGTTTTTCGGTCGCGCAGGGCCTCGAGCAGCTCTTTGCGGGCGATAATGCCGACGATATTCCAACGCATCATACTGCACCTCCCGTGGCCCGACCTGTGGCGGCATTGGACGCGTGCACCAGTCGCAGGAACGCTTCGGACAGCGACGAGGCTGATTGTCCGGCGATGACTTCAGGGATGGTGCCGGTCGTGAGCAGGCGTCCGTGGTGCACAATGACGAGGCGGTCGCTCGCCAGCTCGACGTCACTCATGATGTGGCTCGAGAAAATGACGGCTTTACCTTGCGATGCGGCATGACGTAGCGCCTCGACAACGAAGTGACTGCTGACAATGTCGAGTCCGTTCGTGGGCTCGTCGAGCACCAGTACGGGTGGATCATGCAGCAGCGTGCGGGCGAGTGAAACGCGTTGTTTCTGGCCCGTAGAGAGCGTGGAACACGGTTTGCCTGCGAACGCGCCCATGTCGAGCTGTTGAACGAGCACCTGCGTTCTTTCCTGAATCCGCTGTTGGGACATGCCATGCAACTGTCCGAAATAGCGAAGGAACTCGCTGGGGGTCAGGCGGCCGTACAGACCCGTGTCACCGGTCTGGTAGCCCAGCACATGCCGTACAGCCAGACTGTCGGTGACGGTGTCGTGTCCGTGTACGAGAATGCGGCCCGACGTTGGCTTGATCAGGGTTGCCAACATGCGAAGCGCCGTCGTCTTGCCAGCCCCGTTGGGCCCCAACAGACCGACGACTTCGCCCGGGCGTACCTCGAATGAAAGGTCATCCACCGCCAGAAAATCATCGAAGGTGCGCCGAACCGACTCAAACTGAATCATGACTTCCTCGTGAACTCCGCTGTCTGTTCCCACCACAACCGCGGCATTGGGGATTGCATTCGATCCGGGTCACTTCGGGTCTGCGACGTGCGTTTATGCCTGCAGTTTATGCGACGCGCTATTCCAGAAACCCGCGCATGCCATTGAAACGCGCCATGCGCTCGTGCGGATAAAAATCCTGTAAAAACAGATCGATGTGTTCTGGAATAGGACGCTGTTTCCGGTCGTGGGCCCAACGCAGAAACGGCACAAGAAACGGTGTGGCATAGTGCAGCTCCAGCGCCAGAAGCTGCGCCGTCACACCGCCTGCACGCCAGAAGCCTGTTTGCTGGTATGCCCTGAAAGCATCATCCAGGTCGTACGTCACCTGCCGGAGCTCCGTGTGCCACTGGCCGTCGCGCAGCGTAAACACGCCATACTGAGCCCGCTGGTCCTCATTGAACGGCAGACCTACCGACCCGATGTTGGCTACCGTGCCCTGCGGCAGTGGTTTGACCATGGCCCGGTGCGTGTGCCCGCACACGAGCAGAGGGTGTCCGCCACGCTTCAGCTCTTCGCCCAGATAGTCGTCGTCGGTCCAGGGCCCGAGGCCCTCCGTGTTTGAGCGGGTGCTTCCGTGAACCACGTGCATACCGGGCGCAAAAGCCGGCGTCATCGTCTCGGGTAACCGCTCAATGAATCGCACGGCGTCGCTGCTGAGCTCGGCCGCCATCCAGCGCGAAGCAGACCACTCGTCCAGATTCCACCAGGCGTCGGGCACCTGACGCCGAACGAATCCCAGCAGATAATCCTCGTGATTGCCACGGATCGAAGGCCATTGCAGGGCTGCCACTCGCTCGACGATGCGCGTGCCTTCAGGGCCGCGACCCACCAGGTCGCCTGCGACAATCACCGCGTCCACGTCCTGCTGGCGAATGTCGTTCACCACCTCTTCAAACGCCGGACGGTTGCCGTGAATGTCCGACAGGATGGCGATACGGCGTTCTGACATCACGCAGGCCTCTGGAATGGTGTCACTCGATTATGGCGACGGCTTCAATCTCGACAATCGCGTTCTTCGGCAGCGCCCGCACCGCGATCGTCGAGCGCGCAGGACGATGGTCGCCGAAGTGTTTCTCGTACACGGCGTTCATGCCGGCGAAGTTGTCCATGTCTGTGAGGAATACCGTGGTCTTGATGACCTTGTTCATGCCGCTGCCAGCTGCCTCCAGAAGCGCGCGCAGGTTGGACAACACCAGCTCGGCCTGCTCGGCTACCGTCTCGCCGGTCATGACGCCCGTCTTCGGGTCGAGCGCGATCTGACCAGAGGTGAACACCATGTTGCCCACGCGCATGGCCTGCGAATAGGGACCAACAGCTTTGGGGGCGTTCTCGGAAGCGATGGGAGTAAGGCTCATGAATCTCCTGAATGGGCGAAGAGCAGAACAGAGAGGGCGACGTTCGTCCCGGGGTTGCGTATCGTGCTCGCGTACGCAAGGCTAGGCGTTCACCATTCCCCGGCTGCTTTCAAGTCTTGTGTGAGTTGTCACGCCTGTATGACCGACGACTTTCTGAATTCGTATCAATTGTGCCCGCGCGAAGCGGTGCAGCATTTTCGCGCCGAGCGTCTCGATGCCGATGGATTGCTGCGCGCCATCGTGACGCATCCCGCCTGGTGGGTGCCGGCGCAGAACGATCCAACGGGTATCGCCCGGATTGGCATTCAGGCACGCGAGAATGGTACGCGCGTGCTGGAGGCGTGGTCGGAGCGCGAGCTCATGCCCGGGGACATGCAGGCGCAGGCGGTGGCCATTGCTGGTTTTGTGCTCTTTAGCCGGGTACATACGTACGGTATTCACCGCGTGACCCTGAATCACGATACGCCAGAGTCCCTGTTCTATCTGTCGGATCAGTTTTCGTTGCTGGCCGCATGGGGGGCTGTGGGTTCGGTCGAGACGGCGCTCGTGGATCCCGAGCTGGTTGGAGATCCCTTCGGTGTCCTGCACGGATTTAATGCCTGGCATGTGCTGGTCAGGGCGGGAGTTCAACAGGGGGAGCCGGGCGATATTGTGCTGGCCCCTGATGCGAACGATCGCGAGCTGGCGGCTGTTTTTACCGCTCCCGATGCCTGCAGGCACTTTGAGAGGTCCATGCAGTTGGCGGGGGTGTTGGACGAGGTGACCGTGCAGACCGTGGACGGGAGTGCGTTGTTTGGACAACTGCAGTACGCGGGTCTGGACGGTGTGGTTTTCAATCCGCTGACTCCGCTGCCCGTTCGGGCGTTGCGCGCCGAAGCGCTGGCAAAGATTCTCGCCGCGCCTCCGTGGCGCTTTACCTCTGCGGTGCACTGAGATGGCAAAACGGGTGCGTCTGGCACGTGCGCGTGGGGTTACGTGGGCGGTGAGTCTGAACGCCGCCCTGCTATGTGGGTGTCTTTCGGGCCCGCGCTCCGAAGACATCGGCACGTCAGCGGCGCAGACTGTGGCGAGCCGGCTTCCGCAACAACAATCGGCCGTGGCAACGCGGCCTTCGCCGTCGTTCATGGGCTGGCATCCGGTTTTGCCTCCGCAGTCCGACGACACAATCGTGCTGCAGTACGAACGCAGAGCGGCCGAGAGTGATGATCGACTGGTGGTGGCGCCGCGACATTTACAGCGTGTGTTTCCTGTCGCCCTGCGCCACACGCCGTTTTCAGTCACGGATTGCGAACACCCGCAGTGGCAACCGCACGGCGTAACCGATGAGCTGGGACACGCGACGTTGCCGAGCGGCGCAACGGGGGATTGTGTGCTGGTGATTGCCGACGCTGTCTCTGTGGCCAACACGCGTTCGCTGGATTGTCCACTGAACGATTGCGACGAGCCGGTTGTCTGGGCTGCGCTGCTTTCGCGGGAGGGTCAGGCCGCTACGCTGCCCATTGAAAATCAGGCAGCCGGCGCCTTCGCTGCGCGTGATTCCATGATTCAGGGGATGGTGACGGTACGCGAGACATCCAGGGAATTGCCGTTTACGCGGTTGAACGTGCGTTGGGAGCCGTTCTCGACAACGGAGTGCTTTACCAGCTGCTATGACATCAGCCGGGGTGAGCCGACCGTGTTCGTGCTGGGACAACGGGGCGACTCGGATGAGTTTGACCACCAGATTCTGCTTCACGAGTTTGGGCACTACATCAGCGACCAGCTTATGGGTTGGGACGGGGTAGGTGGGTTTCACGATGGTTCGCCGACCTCGCCTGCGCTAGCGTGGAGCGAAGGCTGGGCGACCGGATTCGCGCTGTTTGCCTCGGGGCAGCGAAGGTACGTGGACACAGACGCAATGGGCGGCGCCGTTGCGTTGTATGATGAGCCAACGCCCGGCCCGGGCGTGGAACGTTCGCTTGCGTCGCCGCTGAGTGAAGAGACCGTCGCGTGGGTGGTGCTGGACCTGTTGACGCGGCCTGAGGCGGACCCGCTGCACAACCTGCTATGGAACCGGCTGTTACTTGCGAACGAACGCGTTGGCAGCGCGAACGAAACGCCGGCGGCCAGCCATCTGGCGGCGTGGCTGCGGCATTGGCAGGAGCAGGGCGGTGCTGAGTCCGCCGCGATCCTGGAACTGGCCACTTCCATGCGAATTCCGCAGGCCGACGCCCCGGCAAAGCCTGATCGGTTGGCTCCGGGACCAGCTGAGAGTCCGATTACGCCGGGCACCATTACCGGTATTTCGGTCGAGGATGGGGTTATTCGTGCTGATTTTCGCGCTAATACCGCTCTGCAGAGCGTTGAAGCACGGGTCTATGTACCCTGTGCTGCCGACGAAGGTGTTCATTCAGCGTCGGCTGAGCAGGCAGAAAACAACACGACATTTGCTTGGGCCCCGGGTCTTTGCGCTGATGTGACTGCGTTTGCGCTCGAGCAGGTGGCGGTCGTGGCGCGCATGCAGGTCGTTGGGGGAGTGAACTACTGGCGTTCCCGGACAGCAGGCGTAGCACCCGACCGAGAGGGCGTGGACCGCTCGGAGAGACGTGCGCTGCCGGGTTACGGAACAGTCCGGATGCACTCTCCCTGAAGGTTTCGTTTAGCCCGGAGCGGGCAGGTGTCATAACAACCATGTCTATGCACGACGTACATGCTCATTTGACTCATCCTCGGATGGCACCCGATGTCGCCGAAGTGATTGCGCGCGCGCAGGCGGCCGGGGTGACGCGTATCATCTCCAATGGGCTCGATCCGGCGTCCAATCGTTCAGTGCTTGCCTTGGCAGAACGCTTCTCGTGCGTGCGTGCCGCGCTCGGCATTTATCCGCTGGACGCTGCCAACGATGTTATCGATGCGGCGACCTGGGCATTTGATTTCGAGCCCCCCGAGCGGTTCAACGTCTATGAGGAGCTGGAATTTATCGCATCGCAGCGCGATCGCATTGTCGCGATTGGAGAGGTAGGTCTGGACGGGTACTGGCTTCCGGAGACCCTGGCGCGGCAGGTGGAGGTGCTTCGCGAGGTATGTGCGCTGGCGATTCGCATGGATTTACCTGTAATACTTCACTCCAGAAAGGCGGAGCAGCAGACGTTCGATGTCGTGCGCGAGGCGGGCGTTCGCAGGGCGGTGTTTCATTGTTTTTCGGGTAAATTAAAGCTTGCTCAGGAGATCGCTGCGGCGGGATATCATCTGTCGATTCCTCCGACCGTGGAGCGCGGCGAAGGGTTTCAGAAGATCAGCGAGAAGGTGGCGCTGACGCAGCTGCTCACCGAGACAGATTCTCCGTTTCTGTCACCGGACAAGGGTGAGCGTAACGAACCGGCGAATGTGGTTCGCTCTGTTTTGGCGATGGCTCGCCTGCGTGGCGTCGAACCCGATGCGCTGATGGAGCAGCTCGATGCCAACTACCTGTCTTTGTTTGGCTTATGAGCCAGGGCTATGCTGTGTTGGCAGCAGCGGACGAAGTATCGGGCGCTCGGTGGGCGCGCTGGGGCCAAGCGCGTCGGCAGGGCAAAACGTAAAACGCCTGCTGTGAGGCAGGCGTTTGTGTTGCGTGGGTGGGAGCAGAGCGGGAGACGGGAGTCGAACCCGCGACATCAACCTTGGCAAGGTTGCGCTCTACCACTGAGCTACTCCCGCGTGGCAGATGGCTGGCAAAGAGGCCTTTCAAACGACACGTACAAAGAGCGGGAGACGGGAGTCGAACCCGCGACATCAACCTTGGCAAGGTTGCGCTCTACCACTGAGCTACTCCCGCGTGGCAGATGGCTGGCAAGAAGGCCTTTCAAAGGAACCGCACAAAGAGCGGGAGACGGGAGTCGAACCCGCGACATCAACCTTGGCAAGGTTGCGCTCTACCACTGAGCTACTCCCGCGTGCCGAATCGGCGGCGGACGAGTCTTATAACCGAGGGTGCGCCGGGTCGTCAACTCAAAGTTGGTCCTGCCAGTGATTTTAGTTCGAGGCAGACGCCGCCAGATCGTCAACGACATCGACGACGAAGAGGTCATCGTTCACGCGCAGGGCGCCATCGGTGCGTGCCGCCTCGTAGAGGTCCGCGATAGCGGGCGGCAGGTCACCGAAGGCGAGGCCTTTGAACAGGCGATTGTCTGTGTTTGCCGCGTCAAAAACGGCGTCGGCGAGGGCAGCGCGCATGCTGTCTGCGATGGGCGCGAGCTCTTCTGCGGGAGGCTCGGCCTGGAGCGTTGCCCGTTCGCGGAGTCTCACAGCAAACCAGGTACCTTCGATCTCGATGGGTTCAGCCAGAACGGGAGCCTCGGGCGTCAGCGCAAAGGCGCGCTCTGCAAGCTCGCGCGACGTTCCGATACCCGGGATGCTGTCTGGCGGCGGAGCCGGCGAGGTGAAGCCGGCGGGAACGTCAATGCCGTAGCTGCGCAGATCGACCGGCTCCTGCTCACGGCCGAAGGGCCCGGTGGTTTGAACGGTGAGGGCAGTGGGGGAGGTGGGGGCAACTTCAACCTCGGCAGAGCCTTCGGCCACCTCAGAGTCGGCGTCGGTGGCATCTGCAGGGGCCGAAGCTGCGGCTTCAGCAGCGGCCGCTTCTTCCAGCGTGGAGCCTGCCTGGGCGAGCTCGATGATCGCGCGCCCCCGATCGAGGATGCGTGACTCAGCGGAATCAGTGGCGCGCTGCTCCAGAATGGTGCGAGCGATCTCAGAGCGGACATCGTCGAGCGGACGTCTGCTGGCTTCGATGCGCTCCTCGAGACGGATGACGCTCCAGTTTCCGCTCGATTCGACACCTTTTACCGAGCCCACTTCCATGTCAGCCGACGCTTCAACCAGCGTGGTGGCGAGGTTGTCGACGGTTCTGAGACCCATGTCGCCGCCCTGCTCGGCCTCGAATGTGTTCTCGCTCAGCTCACGTGCCAGCGCCTCAAAATCTTCGCCAGCCTGAGCGCGGGCGAGGGCGGACTCGTACAGAGTGCGCTGCGCATCATACTCAGCGCCTTCATCTGCCGGACGGGTGATGTAGATGCGTCGAATCCGAACCTGTGCTTCGATGTCGAATTCAGTCGCGTTCGCTTCGTACCACGCCTCAATGGCAGCACCCTCCGTCGCTTCAAAGGCGGCGACGTCTTCGTCCGAGATAGTCTGCGCGGACGCCAGACTCGGGTCCAGACGGATGAACTCCAGATCGACCGTATCCTTGCGACGCTGCCACGTAGCGACGACCGCCTCCATGGGAACCGCCACCGACTCGCGAAGCAGCTGCAGGTAGCGGCGAGCGAGCAGCTCACGTCCTTTCCAGGTTTCGTATTCTTCGGTGGACATGGCGAACATCGACAGAATACCCACCCGGTAGTTCTCCGAGATACGACCTTCACCATCGGAGTAGAATTCGAACTCCCAGTTGCGCAGCCGTTCGCTCTGACCTTCCGGGTAGTCGGCGCACACACGCTCACCGTCGAACATAAACCGGGGATCCCAGTTGGCGATGTAGCAACGCACTTCGTCCTGCGAGATTCGCAGCCCTGCCTGTTCGGCGCGATCCGCCAGCCACAGCACGAACAGACGGTCCTCGACGAGCATGCGTTGCACCTCCGCCGTCTCGGTGGCAGACGCGGGCTGCGGGACACCATTCCAGCGCCCTCGTCGCTCAAAGGCTGCGACCATCTGCGTATTGTAAATGACCGCCCCCGAACCTTTTCCTGCCCACACGCGAGCCTGCGGACCGTAGCCGCCGGTCTGTGGACCGAAGAAGAAGATGAAGACGAAGATGATGGTTCCGAACATAACCAGCACGATCGTGTTGCTGGTCAGTTTCCGCATCTGCTCAAGCATGGGAGCGGACTCAGTGGCGAAGAGAAGGGAAAACAGGGGCAGGCGTCGCCCTGCGACCTCAGGAAGCATCACGACAGGGGTCGGACGCAAGGGCCCCGGACATTACCCGCCGACTCGCGGAGTTGCAAGACCTGCATCCGCTGAAAAGACCTTGCGCGCCGGAGTCCTGTCGTCTACGTCCGCCGCACGTTGCCGGACAGGTCCGGTTTCCGTTTCCATGTTCAGCTCCGCATGTTGCTTAACCGTCTTTTTGGGCTTTTCTCCAGCGACCTCGCCATCGACCTTGGGACGGCCAACAGCCTGATCTATGTCAAAGGGCGCGGCATCGTGACGAGCGAACCTTCCGTCGTCGCTGTGCGCAAGGACGCCAGAAATGGTCGACGAGTGCTCGCTGTAGGACGCGAAGCCAAGGAAATGCTCGGTCGTACACCCGGCTCGATCGTCGCCATTCGGCCCATGAAAGACGGTGTCATCGCCGACTTTCAGATCACCGAAGCCATGCTTCGCTACTTCATCGCGCGGGCTCACAACCGTCGTTCGTTGTTCTCCCCGCGCATCGTCATCTGCATCCCCTCGGGAATTACAGAGGTCGAAAAGCGAGCCGTACGCGAAGCCGCCGAATCTGCTGGTGCCCGCGAAGTGTACCTCATCGAAGAGCCCATGGCCGCCGCAATTGGCGCCGGACTGCCCATTACCGAGCCGTCCGGAAACATGATCGTCGACATCGGAGGGGGGACGACCGAAGTCGCCATCATCTCGCTCGGCGGCATTGTGTACTCCCAGTCCGTTCGGGTCGGTGGAGACAAGATGGACGAAGCGCTCATTCAGCACATGAAGCGCAAGTACAACCTGCTCATCGGTGAAAGGACCGCTGAGACCATCAAATGCACCATCGGCAACGCGTATCCGTCCGAAATGACCCGGACCATGGACGTCAAAGGCCGAGACCTCGTGGCGGGGCTTCCCAAGACCGTCGAGGTCAACTCCGACGAAATCCGCGATGCCCTCTCCGAGCCCGTCAACGCGATCGTGCAGGCGGTTCGTAATGCCCTCGAGAAAACCCCGCCCGAGCTGTCGGCTGACATCGTTGACAAGGGGATCATGCTCGCCGGCGGCGGCGCGTTACTCAAAGACCTCGACCTTCTGTTGCGTGAAGAGACCGGTTTGCCGGTCGTGATTTGCGATGAACCACTCAACGCGGTCGTTCTGGGCTCGGGTAAGCTGCTGCTGGATGGGCAACTGCTTTCTCTCATCGGGCAGTCCGAGTAGTTATCTACCGGCTGTCCCCCGTGTTGCCGGTGATACATGCTGCTCGACCTGCTCCGTAAGTACCGCACCACCTGGCTGTTAAGCGCCTATTTGCTCATCGCGCTGGGCCTTGTGCTGGTCGAGCGCAGGCACCCTGTTGTCTCGTACGGGCCCGTTGCTGATCTGGGACTCGAAGGGATGGGCTTCACTCGTGATGCGTCCTCCACGGGGCTGGCCTCTGTCGGAAGCTTCTGGGACCAGTACGTCGATCTGGTCGGCGTGCGCGCCGAAAATCAGCAGCTCCGCGTCGAACTTGACCGGCTCCGCGAAGAGCATGCCCGTCTGCTTGGCGTGATGCAGGAGAACGCGCGGCTCCGGAACATGGTTGGGTTTATGGAGGCGTATCCAACGCTGCAGGTTGTGCCTGCCCGGGTAATCGGCCGCGATGTATCGCCTTTCTTTCGTGTCACCTCCATTCGCCTCCAAATCGATCCGGCGCGCGTCGAAGAGGGAATGCCGGTCGTCGCATCGGCAGGCGTCGTGGGCCACATCTCGCAGGTAGAAGGAGCCTGGGCAGAGGTCGTGCTGGCCGTAGATCCGCGATCCTCGATTGACGTAATTGTTCAGCGCAATCGCGCACGCGGAATCGCCAGCGGCCTTGGTCACGCCGACGACTACCATTCCCGAATCGCCTATCTGCTTCGACGCGATCAGGTGCGAGTGGGTGATGTTGTGGTCACATCCGGAGTAGGCGGTCGTTTTCCACCCGATCTCGTGGTCGGACGCGTCGCCAGTGTTCCCGCCGCAGAGTTCGGAATGTTTCAGGAGGTTGTGCTCGAACCCGCGGTCGACTTTTCTCGACTCGAAGAAGTCTTCGTCATTGTCGATGAGGTGCGCTGACCGTCATGATTGTTCACGTTCTCACCATTGGGGCGGGCGCTCTGCTCATCATTGGGGTATCGCTCGTCGGTCCCATCATCAATGCGGACCGTCTGCTGCCAGCGGCGGCTGTGATCGCCACGGTGTATGCAGGCGCGCATCGGGACGGATTCGGAGCTGTTGCCGCGGCGCTCGTATTCGCGCTGTTGGCGGGGTTGCTCAACAGTGGTGGTCGAGGGCTCATGATGCTGAGCCTGCTACCCGTCGTTGGTGCAACGCTCTTTCTGCGCTCGCGCACTCCTCTCACGCAGTCCATGCTCTTTGGTGCCTGGACGGCGGCCGCGTCACTTCTGGCTGACCTCACCTTTGTGCTGCTAGGGCTGGTATTCTCCCCGAACACCAGCTTCTGGCCTTCGCTCGTTTTCCTGAGTCCCGCCACTGCCCTCGTCACCGGGGTTGTTGCCGGGCTCTACGGCGCGATCGTGGGTCGCATTGAGCCGTTGCTTGAGCAGCGACAGCAGCGCTCGGCTCTCTACTTTTAGGCCTGCCCAGAGGACTGATCCATGGCCGCGCCTTCCCAACAACCCACCGAAAAACTGCAGCGCGTCGGTACCCGTACGGACGTTCGCGAGTACGACGGTCGGCTGCGGCTGCTGGCGATTCTGTTCCTCTTTCCGCTCGTCGGACTCGTCGTGCAGCTCTACCGTCTGCAGGTCGCTCAGGGGGAGTACTATCACCAGGTCTCGAGCGAGAACTTCGTCCGCGAAGTGAACCTCGCTCCCGATCGCGGCATGATCATCGATGTCCGTGGGCGTGTGGTGGCCGAAAATCGCCCCTCGTTCGATGTGTATCTAACGCCTGCGGTGTTTCGGCTGCGTGATGACGCGGTATCCGAGTTGAAGCGCGTTCTGCATATGTCGCCCGAAGATGAACGGCGCCTGCAGGCCCATCTGGATGCTCGCTCGCGCGCTGACTACGTGGCCGCGCGGGACATTACGCGCGACCAGCTCGCCATGCTGGAATCCGTTCGAGCCGAGCTGCCAGGCGTTTATGTGGTCGTCAGCCAGCGCCGACACTATCCCTATGACGCGCTCGCCGCGCACTTGCTCGGATTCATGAACGAAATTCAGGGTCCAGAGCTCGATAATCTACAGGAATTCGGCTATTTGCGTGGCGACTTTGTGGGCCGAACCGGGCTGGAGAGGGCCTATGAACCCATCCTGCGCGGTGCTCCCGGCATTGAACGACAGGTCGTCAACGTGTCGGGGGAGATCGAACAGGACACTATCGCAGCCGACCTGTTGGGGAGCTATCGGCGGATTCCACCGGTCGCCGGCAAGAACCTGCACCTGACCATCGACATGGAACTGCAGGAGATTGTGGATGAGGCCGCCGAGGAGCGCGTCTCGGGTGGTATCGTCGTGCTTGACCCCAGGGATGGCTCTGTCCTTGCCATGTTCTCGAAGCCGGGGTTCAATCCCAACGCATGGTCGGGGCGACTGAGCACTCAGGAACAGCGCGAAAGCGACAATAACCCGTTTCATCCCATGCTCGATAAAAGCGTGCAGTCCTGGTTCCCCGGCTCCACCTACAAGGTTATCACGGCCATCGCCGCGCTCGAAGAAGGCCTCATTACCGCCGAAGACACGATCAATTGTCCCGGCTACCTGCAGTACGGAGACCGCCGGTTTCGCTGCTGGAATCGCGGCGGTCATGGCGACACCAACCTGCGCTCGGCACTGGCCGAGTCATGTGACGTTTATTTCTACCAGCTCGGACTTCAACTCGGCATCGATCGTATGGCCAGCTATGCCTATGAGTTTGGTCTGGGTGAGCGCCCGGGGCTGGGTTTTAATGGCGACTCTCCGGGTGTTGTTCCAACGCGAGAGTGGCATGAACAACACTCGCCCGGAGGTTTCCAGTACGGCTTTACCGTCAACACGTCGGTCGGTCAGGGCGATACCCGCGTTTCGCCGCTGCAGCTGGCGCTGGCCTACGCGGCTCTGCTCAATGGTGGAACGCTGTACTACCCGCGCATCGTTGACCGTATTACCGCCGCGGATGGTCAGGTAGTGTTTGAATACCCCCGTCGCGTTCGGCGAATGCTGCCTTTCTCGGAGCAGCATCGCGGTGAGGTCATCGAAGGCCTCCGTGCGGTCGTTCACGATGAGCAGGGCACCGTTTTTTCGCATCGTCTGCCCTATATGAACGTCGTCGGCAAAACCGGAACCGCTCAGGTTCGATCGTTGGAATCCGTGCGCCTGGCCGATGGTGAGATCGTTTTCCGAGACCGCGACCACGCGTGGTTTGTCGCTGTGGCTCCCCTCGAAAATCCACAGGTAGTCGTGTCTGTGTTTCTGGAGCACGGAGGTGCGGGTTCAGGAGACGCTGCTCCCGTCGCGATGGAGATTATCGATCGTTATTTCCGCGAAGTGCTGGGATGGAACGACGCCGTAGAAATGGCGATCTCCACCGGCGACGATGCAGCGCTGCGTGCGCTCTTTGCGACAAGCGCTGCGCCTACGCCGTCGATCCCCGATTCGCGTCCAGCATCGGCCGGGACCCTTTTACCGGGAGAGTCGCCGTTGCAGAGAGCGCTGCCCGATCCCAGTGACGAGAGCTTCGGCGACCCGATCGTGCCCGACACTAGTCAGGCTCCCGGCACCCCCGCAGGCTGGCTGCCTGTTTTCCCTGTTGTTCAGGACGATTACGAAGGAGGTGGCCAGTGAGTTCCTCCCTGAGCCAGCGCAACTCGCTGCACATTGACTGGTTTCTGATTCTGCTTGTCGGCACGATTTGCGCCGTGGGGCTCATCAACCTTCGCTCGGCCGCCGAGGCTGACGGCCTGCAGCACCATGTTTCTCAGGTGCTCTGGGTGATTCTGGGAGGCACAGCCGCAGGGCTGCTGGCGGCTCAGGATTATCGAAACGTGGAACGCGCTGCCTACCTGCTGCTCGCCGGCGCCGTATTCCTGCTGATTCTTGTGCCTCTGATCGGCGACACGAATAACACCACGGCGCAACGCTGGATTGATCTGGGGGTTTTTCAGCTTCAGCCTTCTGAACCTGCAAAATTAGCGGTGATTGTCGCGACGGCACGTTACTTTCATGAGGTCGAAAGCCCAAACGCCCATGGCATCCGACAGATGCTACCTCCCATCCTGATGGTCGCGGTCCCCTGGACGCTCGTGCTGATTCAGCCTGACCTGGGTACCGCCACCGCTATCCTCCTTATCTTTGGTACGATGTGCCTGTTTGAGCGCATCAAGGCATCAACGATCACGGCCTTTGCAGCCGCTGGAGTCGCGGCGCTACCGGTCATGTGGTTCCTCGTCATGCACGACTATCAGAAGGAACGCGTGCTGTCGTTTCTCAACCCGGACGAAGACGTGCAGGGGGATGCATGGCAGGTCAGCCAGTCGCGCATCGCCATCGGGTCAGGGCGCCTGCTCGGCAAAGGCTATTTGCAGGGCACGCAGGTTCAGAACGGGTTCGTACCCGAACACGAGAACGATTTTGTGTTCGCCAACCACGGCGAACAGTTCGGATTCGTTGGGGGCGTCGCGCTCATTGTCCTGTATGCCGTGTTGATCTTCTGGGCGCTCCGGATCGCCCGATACGGCCGCGACCGTTTCGCCGTGCTCTGCGCGGTCGGCGTCTCGGCGTTCCTGTTCTGGCACGTCGTCGTGAACCTGGGCATGGTGATGGGCGTTCTCCCCGTCGTCGGAATCTGGCTCCCGTTCTGTTCGTACGGAGGTTCAGCCATGATGACGAGCATGATGCTCGTCGGTATCCTGCTGAGCATCTCCCTGCGCCGCCAGGTGTTTGCATAGGGCACGGATACCGCGCGTTTTCAACGCCCGAGCCTCACCGTGCGGCGCGCCACAATGCAGGCCCGCGAACGTTCGGTGCTTCGCGCGATTCAGGGAATCTTCGAGAAGAACTCGACGAGCTTCGGACGTGGCATATTACCCACGGCCCGACCGACGACCTGGCCGTTCTTGAACGCGATGATGGCCGGGATGCTGCTGATCTGGAGCGAGCCGGCAAACTTGGGATTGTTATCGACGTTCAGCTTCACCACGCGCACCTTGCCGGCGTAGTCTTTCGCAACGTCTGCCAGCGTGGGTGCCAGCGCCTTGCACGGTCCACACCACGGGGCCCAGAAGTCAACGACAACCGGGATCGGGCTGTTGAGCACTTCTGCCTGAAACGTTGCGTCAGATACGTCGATTACGCCTTCCGTTGCCATAACTCTAACCTCGATTGAGAGCCGTTCACCAGTTGTACGGCACAATGGCACGAGTTAAAGCACCGAGGCGGTGATGGTCAATGATGAGCGCTAACATTCTGGTAAGTGCATGGAATTTCAATCGATTGTTGTTACAGGGTTCGTTCCTTTCCTGGACAACGCCAGCAATCCTTCGCTGGCCGCTGCCGCCGCTGCAGCGAAGGAGTTCGGCGATCTGGCGACCTGCCTGACCTTGCCGGTAACCTGGCGTGCCGCTGCGGAGCCGGGCGTGGTGCACAGGCAAACTCCGGGACTGACGTTGCACCTGGGCCTTGCCGCCTCGTCTCTTGCGGTACGCATAGAGTCGAGAGCGCTCAACCGCTCGGGCGATTTTCCTGACAATGAAGACAGGTGCGCACCCGGGCCGCTCGATCCCGAAGCCGGAGAACAGCGGCGGGTCGCTTTTGATCCGGCTGGCCTGGCTGCCGCCCTGAGAGGCGAGTGGTCGGGACCGGTGGATACGAGTACCGACTGCGGCGATTACATCTGCAACGCGACGTTGTGGCACTCACTGGGTCGTGGCGACGCGACGGCTGTGTTCATTCACATCCCCCAGATGTCCGACGGCGAGGCTTCGATATTGGGCGCCGCGATTGCGCGCGCTGTCCGGTTATTCGCCAGTCGGGGTGGTTTCAGCGGTTGAAACTGGCGCGACTGCTTTCTTTTTCCATCGCTGGTCATCGCGTTGGGTCACCTTCGCGAGCGTTCGCGCGGCGACCTCGTCCAGATCGATGCCCATCGAGTTGGCCAGCGTGGCTACCGTAAACAGGATGTCTCCCAGCTCGTCAGCCACTGAACCCACGTCCTCGGTGCTTTTCTTTGTCTTGGGACCAAAACGGTGGTTGATTTCGCGCGATAGCTCGCCCACTTCCTCAGTAAGTCGGGCGAGGTTGGCGAGAGGCGGCCAGTAGCCGTCTTCGTAGCCTGAAATCCACTGGTCAATCGCTTGCTGCAAGTCGGACAACAACATCGTTACCGTCGGGCACAGGGACACAACTCCGGAAGGCGACCGTGCGTATCAGAGAACTGTGGTCCTTAGAAGACCGATTGGCCGAGCAGGCGTTGCAGTCTTGCCTGGAACATGACGACCTGATGGGTTGCCTTTGTGCTGCGCAGGTCGCCGACGAGGCCACCACCACGCTGGTTCGCAATCATGTAGAGCGTTGGGCAAGGCAGGTCGCAGAGGTCTCAGAAGCCGAGCGACGCGACAATCCGGTTGGCGCCCTGCAGGGCGTCCTGGTGAATCGTGCGCGCTTTCGAGGTGCGGTAAATGATTATAATTCTCCTTCTAATACAAGGATTTCTGATGTGATCCTTAATCGGCGCGGGATGCCGATTATGTTGTCGTGTATCTGGATTGCCGTCGGGAAGCTTGCGGGTATCCCCGTGGTTGGACTTGGGCTGCCGTTCCACTTTGTGGTGCGCGTCGGTGGCACTCTCGGCGACATCGTGGACCCTTTTGTGATGGGTCGCACGATGACGGTGGAGGAGTGTCGAAAGCTGGTCGATTCCGCTTCGGTGCAGAAGTCCGCCTGGGACGATCGATGGCTGGAACCGCTTGGCATCGCCGACATTGTGCGTCGCTGTCTGCGGAATATGGAGCGCACCGCGGCGATGAACGCCGATCATGACACCGCCTACCGTACCGCGCGACTGTTGTTGAGTCTGGAGCCCGACGACGTGGACCTGCAGTTTCTGGTTGCCACGCACGCGGCAAAGGCAGGCGCTCACGAGGAGTCAAGGGCGTGGTATCATGCGATCATCCGCGCGCATGCTGGCACGCAACCAGCCTTTCGTGCTGCGGGCATGCTGCAACGGACTGTTGACCCGTCGCGTAACTAGCGTGAACGGTGGCGCAGGGGCAGCATTCCGGGGTCTTTTTGTTAGGTGGGTGTTCGCGTTCGTTCTTGTGATGGCCGGTCCATGGCATGAAGCGTCGGCGCAGGGAGTCTTCGCTGAGCGGTGGATGGTCCGGCGTTCCGAGCATTTTACGTTGTATACGCACGCAGCCGTTGAACCACTGGCCGATGACGTGCTCGCCATGTGTGAGGCGGCCCATGAGGCGCTCGCACCCCTGCTGGGCGAGCCTCCGCATCGCACGCACGTGGTGCTGACCGATGCAGTGGATGGCGCAAACGGTTCAGCGACGGTGGTTCCACTGCAGATCCTGCGTCTTCAGGCAATGCCGCCTGAAGCATCGAGCACGCTGGGTTACTTCGATAACTGGATGTGGAACCTCATCGTACATGAGTACACACACATCCTTCATCTGAGCACCATGAGCCCGGCGTTTTTGTGGGCCAACGTGCCTTTTGGTCGCCGTCTTGCGCCCAACCAGCAGCTCCCGCGATGGCTCATCGAGGGGCTCGCCACATGGCAGGAGTCTGAACAGACGGGCACGGGACGGGTAAACAGCCCCTTCTTTGAGGCATGGCTCCGCATGGCGGTCTGGGACGACGAGGTGCCGGGTCCAGGCGCTTTGAACGGCGTCCCGACGACATGGCCTCAGGGGAACGGCTGGTACCTGTTCGGTGCCTATTTTGTGGACTGGGTAGCACGTGAGTATGGCACGGCTGCGTGGGTGGAGTTTATTCGGAGGTACGGCGACAGACTCGTTCCGTTCGGCATCAATCTGGTCGCTGCCGAGGTGTTTGGAGAAGATGTACCGACGCTCTGGGCGCTCTGGATTGGCGCCAAGCGGGAGGAGTATGCCTCGTGGCACGCGGCGCTCGTGGACGCCGGGCTGGACACGCCGGTCGTGGTGACTCCACTCGGATACCAGCATCGCTATGTGACGGCTTCGCGGGATGGTCGCTGCGTCGCCTGGGTTCGGGATGATGGCTTTCAGCAGGTCGGTATCACCGAGGATTGCGAGGAGCCAGCAACCAGTCCGACGGCACGATGGGGTCGAGCGGCCGTCGCGGGGTTTCATGATCATGGTCCACTGCCGACCGAATTGACGGAGAATGACGGCGAGTTCGATTATTCGCCGGATGGTTCGTTTCTGGTGGTGAGCCAGCAGGTAGGGTGGCGCAACGGCTACACGTTTCGCGACCTCTTTCGCTTTGACCGAGCGACCGGGGCGTGGGAACGGTTGACAGAAGCGGGCAGGGCGCGAGAGCCCCGGGTTTCGCCCGATGGTCGGCGCGTGGTGTATGTTCGTCCATCGGCCGGGCGCACGGACCTCTGGGTGCTGGACCTGACCACGGGTGAGAGCGCCCTGTTTGCGGCAGCCGAGCCGTGGGGTCAGTTCTCGCGCCCCTTCTGGTTGCCGGACGGTTCGGGCGTGGTCGCGTCCTATCTTCAACCGGGGCGTGGTCGGGATATTGTCGAGATCGCCTCTCTTTCGCCGGAGTTTACAAGGTGGCGATGGCTGACATCAGACGCGGCGTTTGACCTGGACCCCTGGGTGAGCGCTGACGGGCACGATGTTGTTTTCAGCAGTGACCGGGGCGGTATTCACGATATCTGGGCGGTGAGCCGATTGGACGGTTCGTTGCGGCGCCTGACGCGCACATGGGGTGGCGTTTTCTCGCCTGCGCTGGTGGAGCGGTCGGATGGCCGCTGGTTGTGGGTGTCGAGCTATGGCAGCGACGGATTTCACGTCGCCCGCATTCCCATCGATGAGGTCCGCTGGCGTGCAGGCCTTGCTCCCGGAGAGGTCGAAGCAGCGCCCCTGCGTCCACTCGTGGAGTTTCAGACACTGGATGGCCAGGCACACCGCATGCGTTCAGCTCTTCGCGTCAGGCCCTTACAGTGGATGCCGGGTGTTTCGGTCGCGCAGGACGACGTGGTAGTCGGAGTCACCTTTGCAGCTGGAGATCCTCCGGGCATTCACTCGATTCTGGGGACACTGCAGTACTCCACGGGGTTTATGCATCCGGTCTGGGCACTGGATGTCTACACGCAGGCCCTGCCGGTGGGGCTGGGTGTTTCGACCACGGGGCGAACCATCCGTCGCACCGATGTGCTGCAGACAGGCGGGGTGTTTCGCGAGAGTATTCAGCAGGAAATCACGATAAATGCGGGGTTTTCGGTCCCATTTCCCATGCTGGGAAGCTCTCATTCGGTAAGTTTTGGATATTCCTGGCAACGATTCGGCCCCATTCGACTTCCAGCTGCCGACCTGCGTCCCGAAGACCCGACCCCTGTGTTCCCGCGCGCGCAGCGCTACGATTCGGTGGCCGCCTCGTGGGACTGGAGTGACCTCACCGGCACGGTTCAGGGCATTTCGACCGAGCGTGGCACCGCGCTGGGCAGCACGTTGCGAGCGCGCAGCCGGGTGTGGGGCAGCGAAATCGAGTCTGGCGAGTTCTCGTGGTATGCGAACCAGTATATTCCCATGCCATGGGCATTGCGGCACGTGGTAGCGATACGTGCGACGGGTGCACTGGCTTCCACACGCTATGCAGGGCGGCGGTTGTACGGCATTGGCGGCATCCCGCCGCAGGATCTGGTGACTGCGCTGGTGGATGCCCTGCCAGCGGGGACAGTGCATGTTCGTGGGTATCCGGTGAATGCGCACGTAGGGGATCGTTTCTGGTTAACCAGCGTGGAATACCGTTTTCCTCTGGCCAACCTCAACGCTGGATATGGCACGTTTCCGCTCTTTCTTCAGCGATTGCACGGGGCGGCATTCGTTGACCTCGGCGACGCTTACGACGGGCCATGGCGGGTCCGAGGGACGCTCGCCGGAGCGGGCCTTGAGTTACGCCTTTCGGCGGTGTTCGGTTACTTTGAAGGCGCGGCATTCCGGTTGGGAGCTGCCCGCGGATTGACCCGGGAAGGCTCGTGGAACGCCTGGCTTCTTTACGGGTTCCAGTATTAGACGCGACGAGAGCGGATTGAAGCTGTGCGGTTAAACGGGCTCCGTAGCGCCTGTCGGGTCGATCCGGGGTGTAGCGTTGTCGAATGTGTTTTCGGGCCCTACATACAGATGATGCAGGAAGGGCAGTCGCTTGAAGGCTTGCACGTGCAGTGGACGAGCGAAGCGGTTCTGTCGGTGCCGAAGATGACTTGACGGAGCCGCAGCGAGCGGGTATGCAGCGCGCCCCAAACTAGGACCAGACTCACCATGGGCGGGTCGGTCCCTTTCCTATTCGGAGTCCCCATGGTCATGTCCAAAGATACGAAGTCTGAACTGATTGTTCGGATCCAGAAGCGGTTCAACCTCGCTGAAGGAGACACCGGCAGCTCGGAAGTGCAGGTGGCTATCCTGACGGAGCGCATCAACTACCTGACGGAGCACTTCCGCGCGCACAAGAACGACCACGCGAGCCGTCGGGGTCTTCTGAAGCTCGTCGGTCAGCGTCGCAGCCTGCTCGACTACGTCAAGTCGCGCGACAACAACCGTTATCGTGAGCTGATCAAGGAACTTGGTCTGCGCAAGTAATGTCCCGCCCAGCGATGCTGGGTCAGGTTTGCCACGATTCGTCATCCGTGGCTTGCATTCGCGCGATCGCTCCGCTAATCCCCACGCTCAGTCAGGCTGCTCTCTCTAATGGTTGATTGGGTATGCCGGTCTGGCGTGTGAACCGTTTCGCTCGGTAAACTGCAGTCCGTTGCGCGCCGCTATGCGTGCACCGGTCTCCAGATTGCGGAGGCGGACACCGACGGACCTGTCTTGCGACCATCGGGTATGGTGGTCACTTTTCTGTTTCCGGAGTTCCCGCGTGCTCAATAATCCTGTTCGTCTTTCCGCAAAACTTGGTCAGCATACGATTACACTCGAGACGGGGCGGCTCGCCAAACAGTCATCTGGTTCGATCCTGGTGACGTGTGGCGACAATATGGTCCTCGTGACGGCCGTGACGGGGGCGCATCGAAAAGAAGCGTTCTTCTTCCCGTTGGTCGTCGATTACATGGAGAAGCAGTACGCGGGCGGTAAAATTCCGGGCGGCTTCATGAAGCGCGAAGGCAAGCTGTCAGACCACGAGGTTCTGACCAGCCGCCTGATTGACCGCCCGATTCGGCCTCTCTTTCCGGAGGGGTTTAAGGGTGACACACAGATTGTTGCCAATGTCCTGTCTCACGATGGTGAGAACGACACCGATACCCTTGCCATGACAGCCGCCTCGGCAGCCCTCATGCTCTCCCCGGCGCCCTTCGATGGTCCCGTCGCCGGTGTACGCGTGGGTCGAGTCGGCGGCACGTTCATCGCCAACCCATCGAAGTCCGAGCAGGCGAGGGCAGACATCAACATCGTCATGGCCTGCTCACGCGACGCGATCATGATGGTCGAGGGCGAGGCCGATGAAGTGTCGGAAGACGAGCTGCTGGACGCCTTCGATTTTGGATTCCGGTCCGTTCAGCCGCTCCTGGAGCTTCAGTTGGAGCTGGCTTCGCGTCTGGGCCAGAAGAAGATGGTGTACACGCCTGACGCGCCGAATCCCGCGGTGCTCGCCCGCGTGCAGGAGCTGGCATCGGCCAAGCTTGCGGACGCCCTGTTTATTCCGGTCAAGCAGGAACGCTACGGCCGGGTGGACGCGATCAAGAAGGAAGTCGCTGCGGTCATCGCCGTCGAGTTTCCGGGCGAGGAAGGGAAGCTGGGCGACATGTTCGAGGAGCTGAAGAGCACCATCATGCGCAGCCGCATCATTGGCGAAAAGAAGCGCATCGACGGCCGTAAGCTGAATCAGATCCGCCCGATTGAGACCGAAGCGCGGGTGCTTCCGCGCGTACACGGCTCAGCGCTGTTTACCCGTGGTGAGACGCAGGCGCTCGTCGCTGTTACCCTGGGCACCGACCGCGACGCGAAGATGAACGATGGGCTGAACGGCAAGTATGACGACAAGTTCATGCTGCACTACAACTTCCCTCCGTTCTCGACCGGCGAGATCAAGCCCATGCGCGGTCCGGGGCGGCGAGAAGTCGGCCATGGATTTCTGGCTCAGAAGTCGCTGCAGAAGGCGCTGCCGAGCTTTGAGGAGTTTCCCTACGTCATTCGTGTGGTCTCCGAAATTCTGGAATCGAACGGATCTTCGTCCATGGCGTCTGTTTGTGGCGGTTCCATGGCTTTGATGGACGCCGGTGTGCCGGTGAAAGCCCCTGTGGCGGGTATCGCAATGGGTCTCATCATGGACGCGCAGGGTAAGTACGCGATCCTGAGCGATATTCTGGGTGATGAAGATCACCTGGGCGACATGGATTTCAAGGTCTGTGGCACCCGCAATGGCATCACCGGCCTTCAGATGGACATCAAGATCTCCGGACTGTCGCGTGATGTAATGGCTTCCGCCCTGCAGCAGGCTCGCGAAGGGCGGTTGCACATTCTCGGCAAAATGGAGACCGCCATATCGGCACCGCGTGAAGACCTCTCCGAGTATGCACCCCGCATTACCAAAATCCAGATCAGCGTGGATCGCATTCGCGACGTTATTGGCTCGGGCGGAAAGACGATCCGTAGCATTCAGGAACGCACGGGTTGCTCCATCAGCGTGGAGGATGACGGCACGGTGAAGGTGGCATCCAGCAGCCGCACGGCTGCCGCGGAAGCCATTGACATCATCAAGGCCCTGACGGCTGAGCCGACCATCGGAGACATCTATCTTGGCACGGTCGCCAAAATTACCGACTTCGGTGCGTTCGTGACGATCCTGCCCGGTGTGGACGGTCTTTGTCACATCTCGGAGCTCTCTGAGGAGCGCATCGATCGTGTCGACGACGTGGTTCGGGAAGGCGAGGAGATCATCGTTCGTTGCACCGGAATTGAGGGCAACGGCAAAATTCGTCTGTCTCGTAAGGAGGCGTTGGGTAAGGCGCCAACCGCACCGAGCGCGCGCGCCTGACGACTGAAGGTGTCGTCCCATGGGCACTGCGTCGCTCCGCCGACACGTGGGCCCCTGAACCTGAACATCGACGCAAACGGCGGGCTAATAGCGGGGCATTTGTGGCTCCACCTCGTCGGCCCATGCGTCAATCCCGCCTTCGATGTTATAGGTCTCGTACCCTTGAGCCTGTAGCCACATGGCCACACGATGACTTCGCACGCCATGATGGCACAGGCATGCAATCGGCATGCTGGCGTCCAGTTCGTGAAGGCGTTGGGGTAACGTGGACATGGGTATGTGCACGGCTCCGGCAACAGAGCAGATTTGCAGTTCGAAGGGCTCCCTCACGTCGAGAATGATGAAACCACCGTGGGTTTGCGCTGCGTGGACGTCTCGGGGTTGCAACGCGTACTGTTCGAAGCGTGACATGGGGGTTTACTCCGCGGGAATGCGTGGTACAGGAGCGGCCTAAATAGAATCAGGCTCATTCGCAGGTGCGATGCATACTGCGGCAGGTTGAGCCAGTGGCCTCCAGCAATAGGCTAGTGTGGTCAGCGATCAAGCCGAGGATGGTGACGTGAGAAAGTCGGTTGTAAGGAACGCATTGTTTCTGGCTTTGGCCCTGCTCGTCGCCTGCCAGTCTGCCCCGCCAGCTCCCGGCCCCGAAGTCGGTAGCTCCACGGTAGCGCCTGGCAGTGGCGTGGCGCCTGAGGGCAGCAGTGGAAGTGGGGCGGGTGCAGAGGTTGATGCCGAGGCGGCGATCCCTGAAAATGCGGTGGCTGCGGTAGGTGGCCGGGCGGTTCTGACGCAGGAAGAGTTGCAGACCGAGGTGCAGGAGGCGGTGACACGCTTTGAGCGATTGCCGGACCGCGAGCCCACGAATGCCCGCTGGCGCAACCATCGCCGTCGCCAGGTGGTCCTGAATGCTGTGCATGAGCAGGTGATCGCGGATTACGTACAGAGCCAGAATATCGTCGTCAGCGACGAAGAGTTGAGCACATTTGTACGCACAGAGATTCCGCATGTCTTTGATGATGAGAGGCTTTTTACCCGGCTGCTCGAATCGCGGGGTGTGACGCGTGACCAGTTCATGGCTGAAAAGCGCATGGAGCTTCAACAGGATCGCGTGCTCTCGGCGCGCGGTACTCTGGAGCCAACGACAGAGCAGCTGCAAACGCATTACGCCGATAATCAGGACCGTTGGCGAGCCGAAGACCGGGCCCTGGTAAGCACCATTACGATTCGAGTGCGCCGGAATGCGCCGGAAGAGCAGGAGACCGCGGCACGCGACCGCATCAACGCCATTCGAGCGCGGCTGGCTGCAGGCGAAGATTTCGCAGAGGTGGCTCGGACGGAATCCGAAGGTGCAGACCGTTCGCGGTCAGGCGATATGGGCTGGATCGAGCGAGGTGCTCGGCCTCATCTGGCCGAAGATGGTGTGGAAGAGGTGCTTTTCAGGGCGCCCGTAGGCGAGGTGACGGAGCCCGTTCGAACGCAGCTCGGTTACCAGATTTTTCTGGTGCGTGACCGCCGGAATGCAGGAGTTCGTGCTCTGGACGAAGTAGAGGACAGCATTCGCATGATGCTCCTGCGACAGAACCGTCAGACGCTTCGAAGCGCGTTGGTCAGAGAGTTGCTTGAGACTGCGCAGGTCGCGTATTTCGAGGACCGATGGGGCCTTGAGCCGGAGGATGAAGCCGTAAATCAGGGCGGGAACCCTCAGGAGGCGAGCGCGGGCAGCGGCGTCAGTCCGTTGCCTCAGTAGTGGTAGCCGAGAGGGAGCGACAGCTTCATTGGCGCCGTGTGTATCCACAGGGGATGAGGGCGGAGCTGTGCGAAGGGGAGCATAGACAGCTCATGATCGAAGCGTGTTGCTTGACCGGATGCGTGATTGACAGTTCGGGAGTGGCAGACGTATAATTCGGCCCCGGTTTTACTGGCAGCCGCGATCCGGATGATCGTTGGCGCTCGCACGGAAAAAGGCGCACGCTTCAGGTTGCGCTGTTCCAGTTACATGGAGAAGTTGGATGAACAGGTCGCTCCAGGTGTGCACCGCGGCCGTCCTTATGGGCGGTGCCATGTTTTCATCGGCATGCCGTCCGGTGGACTGGGAGAATCCTCAGTATGTATGTGAGGAAATCTCGGTTGGTAATCAGGTAGCTTTTGGCCGTTTGAGCGATCTGGAGGGGTCGGGTGCCGGTCTGTGCGTGGCCGAGATGGTCAAGGCGTACAACGACGGGTTGAATCGTGACCGCATTCTGGAGCGTCTGATCGAGTATCCGACCGCAGAGAGCCGCGATCTGCTCGTGGAGATTCTGAACGGCGATTACGACGACCGCGCATCGATGGCTGCGCGTGCGCTGGCCGAGTTGAACGACGAGTCGTCCGCGGCCCTGATCGCAGCTCGTCTACTGCGCGCCTCCGATCGGCAGCAGTTTCCGGAGTTCTTTAATGCCCTGAAGCGCCTGCCGGCCGCGGGTTCGGCTGATGCGGTAGCCCAGATCCTTGAGGTTCGTGCCGAACGCGTCGGCGGTGCCGCCACCGTACGCGACGGATGTGAGATCCTGAGTCGCGTACCGAGCCCATCCGAGTCGGCACTTCGCGCGCTTGCGTATTCGCTGGTGAATATTGTTCCGGCCGACGGCGCGCTCGGCGATTCGTACGATCCCTGCGAGATGGCCTTGCTTACGCATGGCGACGCGGCGGTTCCACCGCTCGTTCGGATGCTGAACGGGGAGTATGAGGCGGCCAATAACCTGCTGCGTGAACTCAACTTCCTTCCGATCGGTGCTTCACGGCGTGCAGCGGCCGCATTGGCCGACATGCGCACCGACGCTGCCATCAACGCGCTGGCGGCCTGGCTGCAGGCACCCCATACGGCGCCGGTCGAAGAGCTCGCGCTCATGCCCGTGACCAGCCAGCAGGAGTGGTTTGCGCTCAGCGGACAGACCTTTGAATCCGCCGTCCGTGGTCTGGGCAACCGTCACTCGCCTGCCGACCTCGATATGCTGCGCCGGCTGGAGTCGATGGAAGCGCCGGGTAGTCTGCTGCCCAACTTCCAGACCTGGTTCAACCTCTCCGTGGCCGCCGAATCGGGACTTCGCTCATTTGTGTACGAGCAGCTTGCGTTGTACGGAAATGACGCTGACAGAGAACTTCTCTGGCAGCGTGTTGCGTCGGCGACTGTGGGTAACGGGAACGTCTACGTGCAGGAGAGCTTGCGCACCGACGTCTTGATGGCTCTGGCCCGCGTCGCAACGCCGGTCGACATGGCGCGTTACGACGCCCATGTGCAGACGATGATCGCAGCCAACGCCGAGCTGCAGCAGATGTTGCCCGTGTACGGACGTCGTCCGTATTTCCTCGCCGCGTCCCTGTGCGGCGACGACGCAAACTGCCTGATTGGTCTTCTCGACAATCAGGACCCCGTGCTGTCGGATGCAACGTTCACCGACCTGTTCGCCTTCATTACGGCTTCCGCTGAAACGCCTCCTCAGGTGGATCCCGCTGCAGAAGATGCAGCTGCACAAATCGAGACGGCGTTGACCCGTCAGCGCGAACGCGCCGCCGCCACGGTCGAGCAGCTTCGCTCCGAGTTCCAGGCGTCCACACGGGAGGCTGCGATTCTGCAACTTGGGCTTCGTCTGCACGCTGACCCTACAGCTCAGGCCAAGCTGCTTGAACTCATCAGCTCGAACGATGTCGGCCTTCGCAAGACAGCGGCCTACGCGTTCAGCGCCATGCCCACGCTGCCTGCTGAATTTGCTGCTCGGGTGGACGCGTTCATCGCCCAGGAAGGTGTCTCCAGCAATCAGGCTGCGCGCGACGCCATGTACCGCATCCGCGCCATCCGCATCGCCCGAGCCCGATGAACAACCCTGCTCGGCTCCACCTCGTCGAACCACAGCCCTTGCTGCGTTCGCGTCTGGTGCAGTCGCTAGAGGCTGCCGGGGTTGTGGTAACCTTCGGGAACCCTCTGGATGCCGTCGCAGACGAAAGTGTCGTTGTGTTGAATCTGGACGGACCCTCGGCACAATGGGAGCTCGAAGCTTCCCGGCTTGTCAGTGAGTTCGCGCGTCGTACGGTTGTGACGTCGGCTTCCAGTGAACGGCTTTCAACGGTGGGGCCTTCCGATGTTCTGGGATCCATGCTCCGGCCTTTTTCGACCGATGAGCTACTGGATTTTGTTACGGGCAGGCTTGCGGCGCCTCCCTCGACTGCGCCGGACTCTCGGTTGGCCTCCGTCGCTTCGTTGTCCGATGAGGAGGATGTTGCCGTCACGGCGTCACCTTCTTTCGGCGGTGACGATCTGGCGACGCTGGACACAGAGGCGATTGGCTCGCTGCCTGAACAGGCTCGGGCAGCGAGTGATTCAGTTACTGAAGTGGAGTTGGTGGCCGTGCATCCGCTGCGCGACATGATCATTTCAGCCTATGTCGACACACTGGCTGAAATGTTGCCGACTCTGTCGCACAGAGACGGTGACGACACTCGGGCGGCTCTTCGTGCGTTACTGGTCAGGTTCGCCGACGAGCTGGCCTGAAGTAGCCAGACGCAGGCGCTGGAACGCATCGAGCATCGTCACGCAGGCGCTGACGTGCAAACTGCTCCCCAGGTTCGTCTCGGCCAGCCCTGCAGGGTTGCATCGGCTTGTTTTCTGGAAGAACCTGTTCAGGCTTGTTCTTCTTCTTCGGCGTACATTTGTTCGATGGTCGCGCGGGCGTCCTCGACCAGAGCGGCCAGCTCATCGTCCTTCTCGTTGCCGGCGATTTCTTCAACCTTCTCGAGCACCGACTCGGCATCTTCAAGCGCGGTGATGGTGATCAGGTCCTCTGCAATTGCGTACAGTAGGTATCCGTCACCCATCTCCTCGGCCTTGTCGATCAGCTGCTGAATCCGCGTGAAACCGTTGTCCTCGTCACCTTCCAGAATCGAGATAAGCGCGCTGTAACGCTCGTCGATGAAGCTGTCGGCAGGAATGTGCCGTACAACCTTCTGGAGCAGGGTCCGCGCATCGGCGAACCGCTCGAATGCCATAAAAGTATTCAGCAGCTCCAGGCCAATGGCCCCGTAATCGATGGCAGGGTGGCTGTTGCGCGATTCAATGATGCGCACGCAAAGCTTTTCGAAGTGCGGGAACAGCGAGTCGTCCTCATCGATGTCCGCGAACGCCTGAGCGGCGGCCCAGAGCGCCAAATCGTTCAGCTTTGCCGTGTCGAGCGCCAACAGCTCATCGCGATTCATTTCAAGAATGCGATCATGAAGTGCCCGTTCCTTTGAATCCAGGGTTTCCCAGTCAAATTCGGGCTCGTATCCAGTTTCAATAGCGTCCTCGAAGCCGTCGACATCGGCATCGTATTGATTGTCATTTGTCATGGAGTCTCTCCTGTGGCTCGCCCTGGGGCGTGAAGTCGCGGCGTTCTTCCACGGCGCACTCCGGTGGTCAAGCCATACCGACGCCGCCGTGATTGAACGTTTGTCCGCCCTGCGCTACAGCTGTCACCATGAGCATACGGTTCGAACTGCCCCCAGATTTACCGGTTCGCGCCTACGCGATCGTCCGCCCCGACCAGCCGCTTCACTACCGTGCGGCCCCTGTCGATGTGCGGGTCATCGACCCACTGGATGTCGCCAATCGCGATTATTGCCTCGCCATGAATCGTGCGAATTGTCTCGCGTACGATGGTTCACCATCTCCTGGCGTCGTATCGACTGCCCTGGGCATGCCGTTGTGGGTCTTTCTGGACTGCTGCGTACTGCCCAGCGCTGTGGTTGGGTTCGAGATACCGGCATCGGTCATGCCTGCCGAGCTTCGCAGGGCGATTGATCCCTCAACGACGCTGGAATGGTTACCGTTCACGGAGTACATCGCGCTCCCTTCTATTCAGCCGGGAGAAGTGGTCGGCGTGTCGCTGTTCTCGTTCTCTGGCGCCGGGCATTGGGGGCGCCGAACCAAAGCGTTGGGGCTGCTTCTTCACGGCGCCAGGCAGCAGGTTGGGGTGGCCCAGTATACGAATCCCAGCGTTCGGTTACATGTGGCACTCGGTTCGCTTCGACTGCTGTCGCGCCGCACGGAAGTTCACTCAAGACCCGCCGAAACTTTTGTATATACCGCTTCAGTAGCGCCCTGCGACGATCTGCGACAGATTGTCTCTAGCGGTAAAGCAGACAGGAGTTCGGTTCCACGCGTCGATTACAGCTTTGACCCACGCGACCCGGACGCGCTCGCTCGATTTGCTGAATACGAGCAGGGCCGGTTAGCGGTCGTCGTGGCGGCGGGTGAAATCGAAGATGGCATGGTCACCCGAATCGATGTCGAGTTTGAGTGACTCGGTGCTGGTCGCCAGACTGGCCCCGAGCCGTGACAAGAATCCAGGGTCAACCCACCCGCCTGTTCAGATGGGGCTACAGTAACCGGTCGTTGTCGGCCAGCCCTCGACCGCGTTGGAACATACACTGCCGCCAGGGCATGGGGTGCTGGCCGGATTTTCCGGGTTGCAATATCGGCGACAGAAGAACGCGCCCGGCGAGCCGATGCACGCTGTCCCTGCCACACAGGACGATGTGTCACAACGGGCGCCCTCGGCAGTTGTTCCATTGGTAAGGCAGCGGAAAGTCGTCGCGCCGGGAGTGCGGGCGTCCGCGTAGGAATCGCACTTGTTGCCCGTACCGCAGTTCTGAACCAACGGATTGCAGATCGTCGCGCTCTCGCAAATATCAACGATGGGAACTCCGCCGACGCCTGTAAGTTGAACCCCACAGATGCGATCGAAGCTGGAACAATCGGAGTCCGAGTTACAGAACTCATGACAACTGCGCGTGGGTGTCAGGTCCCACGCAAGGCAGGTTGCCCCTTCTGTGCAATTGCCGGCGACGGTCGCTGTATTGCAGAGCCCTCCGACCGCGACCGCGCCTGTCGCCTGACACACAGGCGCGGCCGCTGCGTTCAGGTCGCATCGAGCATCGACACGCCCACAATTCTGCCCCACCAGGTCACAGGCGGTGGGGCATACGGCATCCAGCGAATCACAGTTCTCGTCGACCCCGTTGTCGCAAATATCTGACGCAAAGCGGTTTATCGCTGCATTGGTGTCATCACAGTCTTCATTGGCGCGGGCGCAGGCTCCCGGACCGAATTGTGTATCCCCATCGACGTCAAGACAGAATGGCTGGCACACGCTCGCCGTGCAACGAGTGAAATCTCCGCAGACGCGACCGCAGGTTCCGCAATTGCTGTTGTCGGTTGCAAGGTTGGTGTCCTCATCCACACGACCGTCGCAGTCACTGTCTCGACCATCACAGATTTCAACTGCACCCGGGTACGTGGTGGCCACGGAATCGTCGCAGTCACCATTGGTGGTCACCCAGCGCTCACCAGCCGGCGGGCACCCCAGAAACTCGCCGCTTGTTCGGCCAAAGCCATCCCCGTCCACGTCCGGATAAATCGACACTGTCTGTTCGTCGATGGCGATATCACAGTCGTTATCGATTCCGTCGCACAGCTCGATCGCTCCGGGGAACACGACCGGGTTGTCTGGCTGACAATCCGTTGACGAGACCACATAGCCCGCCGGGGCCGATTCGGGGCAATAGGTCGCGGGAGAGTTCGCGTCGCCGAATCCATCCCCGTCGACATCAGCAAAGAAGGTTCGGGTCAGCGACTCATCCACCTCGCCGTCGCAGTCGTTATCCAGCGAGTCGCACAGCTCGGCACGGCCCGGGAAGCGAACGCTACTGCCGTCGTCGCAATCACCGTCGCGATTTACCCAGCCGGCCGGCTCCGCTCCGATACAGTAGAGTGTTGACTCGCCGCTCCCCCAGGTGTCGCCATCGCCATCAGCCCAGAAGGGCGCACGTACGCCGTCATCGACCACGCCGTCGCAGTCGTTGTCCAGCCCATCGCACAACTCCGCTCCGTCGGGATTGGTGGCGTCATCGGAATCGTCGCAGTCTGGACCAGCGCACAGCGAGCCTGACCCGTAACCATCGCCATCCGCATCAATGCACTCTGCGACGGATCCAAACGTTACCCGCGTGCACCAGAAGCTCACGTGATTGTAACGAACCGCACCGTCTGTCTGTCCGTTCACCGTGAAGCGCAGGCACCAATCGGCACCGTCGCCAGCACCCTCCGTGACGCTCGCATTTACAACCATCGGACTGACAAGGCGATCCGCGGGCAACAGCACACCGTCAATCGTCAGCGGATCAGCAATAACAGACGTCGCAGGCGTTGAACCGTCCACCAGAATCTGAACCGACGGCTCTCGCCAGAGCGGCCCGAAAGGATCATCTGCGAGCGGCGAGGGCGGATAGGAAGACGAACCCAGCACGGACACGTCAAAGGTAGCGTTCAGCGTTTCTCCCGGATCGGGAATGCCATCGCCATCCCCCGAGGAGTCGTCCAACTGCACATTCTGTACGGCAACCCGCGCGTCGCGCACTCGAAGAGGAATCGGTACCGACTCCAGCCGCAGCGCGGGATCGGGTGTCAGCGCCAGCAGCAGTGAATCACCATCGTTCAGCGTGGATACCGCCATGCGGAAAGGGCCCAGCACCGCCTCATTGCCGGGCGCAAACTCGGGAATCCGGCTGGTGATGTCCGTTGGCAGCTCCACGGCCGCAGAACCGGTCGTCAGAAAGATCCGGAAACCGGTGTACGTGGTAGTCCCGTCGTTTCGAAGCGTCACCCGCAGGTCAAACTCCTCCTGAGTGTCCGCAATCTGATTGGCTCTACCCGCGTAGCCACCGGCGCTGCGTATCCCCTCATCGTTCCGAATCGAAATCGCGCTCACCGTAAAGGGGGATACTGGCAAACCTGCGTCCACATCTCCCGCGTCGTCGGCAGCGTCGCCTGCGTCCGAAAGGTCGTCGCCGTCCACATCCGTAAAGGTGTCTTCCGCGTCCGTTGCGTCATCGACCGGAATCACATCACGGGTGCTGGAGTCCGGCTCAACGTCCGGGTCAACAGTGTCGGCCGTCGTCTCTTCCTCCACGTCTTCCGAACGCGTATCGTTGTTGCGAGCGTCCTCGGGTGAGATGTCAAACGCCAGCCCATCGAAATCCGTATTCTGTTCGACGCAGCTGCCAAATTCGCAGGTGAATCCCTCAGGGCAGTCCAGCGGGAATACACACTCGGGTCCAGCAGCCTGGCCCGGACCGGTGTCGCCTCCACACGCTACCAGCGAGATGAAACAGCTGAACAAGCCGAACAATGCCGTCAAGCGGCGGAGAGTCATGTGTGCCATGCGCTAGAACCTCGGTACCTCGTGATTGACGCACTGCGGCGGAATGTAGCACTTTCCCCAGAAAATCATACCCATCCAACGCGAACAACCTATGAATTTTCCCCGAGATCTCGTCATCGCTGGCTGCGGTTACACGGGCGAAGCGATTGGCAGGGCGGCGCTTTCGCTGGGTCTTTGCGTGTTAGCCAGCACGCGTTCACAGACTCGTGCGGCCGAGCTGCAGGACGCCGGTATGCATCCTATCCTGTGCGACCATACGGCGGGCGATGTGCTCCAGCCGCGGCAACTGCAGCCAGACAGCTGGGGTGTCATCAGTTTCCCTCCCGGTTCGAACACCCACCTTCGAGCGTGGCTGAGCTGGATGGCCGATGCTGGAATTACCCGCGTCGTGTATCTCTCTGCTACGAGCGTTTACGGCTCGTGCCACGGTGAATGGGTCGACGAGCGAACGCCACCTCGTCCAGACTCAAAGCGTGGTATCGAGCGCCTGCAGGCCGAGAGGGAATTTCAGACTCAATGTCATTCGCTTGGTTTGCAGGCGTGCGTTGTCAGGCTGCCCGGCATTCATGGACCCGGGCGAACATTGAGGGATCGCCTTGAGGCGGGGCAGTATCGTATGGTCGGAGACGGCACCATGTTCAGCAATCGGATACATGTCGCAGACATCGCAGATGCGACGCTGTTTTTGCTGTCGCACCCGGACGGTGCAGGCACGTGGATCGTCTCCGATGACGAACCGTTTCGCGTTCGCGACCTCGTGGCATGGATGTGCAGGGTTCTCGACAGACCAGATCCGCCACGTATCAGCCTCGAAGAGGTACACCCTGACGTGCGCGACTTCTGGCAGGGCGATCGCCGCTGCTCCAACCGGGCCATCCGTGCGCTGGGCTGGGCACCGAATTACCCAGATTTCAGATCCGCCCTGCTTGCTATCTGGACGGCAGAGGGCCGGCCGGTTCTGCCGGATTGAGCAGTCCGGTCAGAGGCTGCCGTCAGCCTGTTGAATGGCCACACGATCACGAAGAATACGACACTGACAGGCGAGGCGAATGTTTGCCTTCAGCTCTTCCGGCATCAGGGTCGTCTTCTCTGCGTCGGTATGCGGGTTCAGGTTTTCGGCACCTTCCAGCACCTCAATCATGCACGTCGCGCACGAACCCTCTCGACAACCGAACATGATATCTGCGCCTGCGGCGTCGATCGCCTTCTGCAAGGGCGTACCGTCGGCGACCTCACGTTCAAAATTGTCAGCTCCTGCGAAGAAAACTCTGGCCATTGCGACTCCGTACATGATGGCATAGAGCGCCGCGCGTAGCGCGCGGACCCTGTGGTCTGGCAACACAGATGCAGCGGAGCACTCAGGAGTGCGTCCCGCGCGGCGCTGCGCTTACTGCCCGATTCTGCCAAACTCAAGAGTGACATGGCCCGAAACGAGATTGAACTGCAACTTCGGTCGTTCAGGGATGTGGCGCCCGGTACGCGCCATTTTGTATTCGCTCGCGTCGACGACGAACCCGTCAAGTTTCATCCAGGCCAGTTCCTGATGATGCACTTCGAGTCTGACGGGGCCGCGCACTCACGTTCTTACAGCCTCGCGAATGACCCTGCCGATGCGGATACCTACGAGTTGTCCGTTGCGTTTGTAGAAGGCGGGAAAGGCTCCAGAATCCTGTGGGCGCTACAGCCCGGCGAACGGATTCGGGCAACCGTGCCGCACGGTCGCTTTGTGCTGCGGCAGGAGCCCGTTCGCAGGTACGTGCTCGTCTGTACCGGCACCGGGATCGCGCCGTACCGCGCCATGGTGGGCGAGCTAACCCGAAGAATGCGTGACGAGGGCCTTCGTGTAGCGTTGCTTCTGGGAGTGCGTGAGCCGGCCGACCTCTTGTACGCTGAAGAGTGGCTGGAGCTCATGCATGCGTATCCGTCATTCTCATTCCACGCCTGCTACAGCCGAATTCAGCCCGAAGAACCACAGCCCTGGGAGAGGAAGGGCTATGTGCAGGGTGCAATCGCCGATATGACGCTCGAACCTGAACACGATATTGTCTATCTCTGTGGCAATCCCAACATGGTGGATCAAGCCATCGAATTACTGACCGAAAAGGGCTATTCGCCACTCGCTGTCCGGCGCGAGAAGTACACCTGAGCGTGTCCGTCCGGCACGCTCGCCGCCGGTCGGCCGACCGGATTTGTGTCTCCTGGAGCTTTCATGTCCGCTGAGTCTCTCCGAGAACGACTCTCCCGAAGTCCTGTGCTGCTCGACGGTGCCATGGGCACAGAACTGTATCGGCGAGGTCAGTTCATCAACAAACCCTTCGAGGGAGTAAACCTCAGCGACCCTGAGCTCGTCGAACGTGTGCATCGTGATTATGTCGATGCAGGGGCCGATGTCATCGAGACCAACACGTTTGCCAGCAATCGAATGAAGCTCGCTCGCGTCGGGCTGGATGATCGCTTCGAAGCCATCAATCGAGCCGGCGTTACGATTGCCCGTCGGGCAGCGGGAGATCGATTTGTGGTCGGCGCCGTCGGGCCCACCGGGGTCAACTGGGGTTCACTGACGGCAGAACAGCAGGACGAGGCGGTCCACGCGCTGGTTGAGCAGGTCGACGTGCTCCTGGATGCCGGCGTCGATGGCATTATCCTCGAGACCTTTGCCTGGCTGGGCGAGCTGGTCGCGGCGCTCAGAGCGATTCGTACAAGGACAAGTGCGCCCATTTGGGCCCACGTCTCGTTTATCGTGCAGGGCACCACGTCAGACGCGATTGCGCCCGCACAGGCAGCCACCATGCTGCGAGACGCCGGAGCGGATGTCGTAGGGGCCAATTGTGCCGATGGACCTCATGAGTCGTACCACATCGCCGAGCAAATGATCGGTCATGGGGTTCCCGTCTCCATCTTCCCGAACGCCGGGTATCCGAAACGAGTCGATGACCGCATGATCTACATGGCAACACCGGAGTATTTTCTGGTGTTTGCGCGGCGTTTTCTAAAACTTGGCGTCAGGGTTGTAGGCGGGTGCTGTGGCACAACACCCGACCATATCCGCGCGATGGCGGGCGCTGTTCGCATGCTCGGCTCTTCCGAGTCGGCGTCAGCTCCCATCCACATCAAAGAACTGATTCCCGCAAAGCCCGCCGATGTCATCGACCCCGTTCCGTTTTCCGAGCGCTCCAGACTGGCAGCCAAGCTGGCTTCGGGCGACGGCTTCGTTGTGTCGGTAGAGGTCAATCCACCAACAGGTCTGGACCCAAAGAAGTCGATCGAGGCTGCCCGGATGCTTCAGGCGGCGGGGGTTGACGTGGTCAATATCGCCGATGGGCCTCGCGCAAGTGTGCGTATGTCGAACTGGGCGCTCGGTCTTCGTGTGCAGCAGCAGCTCGGCATGGAGTCGATCATTCACGTCTGCATGCGGGACCGTAATCTGTTGGGTCTGCAGTCGGATATTCTCGCTTATCAACAGCTTGGCCTAAACAACCTCGTCGTCATTACGGGTGACCCTCCCAAAATGGGCGATTATCCCAACGCCACCGCTGTCTTCGATCTCGACTCCATCGGCGCGATTCGGATGATCGCAAACTTCAACCGAGGCATCAATCCAGCTGGGCGTCCGCTCGGCGGTCAGACTTCGTTCGTGATGGCTTGCGGTGTAGAGCCCGGAGCCAGTGACTACGACCGGGAGCTCCGCCGTCTGGAAGAGAAAATCGAAGCTGGCGCCAACTTTATCATGACGCAGCCGGTTTATGACCCCGCGCTGCTGGATCGGCTGCTGAGTGACATCCGCCACTTTGACGTACCTGTACTCATAGGCCTCTTGCCGCTGGCCTCGTATCGCAATGCTGAGTTCCTTCACAACGAGGTGCCGGGCATGCAAATCCCCCTTGCGATTCGGCAGCGCATGGAGAGGGCCGGGCAGGGCGTCGAAGCCCGTCAGGAAGGCGTCCGAATTGCGCAGGAAGCGTTATTGGCTGTGCGTGACCGGGTGAGAGGTGCCTACATCATGCCGCCGTTCGGACGCTACGAATCTGCCATCGAGATTCTGGAGTGTGTCGGATACTCCATGCCCACAGGTGATGCAGTAGCTCGATGAGGCTTGCGCCCTGCATCATTCGCTGATCGGCAGACAATCATCGCAGCGCCACTGGCGCGTCAGGTAAGGGAGCGGCTGCTGCCCCCCGTCCGCAAGTCCTCACCCTTACTCGTCCAGATACAGCTGCTGGCCCGCGTCGGCAAACGCCCTCGATTGTTCGCGAAGTCCGCGCTCGCGAGCCTCGTCAAACGTCTCCGCACCCGTAGAGGCAGCGTAGTCACGAAGTTGCTGCGTGATCTCCATCGAGCAGAATCGCGGGCCGCACATGGAGCAGAAGTGAGCGGTTTTGGCCGGCTCGGCGGGCAGTGTCTCGTCGTGATACGACCGCGCGGTGTCCGGGTCGAGGGAGAGGTTGAACTGGTCCTGCCAACGGAACTCAAATCGCGCTCTCGATAGCGCATCATCACGCTGCCGTGCCCCGGGGTGCCCTTTCGCAAGGTCGGCCGCATGAGCAGCGATCTTGTACGTAATGACGCCGACTTTGACATCCTCCCGATTGGGAAGGCCAAGGTGTTCCTTCGGGGTAACGTAGCAGAGCATGGCGGTGCCGAACCACCCAATCATCGCCGCGCCGATGCCCGAGGTGATGTGGTCGTAGCCCGGAGCAATATCGGTCGTAAGCGGTCCAAGCGTATAGAAGGGCGCCTCGCCGCACACTTCGAGCTGTCGTGTCATGTTCTCCTGAATCATGTGCATCGGCACATGCCCAGGACCTTCGATCATCACCTGAACGTCGTGTTTCCACGCGATCTTCGTTAGTTCGCCCAACGTCTCGAGCTCTGCAAATTGAGCCGCATCATTGGCATCCGCCACTGAGCCGGGACGAAGCCCATCGCCCAGCGAGAACGACACATCGTACGCCTTCATGATCTCGCAGATCTCCTCGAAGTGCGTGTACAGGAAGCTCTCGGTATGGTGCGCCAGGCACCATGCGGCCATGATGGAACCGCCCCTCGAAACAATGCCCGTTACCCGCCTGGCGGCCAGCGGCACATGACGCAGGCGAACGCCTGCATGAATCGTGAAGTAGTCCACACCCTGTTCGGCCTGCTCGATCAGTGTGTCGCGGAACAACTCCCAGCTGAGATCTGCAGGGCGGCCGCCCACCTTCTCAAGCGCCTGATACAGCGGCACGGTGCCAATCGGCACCGATGAATTCCGAAGGATCCATTCGCGCGTTGTGTGGATGTTTCGCCCCGTGGACAGATCCATCACCGTGTCTGCACCCCACCGGGTTGACCAGACCAGCTTCTCGACCTCTTCGGAGATTGAGGACGAAACGGCCGAGTTACCGATATTTGCGTTCACTTTTACCAGAAAATTGCGGCCGATAATCATCGGCTCAATCTCGGGATGGTTGATGTTCGCTGGCAGAATGGCTCGCCCACTGGCGATTTCGGCACGTACGAACTCCGGCGAAATGTCGTCCGGGATACGCGCTCCCCATGCGTTTCCTTTCAGTCGTGACTCTCGCTCTGCGTCGGGCTGCACGCCGGCATCCCGAAGCTGCTGTCGATGCAGGTTCTCTCGAATCGACACAAACTCCATCTCGGGGGTGATCACGCCCTGTCGGGCGTAATGCAGCTGGCTGACGTTTCGCCCGGGTAGTGCGCGCCGCACGAGCCTGCGAGCAGCGCCATGCTGGTCAGCGTGAGCCGATGCACGTCCACCGTCGTCCTCGGGGCGTGACCGCCGCCCTGCGATCCATTCGGTGTCATTGCGCGCATCGAGCCACGATTTTCGCAGTGGAGCCAGCCCGCGTTCAAGGTCCAGCGCGGCATCGGGGTCCGTGTAGGGCCCCGACGTGTCATACACGAGCACGGGCGCCGGCGTTTCGGTAGCGGCCTGTCCATTCCGCGTGGCGCGCGGTGTCAGATCGATGCGCCGGAACGGCACGCGAAGTTCAGGGAACAGGGTGCCCGTGATGTAAACCTTTGTGGAGCCCGGCAGGGGCCCACGCGAGATGTCGATGTCGGGTGAAGCGATGCCTGGGAGATCTGGCGTTCTTGCCATTGGTCCTCCGATTCCTACGCCGGTATGATCCGGATCAGGTTCAGCGGGTTCGGAGCAGGCAATACGCGTGGCTTCCGTCTCAGCGGCCTCACGCCGCACCCCGTGAAGGGATATGGGTTGGACCTAGGTGAGATGGGTTGAACAGGCAAGCGGGTTGCCACCGTTCACTGTTTGCGGCACTCGCCTGAAATCGTAACCGCCCCCGTCGTCTCATCGCATGAGGATGGACAGAGAGTGATCTGTGTAGGGTTGGCAGGGTCGTTAAAGAACCAACCACCCGCAACGGGATCGCAGGCAGCCTCGTCGGTTACGCGCGGCACCTCGGATGAAACGCCGCCCACCTCGTATTGTACCTCGATCGTCTCGAATGCGATGGTGTCACCCTCGGTCGGCGTTTCAGGCATTCCGTACGCGCACGGCAGCTGGCTGGTCTCGACCACACGTTCCGAGATCGCGTCAAAGATCGGCGCCCAGTCGTCTTCGCAGATGCTGTTCACGACACCACCCGTGATGTCTGACAAACGCAAGTACTGGTCACCACGCGACTCTGCATTGCCATAACGCCCTGAACATCCTACGGTTTCACAGAAGAACAGGAAGCAGTCTTCCTCTTCGGTCTCCGACACGATCGAGTGAAAATACATATCCGTCAGCAAGCCAGGAGCGGGTAACGCGGCGGCCTGACGCAGGAAAGCGTCCGCGGTCATATCGTCAGACTCATCGTCGCTGACCACGATGATGTGCCGAACCGCGTCGGGCCGAAGAAAACGGCTGTACTGGGTGCCTCCAGAAAAGTTCTCGATGAGCTTCACGAGCGCGTCAAAGGAGCCCACGGTGGAGTTGGACGGGATGTAAATGGCGGATTCGCCGGGGGGGCACGCGCCGTCTGTCAACGGTACAGGCGGGCAGACGGTCGTGGCATCGGCCAGCATGATGACGCGCAAATCCAGCCCACTTGTCTCCACGTAGGATGCGAGCGCAATGAGCCCGAGCTCGACGAGCGCGACCTCTTCGTCCATCGAGCCCGACGTGTCGATCACCCAGATCATGTCAATCGGGCGAGGGATCGACTGGGCTTCGACGGTCACGGAGCCACAGGAATTGTCATCGATATCAGGTGTGGATTCTGCCAATGCGTCGGCCGCCGCCGTATCGGCTTGCGCATCGATAACTTCCTCGGCGCTCGCGTCTGCGGCTTCGCCTACGGACCCGTCGGCAGCGGCATCGCGGCCTTCCGCCTGAACGTCTGGCTGATCCGGGTCGCCCGCGATGTCGTCGTCATGGTCTTCATCCGGGTCCGGGCGAGAAGGACGACCGGTCTCTGGCTGCGCTGAGTCGGCGTCCAACGAGGCGTCGCTCACCGCAGCGGCGCTGCATCCCTGTAATCCGAGGGTGCAGATCAGCAGCAGATGCAAACCCCTACCGAGACGGTCACGACGTTGATGGCATGAACTCATTCGATTGGCCTGTGTGCTCATGGGAAGATGCGAACAGTGCCCTCTGGCACGAATACGAGGTCTGGCGTTCCCGGCGGCTGCCATCGAAACTCAAGCCCGATGTAAGTGCGCGGCCCCTGAAAGTAATCAAGTTCGAACGGCGTCGGCCCCGGTTCCAGCACTATCCGCCCCTCGGCGCACTGCATGGAGTGTTGCCCATCGTTGGCTACCACCGTGACCAGACCTTCACTGCCGGTAACTCGCAGATTGGAACCGTCGTCGGAACAAACCTGAAACCGGTACTCGCCTGCCACGCTGATTTGTAAATACCCGGTGAAGCGAATCGCGAACCACTCAAGCAGGTCAGCGCTCAAACCCGGGAAGCCACTCTCGAACGGTGTGTTGGGAATGTCGAGCTGCGACGCGACAATCGAAGTGAAGGGGCAGGGCGTAGTAGCATCAGCGACGACGTTCGGCTCAACACCGCAGGGAGCGTCCAGATTGGGTAGCGAGCTGGTGCCATCCACCAGACGATAGACGTTGCCCAACAGCCCTTCCCCCGGGTTGGTTTTGCCAACAAAGGTCAGGTCGCTCGTGGCGAACACCGGCTGGTATCGATCGAGTCCTTCGGGAGTTTCAACGAAGATGGTGCCGCTCTCGCCCAGCAGCTCCACATAGTTCAGAGGAGTCTCGACTGCGAGTCGAACCGGCGAAGAATCCACGATCGTCAATTCAATCGTGGACCCGGTGACCGCCTCTACATACACGCGGGTGTCTGACGAATCTCCGTCAGAACGCGCCAGGCGCAGCCCCTCCAGATAGATGATGCCACCGGCGACGGCGACCTGCGGAAACACGGTGATCAGGTCGGGTGGGCCGCCGTATGGCAATGGTCCAGCGTCCGCGGGCAGGGCATCCGCCACATCGGGCAATACGGATCCATCTGGCGTTGTCGTGCCGACATCCACGTCTTCGAGCGCTCCGGACCCGTCTGAAGACACAGCGGCATCGTCGGGTGCCTGTGCCGTGTCGGAATCGTCTCCTCCGGCGGTTTCGGCGTCGTCACCGCGGTTCGTGTTTGGGCGGCCACCGACGTCAGCGGAGGTTTCACTCTCTTCACTTAGCTCAGTCGAGGGTGAGGAGCATCCGAATGCACTAACGACTGCCAGCGCTGCAAAAAATAACAGTGTTCTCATGAGTTTGGCTCACCGTGAAGGCTTTGGGTAACCGTACCGTTTTCGGGTGGCGTGTGTAAAGGGCGTGGCACAACGTGCTGAACAGGAAGGCGAGGCAGGGCATATTTCAGGTGCATGGCTATACGGCTCAGGTTCGATTCAACGGACCGGTTGACGGCGACGTTGACCGCGCGAAGCACAGACGACATGGTCATGTCCCATGCAGATCAGCACCTTCCATCGGTCGGCACTTGCATCAACCGTCGCTTTCTACCCCTTCAGATGACAGTGTCGTCGCACCCACCCTTCACCCTCGTTCTATCGGCCGGATTCTTTGGGTTTTATGCGCATGCCGGTTTTCTGGATGCCCTGATCGGCCATGGAATACGACCAGCGGCGATAGCCGGTTGCAGTGCAGGTGCACTGATTGCGGGGTGTTACGCATCGGGGCTGGAGCCAGTGGAGATCAAGGCGCTGCTCCACGAACTGCGGCGAGAGCACTTCTGGGATCCGCGACCGGGTGCGGGTCTTTTACGCGGTGAACGCCTGCATCGCTTCCTGTCCGAAACGCTCCCGGTTCACGATATGTCCCGAACCCGCATTCCTGCTCGCCTCGTCGCCTGGGATGTGGTCGATCGAAGGAGCCTCGTGATTCAGCACGGGAACCTACCAACGGCCATGCGGGCGTCGGCTGCGTTTCCGTTTCTGTTCCGCCCCGTCCAATTGCGCGGGAGACGACTGCTGGACGGTGGCATAGGCGACCGTTCTGCGCTCACCGGGACACGAGCCGGCGAACGCGTCTTGCTTCACTGGCTTGTGTCATCCTCTCCCTGGCGAAAGGGCGAGACCAGACGTGCGCCCCCGGAACTCCCCAGTGACGACGATCGGCTGGTGTCTCTTGGCGATTTTCAGCGACTGGGGCCGTTTCGCATGCAGTCAGGCATGGCGGTCTATGATGAAGCCCGCGAACGGACCCTGCGCTGGCTGGAAAACAATGAGGCGCAACTGGACGCGTGGCTGGCAGCCTCCCGGTGACTCGGATGGGAACGCCAGAGAACGAGCTACCTCGCGAGCCTAGGACGCCCTCCCTCGAGAGGCCCACGGCGCGGAGATGTCGAAGTTGCGGGAGCTGGATTTGAACCAGCGACCTTCGGGTTATGAGCCCGACGAGCTACCGAACTGCTCTATCCCGCGATAAGTACCGTATAAGATTTCAAGTTGCGGGAGCTGGATTTGAACCAGCGACCTTCGGGTTATGAGCCCGACGAGCTACCGAACTGCTCTATCCCGCGTTGGGGCCTGGACCCTTACCGGAGCATGATCCGCAGTGTCAACCTAAAGCGACGCTCAGCGTGTTTTTCGGGGGCGAGGGGAAGGAGCGTTGCCCGAGGGGCGACCGCCACCCGATGAACGCCCGGCACCGCTATCATAGCCGCCCGGGGCTCTGCCTCCTGCGGCGCGTCCGGGGCCGTTCGAGCGCCCCGGATTGCCACCGCTCATGTCGCGAGACGAGCGTCCGCTACCGCTGCGCTCAGAAGCACCATCGCGCGGCGCAGATGCACGCGAGTCACGCCCTCCGGATTCCACGCGGGGACGATTCGAAGAGCGATTTCCTGTGCTCCAGTCCTCCAACTCCCGGTAGTCAAAATCATCTGGCGGCGCAGAAGCGCGGTTCCGGGCCGGTGCCTCGGGCCGGCCGGGAGCTCGCCCGTCGCGAGGCTGTGAGGAACGCGGCGGCTGCGTTCGTTCCGCAGCTCGGCCTTGCCCCGAAGTCCGCTCCCGACGACGCGCTTCGTCTCTCGATACGGCTTCGCCCACCTGCGTTCGACCAACGGTGCCACGCTCCTCTGGCCAGAGCTGCTCATCATCGCGACGGCGGTTGGTCGCGGCCCTCGCGATAGCCCGACCCTGCCCCTGCGTTCGGTCGTCTCGCCGACCTGCCGCGCGGTCGTCCATAGAGGGTCCCGGGCGCGTTCCCCGAAGGTTCTTCCGTGCCTCCTCCGAGAGTTCATTGCCCCGGGATTGAACGGCGGCGCGCCCCGGATTCAGACGCCCGCGCGAAGCCGCAAGGGTCGCACGCTTGCCACCTGCGACCCGATACAACTCGTCGATTTCATGTTCTTCCAGACGGCGCCAGTCTCCGGCATCCAGATCACCCAGCACCAGAGGACCGTATGAGATGCGGCGCAGTCGCCGCACATCCAGACCGACCGTCTCGAACATACGACGGATCTGCCGGTTCTTCCCTTCTCGAATCGCAACCACGAACCACGTGTGCAGTCCCGTGTCACTGTCGCGATATACCTGTGCGGGGAGCGTCCTGTACCCATCATCCAGAATCACACCCTCCCGAAGCCGATCGATACGAGTGTCCATATTGTCCACCAGACCGGTCACCTTCACCAGATAGTTCTTCTCGACCTCATGACGCGGGTGCGTCAGCAGCTGTGTCAGCTCGCCATCGTTGGTCATCAGCAGCGCGCCCTCGGAATCCCAGTCCAGTCGCCCCACCGGATAAACGCGGCCGAACACTCGCGGCACCAGGTCGGTCACGACGGCCCGGCCCTCGGGATCCTCCAGCGAGCAGATGTACCGCGGTGGCTTATTCAGCAACAGGTAAACCGATCGGGAGTCCGCATCCACGATGACCCCGTCCACCTCCACGCGGTCGGTGACGGGATTCACCCGGGTGCCAAGCTCTCGAATGATTCGGCCGTTTACCTTCACGCGACCGTTCGTAATCAGGTCTTCGGAGCTGCGACGGCTGGCCACACCTGCGCGAGAGAGAAATTTCTGGAGGCGTTCTTCTGACATCAGGCTCCTGAAAGGATGGCGGCTTCTCAGCCGTCGATTTCTGGGTCGTCTTCTGACGATCCATAGGGGATTTCGGGAAACATTGGCGCGTTGGCATCGACACCGGTTGCCGAGGCGACCGGCAGCGCCAGCTCGGGTTGCATGTCGGTCCGTTGCCGTTGGGCCGATGCAGCCATCTCTTCGAGTGCTGGCGTCGCGAGGGAACGAAGCGCGGCCTGCGAAGGTGAGCCCTCTGCGTCGGTCGCGTTCGCCGCCAGCGTCGCGTCCAGTTGCTGCAGTTTCACCAGATGCTCATCGCTCAACTCGGTGTACTCTTTGAGGGTCGGCAGCTCTGTGAGAGCCGACAATCCAAAGAAACTCAGGAATCTTGCTGTTGTGGCGTACAGTAATGGACGCCCCACGTCGTCGGACTTTCCAATGATGCGCACCAGCTCGCGCTCCAGCAGCTGACGAAGCGTGGCCGAGCTGTCGACACCGCGAATGTCGTCGATGTCGGCCCGTGTGCAGGGCTGACGATAGGCAACCACTGCCAGGACTTCGAGCGCCGCGCGCGATAGACGAACGGGCTTTTTGCGGTACATGACATGCACGTAGTCGGCATAGGCACCGCGGGTTCGAAACTCCCAGGCGTCACCCAGACGCATCAGGTGAAAGCCCCGATCGTCGCCTGAATGACGCTTCAGAAGCACCTGTAGAATTCCGTCTACCCAACTCGGCGGCACGGGCACTTCATCCACCCGGTTCAACAACTCGGCGATCTCGTCTACGCGCAGCGCCTTCTCGGCAGCCAGCAACATGGCCTCAACAGCCGGCACAAAGTGCGCAGGCCACGGCGCAGGAACAACTTCCGGAGATGAAGAAACGTCAGACACAGAGGTCCGGGGCGGCGGGCGGCCTCACGCCGCGCGTTGGTGCTCCTGGGCACCGGGAGGAGCGGGTACTAACGTGGCTCCTCAATCCCGTCAAGTTGCTGAGCTACGTCTTCGTAGTCCACCACCGAACGCTCGATGAACAGCTCATTCGAGGACAGCCGAGCCTGAAAAAGCTTCACCATTCGCATCTTGGCCAACTCGAGCAGGGCCAGAAATGTGATCACGATGTCGTTTCGCGTCGGCTCCGTTCCGTGCAGATAGACCAGCTCCAGCAACGTGACCCGCGGATGTTCCTGCAGGTGCTCGGCGATGCGTGCAATCGTGGCTCGAAGGCTTATGCCTGCGGGCGTAATCTCATGCAGACTCTCCACAGGGCGCTCGGCGAGCAGCCGATGAAGCGCTTCAAGCAGCTGGTAAAGCGACACGGGTAATAGCTCTGGAGGACCAGCGTCTGATTCATATTCGGTCGCCCGCGACGGGCGTGCGAAGACGTCGCGCCCCATCATCTCGCGACCGCCAAGTCGACCAGCCGCCTCCTTGTATCGCTGATACTCCAGCAGACGAGCCACCAGCACAGCGCGTGGGTCCTCATGGCCATCGTCGGAGTCATCGGACTCAGGGCTGCTCGACTGCGGCAGCAGCATCTGCGATTTGATCTGCAGAAGCGTGGCCGCCATCACCAGATATTCACCTGCGACACCCAGATCCAGTGACTGCATCGCGTCCAGATACCGAAGGTACTCCTCGGTGATGAACGCGATGGGAATGTTGGTGACCTCGAGTTCGTGTTTGCGAATCAGGTGCAACAACAGGTCCAGAGGCCCTTCAAAGCCATCCATCGAGAGCTCAAGAGCTCTGAACCCCGGCGGTCTGTCGGGTTCGGGGACTTCGATCGCTTCGTCGCGGCGCTTGGAGCTCATGGCGGATTCGCACTCCACGAATCGATGTCAGATGATGCCCACCATCGCCAGAATGCCGGCATAGAGCGCCGTCAGGGGGCCAACCAGAACACGTCCGCCGAAGAACACGATCGCGACAAATATCAGCAGCTGGTTGGCCAGCATCGCGCGAATCACCGGATGGTCATGGCCTACCACCGACGCGAGCACGGTGAATCCATCCAGCATGGGTGCGACGGGCAACAGATTAAATAGGCACAGCAGCAGGTTCATAGGCAACAAAACCTGCATAAACAGCACGATAGCATGCAAGGTGCCGGTCTGTGCCTGCAGCGGCTGACCCGAAATTATCAGGGCGGCCTTCATCATCACCGCGCATAGAACGGCCATCACCAGATTGGCGAACGGACCCGCCAGCGCCGTCATAACGGCCCCCTTCACCCCATTCACGTCCCGTCTGAACCTACGCTCGTCCCACTCCACACGGCGGCCCCAACCAAACAGACCGCTCCCCAGACTCGCACCCAGAGCTGGCCACAGAAGCGTGCCCAACACATCCAGGTGGGTAGTGGGGTTCAGCGTCAGTCGTTCTTCTCGTCGAGGATTTGGGTCGCCAAGTCGGTCGGCGACCACAGCATGAGCCCACTCGTGAACTGTAACACTGAAGATCATGCCCACGACGGCCATGACGATACTAACGATGATCGGCGTATCCATAGGAGTGGGCACCTATCCGAGTTCACTCGGCCGGTAAACGGGAATTCAATCGACGCGCAGGGCGTCCCGGGGGTGCGCCTTCCTGTGCACCTCCTTCAGGCGCTCGCGAGCGACAAAGGTGTAAATCTGGGTCGTGCTGATGTCCGAGTGCCCAAGCATCGCCTGAAGCGCCCGGAGGTCTGCACCATGGCGCAGCAGATGCGTAGCGAACGAGTGTCTGAGTCGGTGCGGACTAAGACCACCGTCAATACCGGCCAGCAGAGCGTAGCGCTGAATATTTTTCCAGAATCCCTGCCTGGTCATCGCCTCACCACGGCGCGTCACAAAGACGTCGTCCACCGCAGCCGGCAAGCGCTGCAGCAGGGCGGGCCTTGACTCTAGCAGGTACCGTTGAAGCGCGTCATTCGCCAACTCGCCGAGCGGCACAATGCGCTCCTTCGACCCCTTGCCCCAGACGCGAACGAAACCAGCCTCGAGGTTCAGACCTTTCAGTGGCAGGGTCACCAGCTCAGTCACACGCAAGCCGGTCGCATACAGGAGCTCAAGCATGGCGCGGTCACGCACACCTTCGGCGGTGGTGTCGTCGGGGGCCCGCAAAAGGGCTGCTACCTGCTCCTCACTCACATAGCGAGGCAGTCCGCGCGGGATCGTCGGTACCTCCAGCAGCTCTGCCGGATTCCGGGCAGTCAGCTTCTCGGCGTGAAGGAACTGGAACAGCTGGCGCAGACTAACCACGTTCCGTGCAAGGCTTCTGGCCTTAAGGCCGTCCTGAAGACGCTCCAGAAGGAAGGCGTTCAGCAGCGTGATGTCGACCGAATCCAGATCGTTGATACCCGACTCGGCGCACCACTCCGCGAAGAACCCCAGGTCGGTACCGTAAGCGACGACAGAGTTCCTGGCGAGCTGTCGCTCGACCCGAACGTGGTCCAGAAATCGCTCAATTCCTTCATCGGGTTGCAAGGC
>Ga0169931_10000945_pt1 | contig 48221 bp, 48 predicted proteins | sample Kivu_15m_20L_FD_129675 | JGI IMG/M metagenome (GOLD analysis project Ga0169931, IMG submission 129675) | Freshwater microbial communities from Lake Kivu, Western Province, Rwanda to study Microbial Dark Matter (Phase II) - Kivu_15m_20L... | ecosystem: Environmental > Aquatic > Freshwater > Lake...
CGATCACGCCATTAATGTGCGCTTCCCCCGGGTTGGGCAGCTGGATTCCCATGCTGGCTGCGGCGGGCGGGAGGAAGTGTTCAGGTCCTGGAAGCACGCGATATTGACTCATTACGACCTACTCTCCGGCAAAAGGGTGAATGACCTAAGAATGACGAGGTTCTAAGATGTGACCCTGTAAATACTTTATGCTTTTTCCTCTCTCTTCTGCAACCTCACAGAAGGCCCACCCTGGAGCGATTTAGGGCTATCAGGGGTGGTGACGGTAGGCCTTTTGAACTAACCGCTTTTCAAGAGAAAAGATCGTTCTGGTCCAACAAGGAGCGGCATTATAGGTAAGGGACTTTTTCCTTGTCAAACCAGGGCGCGCGTTCATTTGGAGAAGGGCGGGCCCAAGAAGTGCTATTTCGGCAGGACTTGCATGAAGGGGTGGACTTCGATGCGTTCGAACACGCCATGAACGGTGTACGGATCTTGCCGGGCGAATTGTTCGGCGTCGGCTTGCGTCTCGAATTCCAAGACCAGCAAACTGCCCGCTTTGTCTGTCAGGGGGCCGGCTAAAACCACGCGGCCTTGCTGGGCCAATGGCTCAAGGTTCGCCAGGTGGGCGGGCCGGTGAATCTTCCGCTTCGCTTCCCCCTCGGGGCCGTCGTATCCGAGAATGACAAATTTCATAGGGGCTCTTTTCTGATGGGTGGTGTGCCGGAGATTAGGTCGGATCCTCAAGGGGGCAGCGGTCGTTGTAGCCGCTCGTGACCTCATGCCACCAGCGAATCTCTTTCTCGCCCAGTTTCCAGCAGAGATAGACGACTCGGCCTTCGCGGAGGTGGGGGAAGTCGCACAGGCCCATATCGATATCTTTGACATGCACGCCGAGCTCGTGAATGGCGTGGAGATTGGTGCTGATCTCTTGCAGGCTGCGGACGTAGTGCGCGCCGACGGGCGTTCCGCCCCCATGGTCCGCCTGTGCGGAGGCTTTCCGGACTTCGTCACGGGTCTCCATCAGAACGGCTTTCCGGCGCTGAACAGTGGCTAAATGGGACTGGAGTTGAGGGATCAACTGGTTGGCTTCGAAGAGCGTAAAGACCCGCTCCGGCTGTTCATCGTCTCGCTCGTGTGCCATGCAATGCTCCTTGACGCTGTTTATCACAGTGGAATTCTTGGTTCAATGGGAGGGCAGGCGCCTGGCGCAGCCGGGAGGCGCCGCGCGAAAAATAGTGGAATCTCAGTTGACAACCGGAGAGTCCCTGAGTATCATTCACCGTAACATTCCAATTTGCGCGGGCGCTCTCCACTAAATAACTCAATTCTCGGAACCTGTCTCAACGCGAAATCACACGATCTGCGAATGTCGGGGCATAAGGCGAAAGCCAGCAGGATGTATTGATCGTCATCGGCACCTCAGTGGCTTCGGAGACCATATCCTGAATCTTCATAACGAATAATCTACACGGATCGTCCTCTCCGGCGAACTATCGCGGACTCAACCACACACTAATATCTGTTTCGAATGGTCAATCAATTTCATGAGCCGTCCCTCATGACAACAGAGCCGAAGGCTCGATAGGAGATCTATGCAAGCAACTAAGGGCGAGGTCATGTATCTGTCGGAGTTGAAGCAGAAATCCATTGCCGATCTCAACGATGTGGCCCGCGAGCTCAAAATCGAGGGCGCGGCCAATCTGCGGAAGCAGGAACTGATTTTCGCCATTCTGCAAGGCCAGACGGAGAAGAACGGCGTCGTCTTTGGCGAAGGGGTTCTCGAGACCTTGCCGGACGGATTCGGATTTCTGCGCGCGCCCGACTCCAACTACCTCCCCGGTCCCGACGACATTTATATTTCTCCCTCGCAAATCCGGCGGTTCAACCTGCGCACCGGCGACATCGTCTCCGGGCAGATCCGCCCGCCGAAGGAGAGCGAGCGGTACTTCGCCTTGCTGAAGGTGGAAAAGGTCAATTACGAAGATCCCGAAGTGGCCCGCGACAAGATTCTCTTCGATAACCTCACCCCGCTGTATCCGGAAGAACGGCTCAATCTGGAGTTCGACCGGGAAGAATATTGCACCCGCGTCATGGATCTCACGACGCCGATCGGAAAGGGGCAGCGCGGTTTGATCGTGGCGGCGCCGCGCACCGGCAAGACGATGTTGTTGCAGGCCATCGCCCGGGCGATTCTGAAGAATCACAAGGAAGTCACGCTGATCGTGCTGTTGATCGACGAGCGGCCGGAAGAAGTCACCGACTGGCAGCGCCAGGTCAAGGCGGAAGTCATCAGCTCGACGTTCGATGAGCCGCCCCAGCGCCATGCGCAGGTGGCCGAAATGGTGCTGGAGAAGGCGAAGCGGCTGGTCGAGCACAAGAAGGATGTCGTGATTCTTTTGGACAGCATCACGCGGTTGGCGCGTGCCTATAACACCATTGCTCCGCCCAGCGGAAAGGTGCTCTCCGGCGGGTTGGATTCCAACGCGCTGCAGCGGCCGAAGCGGTTCTTCGGCGCCGCCCGGAATATCGAGCACGGGGGCAGCTTGACCATCATGGCCACGGCCCTGGTGGATACCGGCAGCCGCATGGACGACGTGATCTTCGAAGAATTCAAAGGGACCGGCAATATGGAAGTGCATCTGGATCGCCGGCTGGCGGATAAACGCCTCTTCCCGGCCATCGACATCAGCCAGTCCGGAACTCGGAAGGAAGAATTGCTGGTCGATAAGGACCGGCTCAACAAGATGTGGATCTTGCGCAAGGTGCTGAGCCCGCTGGGCACCATGGAAGCCATGGAGTTCCTCATGGATAAAATCCAGGGAACGAAGACGAACCAGGAGTTCTTGCAGTCCATGAACCGGTAGGGAGCTTGTTTCTCCCCCTGCCGTTCAGATAGAGTGTACCGCTCTTGGCGTGGGGCCAGGAGTCTGACCGAATGTTGGCCAAGGAGTCGCAGGTTATGCAAAAGGGAATTCATCCAGTGTATCGGGAAGCCACGGTTCATTGCGCCTGTGGCAACTCATTCAAGACGCGCACGACCATCGGGGATATCAGCGTGGACATCTGTGCGGCCTGCCATCCATTTTTCACCGGCACGCAAAAGATTGTCGATACCGAAGGACGTGTCGAGCGGTTCAAAAAGAAGTACGCGAAGAAGGACAAGTAGTTACGCGACGGTTCAGAGAAGAGACCCTGCTTCGCATCGAGGCAGGGTCTTTTTCTTTTTGGCCCGATAGGGGGCCTGTCTGAGGAACGAGTGCGATGGAAGCCGCCTTACTCAAGAAGTGGGAATCCTTGGCCGCGCGATTTCAGGAGTTGACCGATCAGCTCATGGATCCCTCTGTCGCCACTCAGCCCTCCTTGCTGCACAAGCTCAGTAAAGAACGCATCGATCTCGAACCGGTGGCCCAGATGTTTGAATCGTATCGCGGTCATGCCCGGCAACTCGACGAGGCCGCGCACATTCTCGCGGATCCTTCGGCCGGCGGCGAGATGCATCAGATGGCCGCCGAGGAAGCCGCTGAGTTGCAGCGGCAGCAGGACGAGCTGGAGAAGCAGGTGAAAGAATTCTTGATTCCGAAAGATCCCCGTGACGACAAAAGCCTGCTCTTGGAAATTCGGGCCGGCACCGGCGGCGATGAAGCGGCCCTATTCGCCGGAGAGCTCTTTCGCCTCTATATCAAATATGCGGAGCAGAAGGGCTTCAAGGTGGATACGGTCGAGGCGTCGGAGACGGGCATTGGCGGGTATAAGAACATCACCGCGTTGATCGAGGGCAAGGGCGCCTATAGCCATTTCAAATATGAAGCCGGCGTGCATCGGGTGCAGCGTGTGCCGGTGACGGAAGCCGCCGGCCGGATCCACACGTCCACGGTGACGGTGGCGGTCATGCCGGAAGTGGACGAAATCGACGTCAAGATCGATCCGGGCGACCTGCGGATCGACACGTTCTGCTCATCCGGCGCCGGCGGGCAAAGTGTCAATACGACCAAATCCGCCGTGCGCATCACCCATATTCCCACCGGGGTGGTGGTGAGCTGTCAGGACGAGCGGTCGCAATTGAAGAATCGCACGAAAGCCATGCGGACGTTGCGTGCGCGAATCGTGGAAGCGGAGCGCGAAAAACATGACGCGGAGATCGCCCAGAGCCGAAAGTCGCAGGTCGGGACGGGTGAGCGGAGCGAAAAAATTCGGACCTACAATTTTCCGCAGAATCGTGTGACCGATCATCGGATCGGCATGACCTTGCATAAGCTCGAATTGGTGATGGAAGGCGATCTGGATGAATTCGTTCAGGCCTTGAAAGCCCAGGAACAGCAGATCGCCACCGCTAATGCGTAGGGAATGATGGCGGTTTGTGTCATGCCAGAGCTGAAGACCGTAGGGGCGCTCCTCGCGTGGGCTCGGCAGGCCTTGGCTCAAGCCGGGGTGAGCCATGGGGCGCAGGAGGCGATGTGGCTGCTGGCGCATGCGCTGGGTATGCGAAGCCACCAGGTGCTGAGTCAAACGGACCGGTTGGTCTCTCCCGCCGTCTGGGCCCTGGCGGAATCGTTGATCGCGCGGCGCGTGGCCCGCGAACCGCTGCAATACATTCTTGGCACGCAAGAGTTCTGCGGGTTGGAGTTTGCGGTCAGCCCGTCGGTTTTGATCCCGCGGCCGGAGACCGAGCTGCTGGTGCGTGAAGTCGTGCGGCAGCATCGTGCCGGCTATGAAGCGACTCTTGTCGATGTGGGGACCGGTTCAGGCTGTCTGGCGGTGAGGCTGGCGGCTACGCTCCGCGGATCGAGGGTGCTGGCGATCGATCGTTCCGCCGAGGCCTTGCAGATGGCGAAACGCAACGCGGCGACGCACGGGGTACTTGAGGCGATCGAATGGCTGCAGGGGGACCTGCTGGCACCGGTGGCGGGGTGCGGGCTGGAAGGGCGGGTTGATGTGATTGTTTCAAATCCTCCCTACATTGCCGAGCGAGACATGCCGGGGCTTCAGCCGGAGGTGCGGCTCTTCGAGCCTCATCTGGCGCTGGTGAGCGGCCCGCTGGGCACGGAGTTTCATCGGCGATTGCTTCAGGAGGCCCTGCCGTTTTTAGTGCCGCAGGGATTGCTGGTGATGGAAATGGGGCAGGGGCAGGCGGCGGCGGTGCGGGCATTGGCGCAGGATACCGGAGGCTATGCCCCGGTGGCGGTGGTGGACGATGCGGCGGGCATTGAGCGGGTGGTGATAGCCAGGAAGCTGGGATAAGGCGGCGGGACGATGGACCACATAGTCATTACGGGCGGGAACCGGTTGCAGGGGGAGGTGCCGATCAGCGGCGCAAAAAATTCCGCGCTGCCGATTCTCGCCTCGACGATTCTCGGCGGCGGGGAATGCGTGATTACGAATCTCCCCCGCGTGGTCGATGTGCTGACGATGGGCAAGCTGCTCGGCATGTTGGGCGCCACGGTGTCCCATGAGGGCAATCGCGCGGTCATCAGGGCCGATGCGATTCATTCCACGGAGGCGCCCTACGATCTCGTCAAAACGATGCGGGCATCGGTATTGGTGCTCGGTCCGTTGCTGGCCCGCTGGGGGGAAGCGAAGGTCTCGTTGCCGGGGGGCTGCGCCATTGGTTCACGCCCGGTCAACCTGCATTTGGCCGGTCTGGCAAAATTAGGGGCTGACATTTCCATCGAGCATGGGTATATCACCGCAAAGGCGGCGCGGCTGAAGGGGGCGCGGATCTATTGCGATACGCCCACGGTGACGGGCACGGAGAATTTGATGATGGCGGCGTCCCTGGCTGACGGGACCACGGTCATCGAGAATGCGGCGAAAGAGCCGGAAATCAACGATCTGGCCGAGTTCCTCTGCCGGCGAGGCGCCCAGGTGACCGGCGCCGGAACCGATGTGGTGACTATCGAAGGCGTGCGGGAGCTGCAAGGCGGGGAGCACGACGTGATTCCCGACCGGATCGAAGCGGGGACTCATCTGGTCGCCGGGGCCATCACCAGAGGCGATGTGACGATCACGCGCTGCCGGCCGGCCCATCTGGAAGCGCTCTTGATGAAGTTGCGGGAAGCGGGCGCCGAGATTCAGGTGGGGCCTGATTGGGTTCGAATCAAGGTGGCGGGGCGGCTGAAGGGGATCGATATCCGGACGCTGCCGTTTCCCGGGTTTCCGACGGACATGCAGGCGCAGATGGTGGCGGTCATGGCCTTGGCCGAAGGCACGAGTGTGGTGACGGAGACGGTATTTGAAAGCCGGTTCATGCATGTGGAAGAGTTGCGGCGGATGGGGGCGGACATTCGGGTGGAAGGGAACCGGTTGATCGTGACCGGCCGGCCTACCCTGACGGGGGCGCCGGTGATGGCGTCGGATCTGCGCGCCAGCGCCGGGTTGATCTTGGCGGGGCTCGCGGCTGAGGGCACGACGGACGTGCAGCGGGTCTATCATCTGGATCGAGGCTATGAACGCATTGAAGAAAAGCTGCGGGCGGTGGGGGCGGTGATCGAACGCCGCAAGTCGTAACCGGCGCCGGCTGTTCAGTAGGGGATGCTATGCTGACGATTGCACTGTCCAAAGGAAAGTTGATCGAGCCCACGCTGGAGCTGCTCCGCCTGGCCGGGTATGAAGGCGCCGGGCTGGCCGGGGAAAGCCGGCGGCTGGTGTTTCCCTGCCCGGAAATCGGGATGACGTTTCTGATCGTGCGTCCGAGCGATGTCCCGACCTATGTGGAATATGGGGGGGCCGATGCCGGGGTGGTCGGCAAAGACGTCTTGATGGAGCAGGACAGCGACGTCTATGAGCCATTGGATTTACTCTTTGGAGCATGTAGAATCTCGGTCGCCGCGCTCCGCGCGGAAATAGCGCATGACCGGCTGTCGTCGAAAGTCCGTGTGGCGACGAAATATCCCAGGATCACCGAGCGGTTTTTCAATCAGCGCGGGATCCCGGTCGAAATCATCAAGCTCTACGGGTCGATCGAGCTGGCGCCGGTGGTCGGACTGGCCGACCGGATCGTCGACCTCGTCGAGACCGGCAGTACTTTGAAGGCCCACGATCTCGTCGAAGTCGACGTGATTGCCCAGTCCACCGCGCGCTTCATCGCGAACCGGGCCAGTTTGAAGCTGAAACACGAGCCCTTGATGGAGCTGATCCGCCGGCTCCGGAAAGCGGTCGCATCGTCACAGGCGGCCCAGCCATCGAAGAACGGCAGTCCGGCCACGGCCGGCCGAGCCAAGAAAGCGAAGGCCCGCGCATGAAGATTCTCACTCAGGCAGACCGCTCCTTTACGCCCACGCTCAAAAAAGTCGCGCTGCGGGGCAGCACCCAAAGCCATGCCGTGGAAAAAGTCGTCCGGACGATTCTGCAGGCCGTGCAGCGTGGCGGCGATCGGGCCGTGCTCCGCTACACGAAGCAGTTCGACCGCGTGGCCTTGAAGCCGGAGATGCTGCGGGTTACGCCGGAAGAAATCAAAGAGGCCTACCACCACATCAGAAAAGACGAGGGCGACGCGTTGCGCTTTGCCGCGCAACGGGTGACGGCGTTCCACGAGCGGCAGCGGACCAAGACCTGGATGTACCAGGACAATACGGCGACGCTGGGGCAGGTGGTGACGCCGGTCGATGCGGTAGGCGTCTACGTGCCGGGCGGCAAAGCGGTGTATCCTTCGTCGGTTCTTATGTGCGCCATCCCCGCTAAGGTGGCCGGCGTGCAGCGGATCGTGATGGTGACGCCGCCGCAAAAAGGGGGCATCAACCCCTACTTGCTGGTCGCGGCCGATATCGCGGGAGTCACCGAAATCTATCGTGCCGGGGGGGTGCAGGCGGTTGCGGCATTGGCCTATGGGACGAAGACGATTGCCAAGGTGGACAAAGTCGTCGGGCCCGGCAATATCTATGTGGCGACCGCCAAGCGGCTGCTGTATGGGACGGTGGGGATCGACATGGTGGCCGGCCCGAGCGAATTGCTGGTGGTGGCCGATGACGACGCGAACCCCGAACATGTGGCCGCCGATCTGCTCTGCGAAGCCGAGCATGATGAAGACGCGCAAGTCTTTCTCGTGACGACCTCCGAGCGGCTGGCGAAAGATGTATCCAAGCTGATCGGGAGTCAGTTGAAGGGGCTCCAGCGCGAGAAGATTGCAGCCAAGTCCATCGCGCGGCATGCGGTGGCGTTTGTCGTGACCACGCTCGATGAAGCGATCGATGTGGCCAACGAGATCGCCGCCGAGCACCTGACGCTCTCCGTGGACTACCCCTTCGATTATCTGGAGAAGATCCGGCACGCGGGGGCTCTGTTCCTGGGGCGGCATACGCCGCCAGCCGTGGCCGACTACATTGCCGGGCCGAACCATGTGCTGCCCACTGGCGGGTCCGCTCGGTTCTTCTCGGCCTTGTCCGTCAATGATTATGTGAAGACCAGCAATATCGTGCATTACACGAAAGAGGAGTTGAGGAAGGTGAAAGATCATCTCGTGCGCCTCGCGCACATCGAAGGATTCGATGCGCACGCCAAGTCGGCTGAAAGCAGGTTCTCATGAAGAAGCGGGGAGCGGCATCGCGACAGGCGTCGATTCACCGTGCCACGAAAGAAACCGATATTGCCGTTGAGTGGACGCTGGACGGCAGCGGACAAAGCAAGATCGACACCGGCATCCGGTTTTTCGACCACATGCTGGAGTTGCTCGCGAAACACGGATTTTTCGATCTGATCGTCAAAGCCAAGGGCGATCTCGATATCGACGAACACCACACGGTCGAGGATGTCGGCATCGTCATGGGCAAGGCGCTGCATCAGGCGCTCGGTGAGAAGGCGGGGATCAAGCGATTCGGGTTTGCCTCGGCGCCGCTCGACGAAACGCTGGCGCAGATCACCGTGGATCTCAGCGGACGGCCCTATCTTGTCTACAACGTGGCGCTGCCTGACCGGAAGATCAAGGCGTTCGACCTCGGCCTGTTCGAAGATTTCTTCCAGGCCTTCGTGACCCACGGCGGGCTCAACCTGCATGTGAATCTCATGTACGGCCGCAACCCGCACCACATCATGGAGGCCATTTTCAAAGGCCTGGCCAAGGCGCTGGATCAGGCCACCATGCCGGAAGAACGGCTCGCGGGGAAAGTGCTCTCGACGAAGGGATTGCTGTAGGACGCAGAAAACCAGCGGCTAGATGATTTGAAAGGGACAGGCACTGTGCGCCTGTCCCTTTTTGTTTTCTTAAGACGGGAGTGGCAGGACGGAGCCGGTTGCGGTATTGTTACGTTTCTTCGGACGGGTGGAACTCTATGATCGCGATTATAGATTACGGTATGGGCAATTTGCGCAGTGTCTCCAAGGCCTTTGAGGCGGTGGGGCATCAGGCGGTGGTGACGCGCGATGTGGCGGCGATCAACAATGCCAGCCATGTGGTGTTGCCCGGTGTTGGTGCCTTTGGCGACTGTATGGCGAATCTTGCGCAGTCTGATCTCATCGAGTCCGTTCGGACGGCGGTGCAATCGGGCAAGCCGTTTCTGGGGATTTGCCTGGGGCTGCAACTGCTTTTTACCGAAAGCGAGGAGTTCGGCACGCACAAAGGGTTGGATATTATTCCCGGCAAGGTCCGGCGATTTGCGGCGGATCCCGCGTTGAAGGTGCCGCATATGGGCTGGAATCAGGTGGATGTGCTGCGGCAGTGTCCGCTGTTTGCGGGGATTCCCAGCGGATCGAATTGGTACTTTGTTCATTCCTATTTCGTCGATCCGGTGGACGCCCAGATTGCGGCGACGACCACGACCTACGGCATTTCCTTTGTCTCCAGTATTTGGAAAGACAATGTGGTGGCCTGCCAGTTCCATCCGGAAAAGAGCCAGGCTGTTGGGTTGAAGCTAATCAAGAATTTTGGATCGTGGAAACCGTAAGGGGTGCAGGGTGAGGAGTAAGGGGGCGGGACTTCAGAAATGGCGCGTCCGGCTTTTGGCTGAGTATGCGGCCCTTGTTGCCTGTGTCTGTGCCACGCTGGTTCTGTCGGCCGGATGCAGCGGCGCGAAGGTCACGACGAAGTCGTCAAGCGATCTTTCACGGTACACCGTTCAAACTATTGCACTGGTGCCGTTTACGGCCATCACGACGCCGCAAGTGCGTGACCAGGGCGAGTCGCAATTTTCAACGCCTGAGGGGGTGCGGCGGTCGGATATTTCGGTGGCGGTTCCGTCTGGCACCGAGTTGCCGTCGAGGCAGACGGCGGCTGTTCCTGGCTATGCGGCGGAGAAGGTGACGCAGTTGTTCTGGAAGCGGCTTCAGGCGAGAGAAGGGTTGCATGTGCTGCCGCCTGGTGACGCGGTCAAGGCGGCTCAGACGGCGGCGGCCGCGAAGGCCTCTCCGGAAATGGCGGCCGCGCTGCTGGCGAAACGATTGAAAGCGGATGTGGCCCTCATTGGACAGGTGTCGGTGTTTCAGGAGCGTGTCGGCAGCCGAATGGGCGCGAGCCCTGCCGCCTCGGTGGGATTCGAAGTCAAGGCGGTGGCGGCCGACGGGCAGGTGCTCTGGGTCGGGAATTACTACGAACGGCAGCGGCCGATGACCGAGGATGTCATGGGCTTTATCCGGCGGTGGGCCTTCGTCACCGCTGAGGAATTGGCCCAGTACGGGGTTGAGGAAGTGCTGAAGGAATTCCCGTTTGGAACTCAAGCAAAGTAGCGGAGAAAGGGCGGACGACGGTCATGATCGTTATTCCAGCAATTGATTTGAAAGACGGGCGCTGCGTGCGGCTTCGCCAGGGCGATATGGCGGCGGAGACGGTCTATTCCACCGATGTGCCGGCGATGGCCAGGCAATGGCAGCAGCAGGGCGCAGGGCTGATCCATGTCGTGGATCTCAACGGCGCGGTGGAGGGCGAACCGCGCAATCTCCGGGAGATTCAATCGGTGATCGCCACGGTCAGCGTAAAAGTGCAGGTGGGCGGCGGCATTCGCACCATCGATACGGTCCGCCGGTATCTCACGGCCGGGGTGTCGCGCGTCGTGCTGGGCACTGCGGCGTTGACGGATCGGGCGTTTCTCGAACAAGCCTGTCACGAATTTCCGACACGCATTGTGTTGGGGCTGGATGCGCGTGACGGCAAGGTGGCGGTGAAGGGGTGGACCGCGGTGTCCGATACGAAGGCGATCGACTTGTTGAAAGAGCTGTCCGGCTATGCGTTAGGCGCGGTGATCTATACCGATATTGCGCGGGACGGGATGCTGGATGGGCCGAATATCCCGGCTCTGCGGGAGGTCGTGGAGCATTCGTCGTTCCCGGTGATTGCGTCAGGCGGGATTTCGCGTGTCGAGGATCTGCAGGCGGTCGCATCGATCGGCCCGCGCATCGACGGCGCCATCGTCGGCAAGGCCCTCTACGATGGCAAGCTGGACTATGCCACTGCCGTTAAGGCACTTGGTTGACCATGCTGACGAAACGCATTATTCCTTGTCTCGATGTGAAAGACGGCCGTGTCGTGAAAGGCGTGAGCTTTGTCAATTTGCGCGATGCGGGCGATCCGGTCGAAGTCGCGACGGCCTACGATCACGAAGGTGCGGATGAGCTCTGCTTTCTCGACATCACGGCGTCCCATGAAAACCGGAAGACGATTCTGGATGTGGTCGAGCGGACGGCGGCACGGGTTTTCATGCCCTTGACGGTGGGCGGGGGGGTGCGCACGCTCGACGATATTCGCGCCTTGCTGAATGCAGGGGCCGACAAGGTCAGCATCAACACGGCGGCGGTGCAGCGGCCCGAGTTTGTGCGGGAGGCGGCGCAGCGGTTTGGCACGCAATGCATCGTGGTGGCGATCGATGCCAAGCGGGCTGGGACGCCGGGTCATTGGGAAGTTTTTACGCATGGAGGCAGGAAAACGACCGGGCTCGATGCGATCGAGTGGGCCAAACGGATGGAAGGTTTCGGCGCGGGCGAGATTCTGCTCACAAGCATGGATCAGGATGGTCGGCAGACCGGCTATGATCTGGCGCTCACCGCGGCCGTGTCCGGGCGTGTGACCATCCCGGTCATTGCATCGGGCGGCGTCGGTACGTTGGAACATTTGTATGATGGGTTTGTGACAGGCAAGGCCGATGCGGTGCTCGCGGCCTCGATTTTTCACTTCCGCACCTATACGATTTCACAGGCGAAACAATTCCTGAAAGAGAAAGGGGTGCCGGTTCGGCTGGATCAAGCCGTGCAGGCTGCGTAAGGCGATGGGACAATCGGATGGGGGGGCGACGTTCACGTTCGATGCGCAGGGGCTGATTCCGGCCGTGGTGCAAGACTGGCTGGATGGGACTGTGCTGATGGTCGGGTATATGAACCAAGAGGCGCTGAGCCAGACGCTGGCCACCAAATCCGTCCATTTCTGGAGCCGGTCCCGCAAGAAGCTCTGGGAGAAGGGTGAGACATCCGGCAATAAGCTGCACGTCAAAGGCCTGTTCATCGATTGTGATCGCGATACGATTCTGGTGAAGGCGCAGCCGGTCGGGCCAACCTGTCATACGGGTGAGCGGGCGTGCTTCTTTACCGCGATTGATCCGGAAGGCTGGATTGAGTCGGGCAAGACCAGTGACGCGGCGGGGGGCATTCTTGAGGCGATCGCTCGAACCCTCGAGATGCGCAAGGCCCATCCGCAGCCGGGCTCCTATACGACGAAGTTGTTTGAGGGGGGGCAGGATAAGATCCTCAAGAAAGTGGCGGAGGAGGCGGGGGAAGTGCTGCTGGCGTCGAAAGGCGGCAAGCGGGACGAGATCGTCTATGAAGTCGCGGACCTGTTCTTCCATACGTTGATGGTCTTGGGCTATCACGATGTGCCGCTTCAGGCAATCTATGAGGAGCTGGCCAAGCGGTTTGGGAAGCCGGGTCTGAGGCCGGAGAAGTAGCCAGGGAGGACCTGTGAGTACCTGTATCTTTTGCCGGATCGTGGAGGGGACTATCCCGGCCAGGCTCGTGTATCAGGATGAACACACGCTCGCGTTCGACGACATTACTCCGCAGGCGCCGGTCCACACGCTGGTGATTCCCAAACGGCATGTCGCGGCGGTCCAGGATCTCGGTGAGGCGGATCAGGCCTTGCTAGGACGGCTCCTGTTGACTTGCCGAAAGGGGGCGACGGACAAAGGGCTGGCCGAGTCCGGCTATCGCATTGTGGCGAATACCGGGCGTGATGGGGGGCAATCCGTTTTTCATCTGCATTTTCATGTACTTGGTGGCAGGCATTTGGGCTGGCCTCCGGGGTGATCGTCCTGCCGTAGAATTGACAGACTTTCCAGTCGTCTGATACCCTGACCGATCGATTCATTCGATTTTCGGTTAACCGACTCGTCCGGTCGTGCGTGACGGGTGTGTAGGAGCGACGACTCTCGTGGGGCGAGGCCTGATTTCTGACGATATCATCAACCAGATTCGGGATCGTGCCGATATCGCCGATATTGTCGGACAGCATGTCTCGCTGACCAAGGCGGGACAGAACCTGAAAGGTCTCTGTCCGTTTCATCAAGAGAAAAGCCCTTCCTTTACCGTCAGCCCTTCGAAGCAGATTTTTCATTGTTTCGGCTGTGGCGCCGGCGGCAATGTCTTTGCCTTTCTCACCCGGATGACCGGATCGAGCTTTCCGGAGGTGGTGCGTGAGCTTGGTCGGAAGGTCGGGATCGAGGTGCAGGAGCAGGCGGGGGGCAATCCACAGACGGCGCAGTTCGCCCGGATCGAGCAGGTGAATCAGGCGGCCTCCGCGTGGTTTCACAAGAATCTGCACGAGGCGCAGGCCGGCGAGGATGCCCGGCGGTATCTCGCAGAGCGCGGGATTGCCGCGGCGACGATTGCGCAATTTAAGATCGGCGTGGCGTTGGGCGAGTGGGAAGGGGCGATCAAGGCGCTCACCCAGCAAGGATTTACGTCCGGCGATTTGGCGGCGGCGGGTTTGACGATTGCGCGGGACCAGGCCGGCAACAGGGCGACGGGATTCTACGACCGGTTTCGGTCGCGGGTCATGTTTCCCATCGTGGATCTCCGCAAGCGCGTGGTGGGGTTCGGCGGGCGCACGCTCGGCGCCGGGACCCCCAAGTATCTCAACTCTCCCGAAACGCCGTTGTTTAAAAAAGGCCTGACGCTCTTCGCCTTCGATCAGGCGCGGGAGGCGATTGCCCGCACGAAGACCGTCATTGTGGTGGAAGGCTATTTCGACGCGATCGCGCTCCATCAAGCCGGGATGGCGTATACGGTCGCGACATTGGGCACGGCCTTGACGCCGGAGCATATTCAGGCGCTCCGGCGGTTCGCCTCCAATGTGGTCTTGCTGTTCGATCCCGATGCGGCCGGCGTGCGCGCGGCGCTGCGAGGACTGGATCTGTTCGTGAACAGCGGGCTGGGTGTGAAGGTGGTGACATTGCCGGCGGGCGACGATCCGGATACCTATGTGCGCAAAGCGGGCGTGGAGGCCTTTGCGCGGCTGGAAGCGGCCGCCCCAAGCCTGTTGGATTATGCGCTGGAACATAGTGTAAAGGCGGCGGAGTCCGGATCGCTGGAAGGGCGCATTCGGAGCGTCGATGAAATTCTCCGGATCCTCCAAAAGAGCGAACATCCCATCGAGCGGGAAGAACGGATGCGTGTCGTGGCCGAGCGGCTGGGCATCAGCCAGCAACGGTTGATCGAACGCTATCCGGCATTGGCGGCGGACCAGAAAAAAGTTGTGAGTGCCGCGGCGATTCCGCCCAAGGCGGTGCCGGTGTTTAAGAACGCGCCGGAGGAGCGGGACCTTGCCTTCATGCTCTTACATGGCAAGCTGGGGCCGGCGGATATTCGCCGGCTCAAGCCGGAACTGTTTTCAGTGCCGGCCTGCCGGAAATTGGCGGAGCTGGCGATGGGGCATGTGGGAGCGGATGGCCGGATCGGCGTCCGTGCGCTGCTCGATGCGGTGCTGGACGACCCGGATTGCGGCGCGCTGGCGACGGAATTGTCGCTGCGCGACGAACATTTCGACGATGTCCCGGCGCACATCAAGGACTGTCTGGATCAGTTGGATCGGAAGCGGGCGGAAGGGGTCATGCGCGACTTGATTGCCCGGCTGAAGATGGCCGAGCGGGAAGGGCGATTGGAGGAGGCGCAGTCGATCAACCTGCAAGTGAATGCATTGCGGATGCGGAAAGCCGGCACGCCAGTCGCCGGCACAGTTTCATTGGTTAAGGAGTAGCTATGCCGAAACAAGAGTTGCTCGGCGAGGTCAAAAAACTCATCTCGATCGGGAAGGAAAAGGGCTTTCTGACCTACGGCGAACTGAACAACGCCCTGCCGGCGGAAGTGGTTTCGTCCGACCAGTTCGGCAGCATCATGATGATGTTCGGGGAAATGGACATCGAGATTGTGGATGCGCCGGAAGGCGAACGGGCCCAGAAGACGTCCGAGCGCGAGGAGGCCGGCGACGAGAGCGAAGACGCTGAGGCGGAGAGCGACGAAGAAAACGAAAAGCCGATCGATCTCACGCCGGGCGCGCTCAGCCGGACGGACGACCCGGTGCGGCTCTATCTGAAAGAGATGGGCAGTGTCGCGCTGCTGAGCCGCGAAGGGGAAATCGAGATCGCCAAGCGCATCGAGGAAGGGAAGAAGGACATTGCCTCGGTCATCTACGGCATGCCGATGACGATCGAGTTCGTCCTGGCCCTGCGGGATCAGCTCAAGGACGCCAAGATCGATGTACGCGAAATCGTGCGGGTGCAGGAAACGGAAGAAGATTTCGACGAAGAGCAGCCGGTCGAACGGGATTATGAGGAGCTGCGGGTCAAGACGCTGGATGCGTTGAGCGCCGTGCGCAAGGTGTCGCTGGCGTTGAAGACCCTGGCCGAAAAGGGCAAGACGATCGGCAGCGACCTGGTCAAGCAGAAACAATTCAAAAAGCAGTTCGATGTGGCTCGCCAGCAGGTGGTGGACAAAATCGAGTCCGTCAATCTGCACGGGGTCTTGAAAGATCGCATGGTGCAGCGGGTGCGTGACCTGGCGGTGCAGTTCCGCATGGCCGAGCGCGAAGTGGCGAGTTGCCAGCGGCGTATCGGGGTCGGCGGCGAAGCCGGCGCCGAATTGCTGAGGAAAATGTGCCGGACCAGGCCGGATTTTCTGGCCGTCAAGCGGCGGGCCGGCGTGTCGGAAGACACGCTGAACGATATCAAGAAGGTCTATCAGGCGGCGAAGGCCCGCATCCGCCTGCTGGAAACCGAAGAAGCGCTGGTGTCGGCCGACGAGATCAAGGATGCGGTCAAGCATCTCGATGTGGCGGAAGAAAAGGTCAAGGGCGGGAAAGCGGAGCTGGTCGAAGCCAATCTGCGGCTGGTCGTGAGCATCGCGAAAAAGTACACCAACCGCGGCTTGCAGTTTCTTGACCTCATTCAGGAAGGCAATATCGGCCTGATGAAGGCGGTCGATAAGTTTGAGTACAAACGCGGGTACAAGTTCAGCACCTATGCGACCTGGTGGATTCGCCAGGCGATCACGCGGGCCATCGCGGACCAAGCGCGCACGATCCGCATCCCGGTGCACATGATCGAGACGATCAACAAATTGATTCGGACTTCCCGGCATCTGGTGCAGAAGCTCGGACGCGAGCCGTTGCCGGAGGAAATTGCCGAACGGATGGATCTGCCGCTCGACAAGGTGCGAAAGATTTTGAAGATTGCGCGTGAGCCGATTTCGCTGGAGACGCCGATCGGTGAAGAAGAGGACAGCCACTTGGGCGACTTTATCGAGGACAAGAAGGCGGTCTCTCCGCTGGAAGCTGCGATCCGGTACGATTTGCAGCGCCAGATCAACAGTGCGCTGGAGACGCTGACGCCGCGCGAAGAAAAAGTTCTGCGGAAGCGGTTCGGCATCGGCGAAGCGACGGACCACACGCTGGAAGAAGTCGGCCAGGACTTTGAAGTGACTCGCGAACGTATTCGCCAGATCGAAGCCAAGGCCTTGCGGAAGCTGCGCCATCCAAGCCGGAGCAAGAAGCTGCGCAGCTTTGTCGAAACGCTGTAGGCGGATGCGCTGTTGGATGCGGCCGATTTGACTCCGGGTGAGGGGCGGCCTAAAATCGATTACTTGCCGTCGGCTCCGTGCGGGCCGTGTGGATATTCTGGGTACACCTGATGGGGCCCATAGCTCAGGTGGTTAGAGCGGCTGACTCATAATCAGCTGGTCCTAGGTTCAAGTCCTAGTGGGCCCACCACATGGGAGAGGTTCTTGCGCATGGCGGGCAGTGATTGCCTGCATGCAGTATAAAGGAGTCCGTTGAGCCAGAAACTATTTCCTCTGATCGCCCTGCAAAAACTTGATCTCCGGATCATGGAGATCAAAGATCAGCGCCGAAAAATTCCTGAACGCCTGAGCTTGGCCGAAGCGCCGTTACTCGAACAGACCCAGCTTCTCACTGAAACGCAGGCGGCGGTCGAGGCTCTCGTCAAAGAGCGCCGTGGGCATGAAAAAGATCTGGAAGCGCACGAGGCGCAGACCGAGAAGATGAAGTCGCATGCCGCAAGCTTGAAAACCAACAAGGAATATCAAGCGCATCTGTTCGAGATCGAACTGGCGAATAAGAAGCGGGGGGAGTTTGAAGAAAAGATCCTTCTCTCGATGGAGAAGATCGAGCAATTGCAACAGACGGTCAAGGAAGCTCAAGAAAAAGCTGATGCGGCCAGGAAAATCTTTACCGAAGAGAAAAAAGTGCTTGATCAGCAGGATCAGGTGTTGGCACAAGAGTTGGCCAAGCTCGAAGCCCAGCAGGCCGAGGCGGCGGGGTTGATCGATAAGAACTTGCTCGCCTGCTACAACCAGATCAAAACGGCGAAGAAGGAGCACGCGCTGGCCGCGGTGCGCGACGGCATGTGCGCCGGGTGCCGCTTGCAAATCCCGCCTCAATTGATCGCGCAGGTCAAACGCTCCGACGATCTCCACGTGTGCCCCTACTGCCGCCGGATGCTTTATTGGGACGGCGAGGTCCCAACCGAGTCCCCCTCGGCGTTGAGCGAAGCCAAGAAAAAAGATCTGGAAGTTGGCGAATCGGTTTAAGCCAATCCCGCCAGGACGGCTTGTGTGGTCTTGAAGTGCAGCTTCGCCACGGCTTCGAGCCGATCTTTCCCGTGTTTCTTGGTGACCATCTTTGCGGCGAGTTCCACGGCCGGTGAGGCCCCTTTCGGCAGCGTCGTCCCGACTTCATCCGATAGCCGCTTCAGGCGCAGCAGGAATTCCGCGCGAGCCAGAATGGAGGCGGCGGCCACGGCGAGATCGGATTCGGCTTTGGTCCGTTGCTCCAGGACAATCTTTCGTCCCTTGTCCTGCAGGGCGTTCATGATGAGCCGTTCGTCTCCGAACTGATCGGCAATCGCCCGTTCGCAGGCCACCTGATCCAGCAGATTCTCCAGCGCCCGCGCATGGCCCCAGGCCAGCAAGCGATTCAAATTCTTAATCTTCGCATACGGCGCATTGTATTTTTGCGGGCCGATGGCGACGATGCTATGCGGGCAGATCGTTTTGATGTCCGCGGCCATCTCACGAATGCGCCCGTCTGAAATCTTTTTGCTATCCCGCACCTGCATGAGGGCCAGTTCGCCTTGGGTTGTGGCATCGACAAAGACGGCCGCGATGACCAGCGGGCCGAAGTAGTCGCCTTTCCCTGATTCATCGATGCCGATGCGTTCGATCGATGAGGCGGTATGGGCTGGAGAGGTCATGCGGCGCTCCCGGTAGAAAACCTGTGTGCAGGCGCGGTAATGTAACGAATGGGTGAGGCAGCGGTCAATTTGTGAGTCGCTATGGTGAGGAGCGGAATATGAGGTACGGGGTGAAGGGGATGCGACTGTGGACGGTTGTGCCTGTCTGTTGCATGGTGGTGACGCTGCAAGGCTGTGAGACGAATCCCTATACGGGTCGGCAGCAATTATTGATGACGTCGGTGTCAGAGGAAATGACGATGGGGGCGCAGGCCTACCAGCAGGTCAAGAGCGATCCCAAGATGAGGCCATCGCAAGACCCGCGTGAGATCGAGCCGGTGAAGCGGGTGGCGGCGCGCATTATCGAGGCGGCCAAGCGGTCGAAGTATGCCGAGATGGCCCAGCAGTTTCAGTGGGAGGTGACGGTCATTAAGGACGATAAGACGATGAACGCATTTGCACTGCCTGGGGGAAAGATCGCGGTCTACACGGGGATTTTCCCCGTGGCAAAAATGGAGGCCGGATTGGCTGCTGTGCTGGGGCATGAAGTCGTTCACGCGCTGGCTCGCCATGGAGCGGAACGGATGAGCCAGGGGCAGTTGACGAATGCCGCGCTTCAGATTGCGGGGGCTGCGGCCGGAGGCACGGGGGATGGCGGCCTCATGTCCCAGGCGGCGATGGCGGCATTGGGAGCCGGGGCGCAGGTGGGTGTGCTGTTGCCGTTTAGCCGGAAACATGAGTCCGAGGCTGACTACATCGGTATTGTATTGGCAGCGGAAGCCGGGTACGACCCGCGCGAGTCCGTCGGTTTGTGGGAGCGGATGGCGCAGTTCTCCGGTGGCGGCGGGCCAGCGGAGTTCTTGTCTACCCATCCGGGGCACGACACGAGAATCCAACAGCTCAAAAAGTGGATGCCGGAAGCCGTGGCGATCTACCAGGCTAAATCGCCGGGTTCTTCTTCCCCCTTGCCCGCGGTTGGGGGGCGATAGCAAGGCCGGGCAGCACAGCCGGTTCCTTGTTAGTTCTTGCCTCTTTCTCCTATACTATCGTTGCGCGAGGGAGGAGGCTGGGTGATCGCTCGATATCTTCGGATGTCGGGAGGAAAGTCCGGACTCCAGGGGCAGGGCGCTGGGTAATGCCCAGGCGGAGCAATCCGACACCAGCACCACAGAAAACAAACCGCCGATGGCCAACGCGACGGGATCCCATCTGGTCGCTGCGGCTCAGGTAAGGGTGAAACGGTGGGGTAAGAGCCCACCGCAGTGGTGGCGACATCACTGGCACGGTAAGCGTCGCCCGGTGCAAGGCCAAATAGGAAGACAGGTGCGGTCTCGAAAGAGGCTGCACAACGGCTGGCCCGGCCGGGGTCTTCGGGTAGGTCGCTTGAGGCTCGGGGCAACTCGGGTCCCAGAGAAATGGTCACTCATGCAAGGGTGTGATGCTCTTGCAGGACAGAATCCGGCTTATAGGCTTCCTCGCTCGCGCTTTTTCTTCTCCCGTTTGGCGCCCTCTCCTCGTGATCGATGGCAACAGATCGATGGGGGCAGGGGCTTTCTGGCACCATGGCTCTTGACCCTCGTGGGGCGTGATGTTAGGATCTCCCAATCTTTCCCATTGATATTTCAGAAATTTCTGCGTAGGCAGACTGGGCATTCTGCTCAGCCAATCTGTGGGGACGTTTTTCGCAAGAAATAGACTCCGGCCATCCGGGGGAGGATAACGATATGCATCTCAACGGATCAGAAATCTTTATTGAGAGTCTGAAGCGGGAAGGCGTGAAAACCATTTTTGCGCTTCCCGGCGGCGTGGTGCTGAAGATTTTCGACATGCTCCACCAACAGAAGGATCTCGAAGTGATTTTGACCCGGCACGAACAGGGCGCCGGTCATATGGCCGAGGGCTATGCCAAAGCAACGGGGAAGGCCGGCGTGGCCTTGGTTACGTCCGGGCCAGGCATGACCAACGTCATCACGGCTTTGGCCGATGCCTACATGGATTCGGTTCCGCTGGTCTGCTTCAGCGGGCAGGTGCCCACGAGTTTGATCGGCAATGACGCCTTCCAAGAAGCGGACAATATCGGCTTGAGCCGTCCCTGCACCAAGTACAATTTCTTGGTGAAAGACGTGAACGATCTGGCCATGACGATCAAGGAAGCCTTCTACATTGCCACGACCGGCCGGCCGGGTCCCGTGCTGGTCGATATTCCCAAGGACGTGTCGATGGCCAAGGCAGAGTTCGTCTATCCGAACTCGGTATCGATTCGCGGCTATAACCCGACGTACGACGGCAATAAATGGCAGATCAAGCAGGCGGCCGAGGCCATCATGAAGGCCAAGAAGCCCATTTTGTACGTGGGGGGCGGTGCGGTGTTTTCAGGCGCCGCGCAGGAATTGCTTGAGCTGGCCGAGCTCACCCAGATTCCCGTGGATATGACTTTGATGGGCTTGGGTATCTTTCCAGGGGAGCACCCGCTCTCGATGGGGATGCTCGGGATGCATGGCACCTATCAGGCCAATATGGCGATGCACTTTTCCGATCTGGTGATCGCGATCGGGGCTCGCTTCGACGACCGGGTGACGGGGAAAGTCTCCGAGTTTTGCCCCCATGCCAAGGTCATTCACATCGATATCGACCCCACGTCGATCCGGAAAAACATCCATGTCGATATTCCGATCGTGGGCGATTGCAAAACGGTGTTGCGGGAACTGAACCAGATCCTTCGCGCGTCGGTGAACGGCGAGCAAAAGGACTTGCGCAAGCCCTGGTGGGATCAGATTCATGAGTGGCAGCGCAATCATCCTTTGACCTATCAGCAGGATGCCGACGGACCGATCAAGCCGCAGCATGTGGTCAAGCGGCTCTACGAGCTCACGAAGGATCGCGATCCGATCGTGGCGACCGATGTGGGCCAGCATCAAATGTGGGCGGCGCAGTATTTCAAACTGGCCAAGCCGAATCGCTGGCTGACGTCCGGTGGGTTAGGGACGATGGGCTTCGGTTTCCCGGCCGCCATGGGGGCGCAGGCCGCGTTCCGGGACCGCTTGGTGCTCTGCATTGCCGGAGACGGCAGCATTCAGATGAACATGCAGGAGATGGCGACCGCCGTGGTCAGCAAGCTTCCGGTGAAGATCATTGTGCTGAACAACCGCTTCCACGGCATGGTGCGGCAGTGGCAGGACTTGTTCTACGAAGGGCGCTACGCTTCCAGCGATCTCGAAAATACGCCGGACTTTGTGAAGCTGGCTGAAGCCTACGGCGCCGTCGGGCTGCGGGCCAGCAAGGTGGGCGATCTCGATGGCGTGTTGAAGGAAGCCATTGCGGTCGATAAGCCGGTGATCGTGGATGTGCCGACCTATCGGTTTGAAAACTGCTATCCCATGATTCCGGCCGGCGGGTGTAATCATGAAATGATCCTGGAGGATCCGCCGGAGCTGAAGAAAAAACAGAAGCAGACCGGCTCCGGGAAGGTGACGCCGGAAGACAAGGATACGGTTTTGACGGCGTAAGGCAACGGACTATGGAACATATCATCGCAGTCACAGTGGAAAATAAGTTTGGCGTGCTGTCCCGTGTCGCAGGTTTGTTCAGCGGGCGCGGATTTAACATCGAAAGCCTGTCGGTCGCGCCGACGCTGGATCCGTCGATGTCGCAAATGATCATCGTCACGTCCGGCGACGACCGCATCATCGAGCAGATCGTCAAACAGCTCAACAAGCTGATCGATGTCATCAAGGTGGTCGATCTGAATGAAAGCGAGTTCGTCTCGCGGGAGACGGCGCTGATCAAGGTGCATACCAAGGCGGAAGACCGGGCCGAGGCGCTCAGGATCGCGGACATCTTCCGGGCGAACGTCATCGATTCGACGCCGGCCACCTATACGATCGAAGTGACGGGCGATCCCAAAAAAATCGAAGCCATCATCAATTTGTTGCAGCCGCTTGGCATCAAGGAATTGACTCGGACGGGCCGCGTGGCGGTCGCCCGTGAGCCGATTCGGGCCAGTGTCGTGCAACCGAAGAAAGTGGCGCGCGAGTAGCCGGTCGTTCAGCGGACGGATTTATTTTGACCACAGGGAGTTCTTGAGGAGTGCATGATGAAGATTTATTACGACAAGGATGCCGACATTCAGCAGATTCGCAATAAAAAGGTCGCCGTGATCGGTTACGGCAGCCAGGGCCATGCGCACGCCCTCAACATGAAAGAGAGCGGCGTGAACGTGGTCATCGGGTTGCGCGAGGGCGCGTCCTGGAAGAAGGCGGAACAGAGCGGGCTGAAAGTCATGCCGGTGGCGGATGCGGTGAAGGCGTCGGATGTCATCATGATTCTGGCTCCGGATGAAATGCAGGCAGCTATTTACCGCCAGGAGATCGCGCCCAATCTGAAGGCGGGGTCGTATCTCGCGTTTGGCCATGGGTTCAATATCCATTTTGGCCAAATCGTGCCTCCGGCGAACGTCAATGTGTTTATGGTGGCGCCCAAGGGCCCCGGACACCTCGTCCGTTCCGAGTACACCAAGGGGAGCGGGGTGCCCTGCTTGCTCGCGATCCATCAGGATCCCAGTGGCACGACCCGGCAGGTGGGCTTGGCCTACGCGAGCGCCGTCGGCGGCGGCCGCGCCGGCATCATCGAAACGAATTTCCGCGAAGAGACGGAGACCGATCTGTTCGGTGAACAGGCCGTGCTCTGCGGCGGACTCACGTCGTTGATTCAGGCGGGCTTCGAAACGCTGGTTGAAGCCGGGTATTCGCCGGAAATGGCCTATTTCGAGTGTTTGCATGAAGTGAAGCTCATCGTCGATTTGATCTATCAGGGCGGCATCGCCAATATGCGGTATTCAATCAGTACGACGGCGAAGTATGGGGACATCACGCGCGGTCCGAGAGTGGTCACCGAGCAGACGAAGCAGGAAATGAAGAAGATCCTCGGCGAAATTCAGACTGGTCAGTTCGCCAAAGAATGGGTGCTGGAGAACCAGGCCAATCGTCCCGTCTACAATGCATTGCTGGCCAAAGGCGAGGCCCATCCCATCGAAGAGGTGGGCGCCAAGCTGCGGGCGATGATGCCGTGGCTGAAGAAAGATCAGCTCGTCGATAAGTCGAAAAACTGAGGCTCCTCATCCTGTGGCAGATCGCGCTGTCGGTATCCCGATTGTGAAAGAAGGAATTCCCTTCGTTGGAATAACGGGAGGGGCTACACTGCTATCAGGCGTGATGGGGTGGATGGTGCCGGCTGTCATTGCCGGAGGATTCACCCTCTTTACGGCCTGGTTTTTTCGCAACCCGTCTCGGATCATTCCTCAGGGCGCCAATGTGGTGGTGGCGCCGGGCGATGGGAAAGTCATCGCCATTGAGGAAGAATTCGAGCCCCGGTATCTCAAGGAACGCAGCGTCCGGCTGACGATTTTCTTGAACGTGTTCGATGTGCATGTGAATCGGACGCCCTGTGAGGGGCTCATTGAGCAGGTGCAATATCAGCCTGGCGCGTTTCTGGTTGCCAGCAAGCCCGAGGCGACGTTGCGGAACGAACAGAATGCCTTGATGATCCGGACCGACAAGGGTGCCAAGGTGTTGTGTGTGCAGGTGGCGGGATTGATTGCCCGCCGGATTGTGTGCTGGGTGGCGGCCGGTGATCGCGTGCCGCGAGGCGAGCGATTTGGATTGATCCGATTCGGATCACGGATGGACACGTTCCTTCCGCTGGGGACGAAAATGCGGGTAGCGGTGGGTGATCGCGTCAAGGGCGGGGAAACCATTGTAGGAGAACTGCAATGAAGGGAAACGGCTTGCGGCAAGCGTTTGCGAAGGAAGGGCGAAAGCGCCAGGCCATGCACCTGATTCCCAATTTGTTTACGACCGGGAATCTGTTCTGTGGCGTCTATGCGATTCTGTCGATCTTTAACGCCAACTACATGGCTGCGTCGATCGCCATATTAGTGGCCATGATTTTTGACGTATTGGATGGAAAGTCAGCCCGGCTGACCAATAGCACGAGCCATTTCGGGCTTGAATATGACTCCTTGTCCGACGTGGTGTCGTTCGGCGTGGCTCCGGGGCTGCTGATTTATTCCTGGGCGCTCAGCGGACAGGGCACGTTCGGCGTGGCCGTGATGTTTGCCTATGTGGCGATGGGCGCGGTGCGGCTGGCGCGATTCAATTCCACCGTGGCGGTGGCGGACAGCAAGTATTTTACGGGGCTGGCGATTCCTGCGGCAGCCGGTGTGGTCGCCTCGCTGGTGATTTTGGATCAGCATGTCGTCCGGATGGGAGCCGATGTGAAGCCGGTGGCGGTGCTTCTGATCACTTTGGCCTTGTCGTTCCTGATGGTCAGTACGGTGAAGTACCGGAGCTTTAAGGATCTCAAATTCAAGGGCCATCAGCAGATCACCTATCTGGTGTGGGGAATTCTGGCGTTGATGATGATTGCGGCGTGGCCTGAGGTCATGCTATTTGTGGTGTTTGCCGGCTATGCCTTGATGGGGCCGACAGAACGAGTCTTTTGGCTGGTCGCCAAAGCGATGGGGAAGAAGCCCCTTCTCAAGTCCGATCAGCCTGCAATCGAGCCTAAGTAATAAGGCAACGACGAGGAGTAGTACGCGGGCCGCAGAGAGTATGAGAGAGTTGGTGGGTGGTGCGAACCAACCTCTGCGCCGCAGAACTCGCCTCCGAGCCGAATCCGTGAAATCCGAGTAATGGATTCCGCGTCGCTCCCGTAAGGAGCAATGAAGGGTGATGGATGACCGGCGGTCATCTGTGACCGAAACAGGGTGGTACCACGGAGTGCGTCAAGCCTTCGTCCCTGATCCGCATGGGTCGGGATGAGGGCTTTTGTGTTTCTGGAGGCCGCTGAGCAGAGAGGGAGGAGCGCCATGGAACGGATGATCAGGATTTTCGATACGACGTTGCGCGACGGCGAGCAATCGCCCGGCGCCAGCATGAATGTGGAAGAAAAAGTGATGGTGGCGAAGCAGCTGGCGCGCCTGGGCGTCGATATTATCGAAGCCGGATTTGCCTACAGTTCGCCAGGAGATTTTGAAGCGGTGCGGCGGATTGCGCAGGAAGTGGAGGGGCCGACGATTTGCAGCCTGGCCCGCGCGCGTCCGGAAGATATCGACCGGGCCTGGGAAGCGCTCAAGGGGGCGCCGAAGGTCCGCATCCATACGTTCCTCTCGACGTCGGACATCCATTTGAAGCATCAGTTTCGGATGACCCGGGAGGAAGCGAAGAAACGGGCGGTCGAGATGGTGCAGCAGGCGAGAAGTTATGTCAGCGATGTGGAATTCTCCCCGATGGATGCCAGCCGGTCCGATCCGGCCTATCTCTACGAGGTGATCGAAGCGGTCATTGCGGCGGGGGCGGGAACCATCAATATTCCGGACACTGTGGGCTATGCGGTTCCGCAAGAGTTCGGTCAGTTGATCAAGGGGATTTGCGAGAAGGTGCCCAACGCCAAACAGGCTGTGATCTCCGTGCATTGCCACAACGACCTTGGCCTGGCGGTGGCCAACAGCTTGTCGGCGGTGGTGAACGGCGCGGGACAGGTCGAATGCACGATCAACGGGATCGGCGAGCGGGCCGGGAATACGTCGCTCGAAGAAATCGTGATGGGCCTCAGGACGAGGAAAGATTTCTATCAGGCCGATACGGGCGTTCGGACCGAGGAGATCGCCAAGAGCAGCCGCCTGGTTAGTAAGATTACCGGCATGGTCGTGCAGCCGAACAAGGCGATCGTCGGGGCCAATGCGTTCGCCCACACGTCCGGCATTCATCAGGACGGGCTGTTGAAGGACAAGACGACCTACGAGATCATGCGGCCGGAATCGATCGGGCTGGTCGAAAGCAAAATGGTGATGGGCAAGTTATCCGGCCGTCATGCCTTCCGCCAGCGGCTGGAGGATTTGGGCTATAAACTCTCCGAGGAGGAGATCAACCACGCCTTTGAACGATTCAAGAAGCTGGCCGATCAGAAGAAAGAGATCTACGAAGAGGATCTGGAAGTGATCGTGTCGGAAGAGCTGGCCAAGATGACGGAGCGGATCGTGTTGAAATCGTTCCATGTCGAGAGCGGGACGGATCGTGTGCCGACGGCCACGGTTGAACTGGAAATCGACGGCCGGCGCATCAAGGAGTCTGGCACCGGCGACGGTCCGGTGGATGCGGTCTATCGCACCATTGCGTCCATGACGAAGACGAAGAGCAAGTTGCTGATGTTCGGCGTCAACGCCATCACGGGCGGCACGGATGCCCAGGGCGAAGTTTCCGTGCGGGTGGAGGAGGATGGGCGCACGGTGTCCGGTAACGGCGCGGATACCGACATCATTACGGCGGCGGCCAAGGCCTATTTGAATGCCCTGAATCGGCTGGCCTATATGGCGTCGAAACAAGCCGACGGAGGGGGCAAGGTTCGCTTGATTTGATCGTTCCTGCCACGCTACAGTGATCGTCTTTGGCGCCGGTCTGACGCGCTGCTGGCGCGGAGGGGGCGGCGAAGGGGCGGTCTCCTATGCGGTCTCCTATGTTGAAACGCATGCTTGCCGATTGCGAGGAGTTTCTCGCCGGGGACCATACGGTGCTCCGCGAGTTGTTGCATCCGGCCAAGCAGCCGGTGGAGTTGGGCTATAGTGTGGCCCATGGCCGGCTTGCGCCGGGGCGTCGGTCGAAGCGGCATCGGCTGGCCTCGTCCGAAGTGTACTATTTTATTGCCGGGCAAGGGCGGTTTACGATCGATCAGGACGTCTGTCCCGTTGAGGGCGGATCGGTTCTGTATGTGCCTCCGGGCGGGGACCAATCGTTGGAAAATACTGGGACATGCGATATCGAGTTTCTCTGCCTGGTCGATCCGGCCTGGCGGGTGGAAGATGAGCAGGTGCTGGAGTAGGTGCGGAGTTCGTTCGGAAGAAGGAGTGCATGACGTGAAAGCAAAGATTGCGGTGTTGGCAGGGGATGGTGTGGGGCGTGAGATTGTGCCGGAAGCCGTCAAGGTGCTGAAGGCGATCGGTGAAAAATACCAACATTCATTTGAATTCGTGTCGGCCGATATCGGCGGCCAGGCGATCGAGAAGGTCGGGGTGCCGCTTCCTCAAGACACGCTGGCGCTGGCGAAGCAAAGCGATGCGGTGTTGCTGGGGGCGGTCGGCGGTCCCAAGTGGGAAGGACTGGAGTACAGCCTCCGTCCCGAGCGCGCGTTGCTCGGTATTCGAGAGGCCTTGGGGCTCTATGCCAATCTGCGGCCGGCGAAGGTCTATCCCAATCTGGTTGATGCCTCGACCTTGAAGCGTGACGTGATCGAAGGGATCGATATTCTCGTCGTACGCGAACTGACGGGCGGGATCTACTTCGGCAAACCGAAGGGGATTGAAAAGCTGCCGAACGGCGAAGAACGGGGCGTGAACACCGAAGTCTATACGACCGAGGAAATTCGGCGCATCGGGAAGGTGGCGTTTGAGGCGGCGCGGAAGCGGCGGAAGAAAGTGACCTCGGTTGACAAGGCCAATGTGCTGGAATCGTCCGAGCTGTGGCGCCGTGTCATGATCGAGGTGCAGAAGAGTTATCCGGACGTCGAATTGCACCATATCTATGTGGATAACGCGGCGATGCAGCTGGTGCGCAATCCCCGCCAGTTCGACGTGATGGTGTGCAATAACATGTTCGGCGACATTTTGAGCGATGAGGCGGCGATGTTGACGGGATCGATCGGGATGCTGCCCTCCGCCAGCATCGGCGCCAAGGTTGGATTGTTCGAGCCGATTCATGGCAGCGCACCCGATATTGCCGGGAAAAACATCGCTAATCCGATTGCGACCATTGCGTCGGCGGGGATGATGCTGTCCTATGCCTTCCAGCTCGACAAGGAAGCGGACGCGATTGAGCGGGCGATCGTGAAGACACTCGACTTGGGTTATCGGACGAAAGACATTCAGAGCCCGGGGGCCAGAATCGTCGGGACCACTGAGATGGGTGAGGCGATTCTCCGCAATCTGGTGTAAGGCCGGTCAGGTCACGTATGGCGACGACAACCAAATCATGGATCGTGAGCACTCGGGCCGGCATCGGAGAGCCGGGGTTTGCCGGTGACGGTGGCCTGGCTTCCCGTGCGAGTCTGAATGAACCGAAAGGGCTCGCCATCGATCGCGCGGGACACCTGTTCATCGCCGACTCTGAAAATCATGTGATTCGACGGGTCGATCGGGTGACGGGACTGATCACCACCGTCGTTGGGGTTCCGTCAGACAATGCGGCTGCCAGCGCGCCGTCCCCATGGATGCAGGCGTCTGCGCAGGACGAGGCGGATCCGTTTGCCGAGGCCGGCCAGTCTACGACGGAGCAATATACGCAACAGACGGATCTGAGCGGCACCGTGCGGTACCTCGTGGGCGCGGCGGCACAGAAGCGGTTTGGTGGCGACGGGGGGCCTGCCACAGGCGCGCAGCTCAATTTCCCCACGGCCGTGGCGGTGGATAGGCAGGGCCATCTCTATGTCGCCGATACGATGAATCATCGTGTGCGGCGGGTGGATGCGCAGACCGGGGTGATCACGACAGTGGCCGGGACCGGGCAGGCCAGATTTTCCGGTGATGGGGGCCTGGCCGATCAGGCCGCGCTCAATGAGCCGGCCGCATTGGTCGTGGATGACTCCGGGCAGCTCTACATTGCCGATCAGAGCAACAACCGTGTCCGGGTAGTGGATTTGAAGAGCGGCCTGATCAGGACGCTGGCCGGGACCGGGTCCGCGACCTACGACGGAGATGGACGGCCTGCGGCGGAATCGAGCCTTGCCGGGCCGAGCGGACTGGCATTAGGGGCAGGTGGGTTATATATCGCCGATACCTTCAACGGACGCATCCGTTGTGTGGATCTGGCCACAGGGCTAATATCCACGGTTGCCGGCGATGGCGGCGACTATCGCTATCAGACGCCGTCCGAACCGCCGTCCCCCAGCCTTTCCAGGCCTTCAGGGATCGCCTTGGATCGGGACGGACATCTCTTTCTCACCGATTCGGATAGCCATTTGATTCGCCGGTGGGATCGGGACACGCGGGTGATAACGAGGGTTGCCGGTATCGGCGCGGCTTCGTACAGCGGAGACGGGGGATCGGCGCTGGAGGCGAGTCTCTGTTACCCCTTTGGGATTGTGGCCGATCGCGAGGGCGCGGTATTCGTGGCCGACACCTTCAATCATCGTATTCGTATTTTATCGTTAGAGTAGGAAGAGGCGCATGCTCAAGAAAAAGTCGGCATATACGGTGGCCATTCTCGGCGCGACCGGCGCGGTTGGAAAAGAAACGCTCGAGATTTTGGAAGAACGGAAATTCCCGCTGGCGGCGCTTCGCCTGTTTGCGTCGAAGCGATCGGCAGGGGAAGTCATGATGTGCCAGGGGAAGGAATGGACGGTCGAGGAATTGTTGCCGTCGTCGTCCTTTGCTGGGGTTGATTTTGCGCTGATCTCCGCGACGGATGCGATCAGCAAGGAATACGGCCCGCGGTTAGGGGCTGCCGGCGTGGTGGTGATCGACGACAGCGCGGTGTTCCGGATGGATGCCGAGGTGCCGCTGGTCGTCCCGGAAGTAAATGCCGCCGCGTTGCGCAGTCTGCCGCGCGGGATTGTCTCGATTCCCAATTGCACGACGACGCCGCTGGTCATGGCGTTGAAGCCGCTGCATGAGGCGGCGGGGGTGAAGCGTGTGGTGGTGACCACGTTTCAGTCCGTGTCCGGGACCGGGGCCGCAGCGATGGATGAATTGCTGGAGCAGACCAGAGCCTTGATGGCATTTCGCGATGTCAAAGCGGACGTGTATCCCTATCAGATTGCCTTCAATCTTCTGCCGCATATCGGATCCTTTTCGGAAGCCGGCGATTGTTCCGAAGAGGTCAAGATTGTCCGGGAGACAAGAAAGATTCTCGATGCGCCCAAGTTGCGTGTGACCTCGACGACTGTTCGTGTGCCGGTCTTGCGCTGCCATTCCGAGGCGATCAATGTCGAACTGGAGAAGCCGTTGACGGCGAATGACGCTCGTGCGGCGCTGGCCGCCATGCCGGGCGTCATTGTCTACGATGATCCGCTGAAAAAGCTCTATCCTATGCCGCTGGATGCGACGGGCAAGGACGAGGTCTATGTCGGCCGTATTCGCGCGGACGAGTCGATTACTAACGGCCTCAATTTATGGGTTGTCTCGGACAACCTTCGCAAGGGCGCCGCTCTCAACGCGATTCAAATTGCGGAGTGTCTGGTGCAGGGCTGATGGAAGACTGGAGCAGCCTCGGCAAGCTCGTGATCGCCGCAGGAGTGGGCCTGGTGCTGGTGGGCCTCATCCTGGTGTTCGGTGAGCGGCTGTCCGGGGCGGGCTCGTGGTTCGGGTGGATCGGCAGGCTGCCCGGCGATATCTCCATCAAACGCGATCATGTTTCCTTCTATTTCCCTCTTGGGACCAGCCTGGTGCTCAGTGTGGTCCTGAGTCTGGTATTCTATCTCGTATCATGGCTATTTCGACGCTAGGCAGTCTGCAACGCGCCGTTCTGGCCGCAGGATTGGCCGGGGCGTGTTTCTTCGGAACGATGCCAATCGCCGAGGCCGCGGAATCGATCCGCGTCTTGCTGGCCTCCGATGTCCATCGCTTGGAAGCCCGGGCTGAGACGGTCCTGTGGGTTACGGATGCGCAGGATCGGGCGCATCCGTTCAAGTCGGCGCTGCATGTCGAAGTGCGGGGGAACACGTTCCTTCTCAACGGGACTCCGGTTGCCGGTGACCACATTACGCTTCGCGCCGGGGATCACGATCTCAAGCTTTGGATGCCGCGCCACAATGGCGGGACGAATGGCGCCTCCGCCCAGTTTTCGGATGAGAAAGCTGCGCTGCACGTGAGCGGGCTGGTGCATCTCGTCCGGCGGGGGAAAGGCGTCTTGGTGATCAACCAGGTCGATCTGGAAGAATATGTGAAGGGCGTGGTGCCGGCGGAGGTCAATTCGGCCTGGCATCCGGAAATGCTGAAAGTGCAGGCCGTTGCGGCCCGAACGTATGCGCTGTACCAGCACATGTTGAGCGCCTCGCGCGACTACGATGTGGCGGCCAGTATTCAGGACCAGGTCTACCGCGGCCGGCAGGGCGTGGATGCCCGGGTGCAGGAGGCGGTGGAGTCTACGCGGGGATTGGTGGTCACTCATGAGGGCGCGCCGATCTATGCGGCCTTTTCCTCGACAGCGGCCGGCATTACCGAAGATGCCATGATTGTGTGGTCGAAGGATCTGCCGTATCTCAAAGGGGTCGAATGCCCGTTTGATGTCGAGTCCCCGTATTATCAATGGTAGGCGTCGTTCAAGCTCTCGACGCTGGAGCGGAATCTCAGGACCCAGGGGTTTTCGCTCGGCGCGATTGCGACGATGACGCCGGTGAGTTTCAGCCGGGCCGGGCGTGTCGCGAAGCTGCGCATTCTGCATTCCCAAGGCGAGCTGATCGTGCGCGGGGAGGATTTGCGCAAGGCGGTGGGGTATACGGTCGTCCCCAGCACGCAATTCACGATCGAGTCGATGGGGCAGGATGTGGTGCTGCTCGGATACGGCGCCGGGCACGCGGTCGGGTTGTGCCAGTGGGGCGCGAAAGAGCTGGCTGAGCTGGGCTATTCCTATGCGACGATCCTTCGCTATTACTATCCGGGCACGGAATTGCAGAATGTCGCGTTGACCAAACGGCCTCCGGTTCCCTCGTCATAGATGAACCTCGCTGAGTTCGATTTTCCATTCGATGCGTCCTTGATTGCGTCCGAGCCGATTCTTCCGCGGCATGAGGCGCGGCTGCTCTGTCTTGACCGGGCATCGCACGGCATGGCCCATCGGCAGGTGGCGGACCTCCCGTCGTTGCTGGATCCCGGCGATCTGCTGGTGGTGAATGACACCAGAGTGATGGCGGCCCGTCTTTCCGGGAGAAAACAGCCGGCGGGCACGGCGGTCGAGGTCTTGTTCGTTAGAGACCTTGGGGAAGCGGTGTGGGAGGTGCTGATCAAGGGGCGCTTCCATGTGGGGCAACAGATTGAGTTCGGCTCCGATGCGCGCGCCACGGTGGTGCAGCGCGATGCAAGAGGGACCAGGCTGAAAGTCGAGAGTGTGCGGCCGGTCGTGGAGCTGCTTCGAGCGCACGGCCAGATGCCGCTGCCTCCCTATATCAAGCGGGCGGCGCAGCCGGAAGATCAGGTCTGGTATCAGACCTGTTATGCGGACCGGGAAGGCGCGATTGCCGCTCCGACGGCAGGGCTCCACTTTACCCCGGAGTTGCTGGCCCAATTGCGTGCGCGCGGGGTCGCCACCACGGCCGTCACGCTGCATGTGGGGCCGGGGACCTTTCAGCCGGTGGTCGTGGAGCGGATCGAGGACCATCAGATGGGCGAAGAATGGTTCGAGGTGGGAGCGCAAACAGTGGACGCGATGTTAGCGGCGAAACGCGCAGGACGGCGGGTGGTGGCGGTCGGCACCACGGTAGTACGGGCGTTGGAGTCCGCCGCGTTGCAGCATGAGCGGCTCCGCCCGGCTACCGGCGACAGCCGGCTCTTTATCACGCCGGGATTTCAGTTCAAGGTGGTCGATGCGCTCATGACGAATTTTCATCTTCCGCGTACGACACTGTTGATGCTCGTGTCGGCGCTGGCCGGTGTGGAGGCCGTGCGCGGGGCTTATGCCGAGGCGGTGAAAGAACGGTACCGGTTTTACAGTTACGGCGATGCGATGCTGATTGTGTAAGCGGCGAGGGGCTCGTGGCGAGAGGCGAAGAAGCGGCGTCGAGCGCTTCTTGCCTCAGGCCTCGATCTTAATGGCTAGAGTAGCTCGCGGTGGATCTTCACCGGCACTTTCCCCTTCAGCGACTCTTGATAGGCCATGAGCGCGCGCTGCTGTTTCTGGAACAGCATATCTTGCAGCACGCGGTCCTTGGCGGCGGTGGCCTTGGCGGGGTCGGCATCCGGCTGCCGTGTCATGAGGGTTTGCCCTTCCGCAACTTCCGAGGGGGTGAGCGCCACGGCGTCCCGCACGAACATGCGGGCTTTGTTTCCCAGAATTTCCTTGGCCTGCGCGGCCTCGAACACGGCCGGCGTCAGATGGTTCGCGGCCAGGAGTCGCTGATAGGTCTCCGGATCGAAGGCGCCGTTTTTCTGGAATTCGGGGGTCTGGACGATCATCTCACGGAGATCGGCGTCCGAGACGGTGACGCCCAAGTCTTTCGCGGCGATCAGCCAGAGGCGGTTATCGACCAACTGTTCGATCACGAATTGCTTGATGGTTTCGTCCTTGAATTCTCCCGGCACCTTGTCTTTGTAGAAACGGTACATGTTTTCATAGGCGCGCCGAAATTCTTCGCGGGTGACGGAGAGCTCTCCGACAGTGGCGACATCATTGCCGGCTTGTTCCCCGAATCCCCACCAGCCCATCGTAATCACAAAGGCAATGCCGAGCACCCCCATGATCGATTTCAGCACCCAGGGGTAATTGTGCGACGCGTCACGCATTAACTTGATCATTCGTGTCCTCTCATCGGCTGAATTTGTGCGGGGATTGTACTTGGCGCGGGGGCTGAAGGCAAGATCGGGATTCGCCAACTCCGCGAGAAGGGAGGAGCGGAGGCATGCGCGGATCGTCGGGAGGGCTGGCCAGTGGGACGGGTCGGTTGGGGGCGTATAGAAAGGAAAATGCGGTTTGTTTGTGCATGTTGTTTGACTTTGTTATACTTTGCCACTAATTAGAAGGAGAGACTGTGAGCGGGCTGGGGGCAGGCGTGAAGCGTATGGAACAAGCCGTCTATCCCAAGGCCCATGTGCTCAATCGGTTTATCGCGAAGCTCATCGACCTGTTTATCGTGGTGGCGGCGGACGAAATCGCCTCACCGGCGGGGTTTCTGTCAGGGCTGGCCTACATTTTGATTGCCGATGGGTTTGCGGGGGGGCGCAGCATCGGGAAACGGCTGGTCGGCTTGCACACGATGCGGCTGGACTCGCACGACGCCGCGGGGTTTCGGGAGTCCATCATCCGAAATCTCCCGTTCGGCATGGCGCAGGGGTTGTTCGCGGTGTCCTACATCGGGTGGATCGGCTCCGCGGCCATTCTGGCCTTCGAGGGGTTGTTGATTATCGGGAATGAGCAGGGCCGGCGGTTGGGCGATGAAGTGGCCAGGACCCAGGTGTTGGATGCCGGTCAGTTGGCTGTGCCGGACTAGATGTGAATGAGACGGGATTAGCGGGAGTCAGCGCTAGTCCGCGATGAAGGGAGAGATGCCGTGGGGTTCACGGGTGATATTTTCGGATGGTTCTCCAACGATCTTGCGATCGATTTGGGGACGGCCACGACGCTGGTCTACGTGCACGGCAAAGGCATCGTGCTGAACGAACCGTCGGTGGTCGCGGTGGAAAAGAAAAGCGAGAAGGTGCTGGCGGTCGGCGCCGATGCGAAAAGAATGCTCGGCCGCACGCCCGGCAATATTGTCGCCGTCCGGCCCATGAAAGAAGGGGTGATCGCCGACTTCGAGATGGCCGAGCAGATGCTCAAGCATTTCATCCGCAAAGCCCATAATCGCAGCGCGTTTGTCCGGCCGCGGATCATTATCGGCGTGCCGTCACGGATTACGCAGGTGGAGCAGCGGGCAGTACGGGACTCCGCCGAGCTGGCAGGCGCGCGCGAAGTCTATTTGATCGAAGAGCCGGTAGCGGCCGCGATCGGCGCCGGGCTTCCGATCACCGAGCCGTCCGGCAACATGGTGGTGGACATCGGCGGCGGCACGACCGACATCGCCGTCATCTCGCTCGGCGGCATCGTCTACAGCGAGTCCGTCAAGGTGGCGGGCGACCGGATGGACGAAGCGATCATGAATTACATCAAGAAGAAGTACAATTTGCTGATCGGCGAACATATGGCGGAGCGGGTCAAGTTCGAGATCGGATCGGCCTATCCGTTCGAAGAGCGGAAGACGATGATGATCAAGGGGCGCGATCTGATTTCGGGCATTCCGCGCACGCTGGTGGTGGACGACGCCGAGATTCGCGAGGCGCTGCAAGAGCCGATCGGCACGATCGTGAATGCCATCAAGGTCGCTTTGGAAAACACTCCGCCGGAATTGGCGGGGGATATTATTGACCGCGGAATCGTGCTAACCGGTGGAGGCTCCCTGCTGAAGGGCATGGACACACGGTTCCGGGAAGAGACCAACTTGCCGATCATTACAGTGGACGATCCCCTCACCTCCGTGGTGCTGGGGGTCGGCAAGATTCTGGATGAGTTGGATCTCCTTCGCAAAGTGTCGGTCATGTCCCAATGCAGTAGCCTCCGGTAAGGTCCCATCCCTCTATGCGGATGGCCAACTTTCGTTCATCGTACGGCGCGCGGCGTCTCGCTCTCGGCGTGTTTCTGCTTGTCTTGCTGGGCTTCTTCCTGCTGCCGCATCAACTCCAAACGCTGTTCCAAGGACTGGGCGGACCGGTCGGGTGGGCGCTGAGCTGGCCTCTGCGGATGGTCGCGTCCTTGGAGGACGGGGTGGGCGAGGTCTGGCATCGCTACCTCGCCTTGCAGGGTGTCGAGGATGAAAATCGCCGGCTCAAGAAAGAGATCGAGCAATTGCTGGGGCAGAACAGCCAGTTGCGCGAATCGGCCTCGGCGACGGAGCGGTTGACGGCGCTCCTGGAGTTCAAGGCGCAGGCGCTGCCAGCCATGGTGGCGGCCCAGGTGATCGGGCGGAATACGGACAATTGGTATCGGACGATTATCTTGAACAAAGGGACGTCGGACGGGATTCGCCCGGATATGGGCGTAATCACGGCAGCCGGTGTGGTCGGGCGGGTTGTGAAAGCGACGCTGGCGACGTCTGTCGTGCTGCTCGTCTCCGATCCGAACAATGCGATCGCCGGGCTGATCCAACGCACGCGCGATGAAGGGATCGTCGAAGGGACGACGGACGGACTGGCCCGGCTCAAGTACATTCCCCTGCTGTCCAATGTCCGGAGCGGCGATCATGTGGTGACTTCCGGGCTGGTCGGAGGATTTCCCCGCGGCTTGTCGATCGGCACGATTACCAGGATCGACAAGGAAGAGGGGGCGCTGTTCCAGCTGGCGGAGGTCCGGCCGGCGGTGGATGTGACGCGCGTCGAAGAGGTGCTGGTGATCCAGTCTCCCTATACGGTGGATGAAGAAAGCCGGGGAGACGAGCTGCCCGCGATGAAGGCCAAGCCATGAGAGCGGCAGCCTACCTCCTGTTGATCGTGAGCCTGGTGGTCCTGCACGCGACCCTGTTGCCGTATGTGAGTGTCTGGGGGGTTGTGCCGGATGCCGGGCTGATTGCCGTGTGTTTTGTCGGCCTGCTGGCCGGAGAGCTGGAAGGATTGCTGGTGGGCCTGTGTTTGGGGTGGGCGATGAGTTTGTTTTCCGCCGGAGGCCTCGCGGCCAGCCTGGTGGTGAAGGGCGGCGCGGGGTTTCTCGCCGGGATGGCCGGCCGGCACATGGCGCAGGTGACGCCGGTGGTGCTGGTCAGCGGGCTTTTCGCGGCCTCGATGGCGGGCGGCCTGGTGACGCTGTGGGCGGAGAAGCTGAGTGAGCAGCAACCTCTGTGGTGGGCCCTCCAGACGATCATTCTGCCGCAAGCTTGTTTTGATGCCGTGATCGGCGGCATCGGCTATTGGCTGATCTGGAGCCGGTTCCAGTTGGATCGGCTGGCGATGGAGCCGGAGTTATAAGCAATCCCATGGCCACTGCAGGCATGCATGATTCCGAACTCGGGGAGCTGCAGCGGCGGCTGACGCTGCTGCGGATCGGGCTGTTGCTGGTCGTGAGTTTGCTGGCGTTGCGGCTCTGGCATTTGCAGATTCGGGAAGGGCCCTACTATCGGGATTTGTCGGAGAATAACCGGACGCGGTCCGTGCTGCTGGAGCCGGCGCGCGGGCTGATCTACGACCGCCACGGTGTGCTGCTGGCGAACAACGTGCCGAGCTTCAGCCTCTATGTCACCCTGGAAGATGTCAAAGACCGCGAATCGCTGACGCAGAAGCTCTCCGAACTGCTGGGGCTGGATGCGGCCATGATCCGGAAGAAGCTGGCGGGCCGCGGCAGCAAGATGCTTCCGCGGAAAATCAAGGACCGGCTGACCCTGCGCGATGCGACGCTGATCGAATCGCACCGGCTCGATCTCCCGGGCGTGATGATTCAGGTGGAATCGCAACGCAACTATCCCGGCGGGATGGCGGCCTCGCACTTGATTGGCTATGTCGGCGAAATTTCTCCGGAACAGTTGGAGAAGCCGGAGTTTGCCGATCTGCACCAGGGCAGCATCGTCGGGCAATATGGAGTGGAGAAGTCCTTCGATCGCCATGTGCGCGGCCAGGCCGGACAGAAAAGCGTCGAAGTCGATGCCTTGGGGCATGAAAAGCGGATGGTGTCGGTCGAGAAGCCGCAGTCCGGCAATGACTTGTATCTCACGATCGATATCCGGCTGCAGAAGGTGGCCGAGGACCTGCTGGGAGAGGAATCCGGCGCCATCGTCGCGCTGGATCCGACCAGCGGCGATATTCTGGCAATGGCGAGCCGTCCGGGATTCGACCCCAATGTGCTCTCGCGCGAACTCACGCCGAAGCAGTGGGTTGAAATCGTGCAGAATGAGGGGCGTCCGTTGAATAACCGGGCCTCGCAAGGCCAGTATCCGCCCGGATCCACGTTCAAGGTGCCGATGGCGGTGGCGGCGTTGGAATCCAATACGATGTCGCCATCCAGCTCGGTGTTTTGCAACGGCGGCTATCAGTTCGGCAAGCGGGTCTATCACGATTGGAAAGCCACCGGGCATGGCTCGGTCGATATGCACAAGGCCCTGGTGCATTCCTGCGACGTCTATTTCTATACCGTTGGGCAGCGCATGGGGATCGATACGATGGCGGAGTACGCCAAGGCGTTCGGTCTTGGGCATGAGACAGGAATTGAATTGCCGTCGGAGCGGGTGGGGATCGTGCCTTCGACGGCCTGGAAGATAAAAGCCAAAAAAGAGCCCTGGCTGCCGGGCGAAACGATCTCCGCGGCGATCGGGCAGGGATACGTGACGGTCACGCCGCTGCAGATGGCCAGCATGATCGGCACGGTGGCGAACGATGGGGTGAGCTACCGGCCGCGCCTGGTGCAGGCCATCATGGATCGCATGACGGGCAATTTGCAGGAAATGCCGGCCGTGCCGCGGGGGAAAGTGCAGGCCAAGCCGGAGACCTTCCGGCTGGTGAAAGCGGCGCTGGCCGATGTCGTCACGGAAGGCACCGCGACGCGTGCCAAGTCCTCCATTGTGACGATTGCCGGGAAAACCGGGACGGCGCAAACGACGGCGCTGGCGAAAGAGAAAAAAGCGGAAAAGGATATTCCCAAGAAGTTTCGCGACCATGCCTGGTTTGTGGCTTTCGCGCCGGTCGAGTCGCCGAAAATCGCGGTGGCGGTGCTGGCCGAACATATGGGGCATGGCGGCTCGGCGGCGGCGCCCCTGGCCAAGGAAGTGATCGAGACCTACATGAAATTGATGCCGCCGTCTGTGCCGGAGGAGGCCCCCAGATCATGAGATGGCGGCGGACGGGGCGGTGTGAGATCGGATGATTGACCGGCTGACCGATAATCGCGGACTCGATAACTTCGACTACCGCTTTCTGGCGCTCGTGGCGGCCATTTTAGGCATCGGCGTACTGTCGATTCATAGTGTGACGCATGCCCAGCAGGGCGGCGTGGCGCCCTATTATCTCAAGCAGTTGGTCTGGATCTTCCTGGGCGGCGTGGCGTTCGTCGTCATGCTGGTATCCGATTACCACCGGATTGCGCGGCTGGCCTATCCCGCCTACGGCGTGGTGCTGCTCATGCTGGCGTTTGTGCTGCTGGAGGGCCGGACCAGCAAGGGCGCGCAGCGGTGGATCGCGCTGGGCCCGTTCAGCTTCCAACCCTCCGAGTTTGCCAAACTCGTGTTGATTCTAGTGCTGGCCCATTACTACTCGAAGGCGCCCCGCGTGGGCTGGCTGCAGCGGGTGGTCTTGCCGGGCTTGCTGATGCTGCCGGGCTTGCTGCTGATTCTGAAACAGCCCGATCTGGGCAGCGGATTGAGCTTTGTGGCGGTCTATGCGGCGATGCTGCTGATGGTCGGGGTGCGGTCGAAGGCCCTCGGCGTGATCCTGCTCTTCTCGCTCATGCTCTTCCCCTTTGCCTGGGAAGGGGTCTGGGGGTCCTTGCATGATTATCAGCGACAGCGCATTATGGCCTTCGTGGACCCGGATTATGATCCGGGAGGAAAGGGCTACCACGCCTTGCAGTCGAGAATTGCGATCGGATCGGGCGAATTGATGGGGAAGGGACTATATGGAGGCACACAAAGCCAGCTGAAGTTCCTGCCCGAAGGGCATACAGATTTTGTCTTTGCCGTGTATGCGGAGGAATGGGGGTTCCTCGGGGTGGTGCTGCTCTTGGTGCTCTTCGTCGGGCTGATCTGGCTGTCGTTTGAAATTGCGTCGAAGGCCAAAGACCAGTTGGGAGCGCTCTTAGCCGCCGGCATTACGGCGATGTTGTGTTTTTGCGTGGTGGTGAATATCGGGATGACGGCGGGCATGTTTCCGATCGTCGGGATTCCCCTTCCGCTCATGAGTTACGGAGGAAGCGCCACCATTATGACGATGGCGTCGCTGGGGCTCCTGCTGAACGTGAAGCGAAGACGGTTGAGCTTGTTCTATTGAACCGATTGTGAACGCACAGGGATGTTGCGCGTTAGGGAAAGCGTGTATCGAGCAATGAGATTGAGAAGCCGGAGCCGCATGCGGTGGGCGGATGTGTGGGACCTGGGCCGCCGGCCTGCGTCCCTCGCCCATGATGCGGAGCCGGTTCTCGCAGACTAAAGGAGTGGATATGGGGATTGAAATTGCGATTGCTGTCTCGCGGGAAGAAACCCGCGTGGCTGTGCTGGACGGCGGGGTCGTCACCGATTTGTTCGGGGACCGGGCCAAGCACAAAGACTTTGTCGGGAATATTTACAAAGGGAAAGTGGCCAAGGTGCTGCCGGGTATGCAGGCGGCTTTTGTCGATATCGGGTTGGAAAAGGCCGCGTTCATGCACGTCTCCGATCTCTCGGAAGATGCGGAGCCCAGCGATTTGCTGGTGGAGGCGGATGAAGACGATAAAGACGCGGATATGCTGCGGCCAAAGCGCCAGAGCGCCAAGCCGATCGAGCAGCTGCTGACCGAGGGCCAGGAATTGATGGTGCAGATCTCAAAAGGCCCGATCGGCACCAAGGGGCCGCGTGTCACGACCTACGTGTCGCTGCCGGGCCGGTATCTGGTGTTTATGCCGAACGTCGAACATATCGGGGTCTCACGCCGGATTGCGCGGGATGAAGAGCGCGCCCGGTTGAAGGACATCATGCGGCGGGTCCGCCGCTCCGGATGCGGCTACATCGTCCGGACCGTCAGTGAAGGCGTGAAGGAAGATGAACTGAAGTCCGACGTCGATTTTCTGCACGTGCTCTGGCAGGACATTCTGACCAACCGCGAGAAGCTGGGCGCGCCGGCGCTGCTGCACACCGATCTCAGCCTGAGCTTCCGCGTCGTGCGGGATCTGTTTGGCAAAAAAGTGGACCGGCTTTGGATCGATTCGCGCCGGGAGTATGAGGCGATCCGGGATTTCGTCCAACGGTTTTCCCCGGAGCAGACCTCGCGGATTCACTTCTACGACAAAGACGAAAGCCTCTTCGGCCATCTGGGCGTCGAGCAGGAAATTTCGCGCGCGATGAGCCGGAAGGTCTGGCTCAAGTCGGGCGGGTATCTGGTGATCGATCATACCGAAGCCATGACGGTGATCGATGTGAATACCGGGCGGTTCGTCGGTAAGCGCGATCAGGAAGAGACGATTCTCCGCAACAATCTCGAGGCCGCCAAAGAGGTGGCCTATCAGATCAAGCTGCGGGGGATCGGCGGGATCATCATCGTCGATTTCATCGACATGGAGCGGGAGAAAAACCGCGACAAGGTCTACCATGCGCTCGTCGATGCCATGGCCTCCGACAAGGCCCGCACGCGCATTTCCCGGATCTCCGACCTGGGGCTGATCGAGATCTCCCGCGAGCGGGTCCGCGAGGACTTGCTGCGGTCGCTGTCCGAGCCCTGCCATTATTGCGAAGGCCGCGGCTATACCAAATCACCCACGACCGTGGCCTACGAGATTTTCCGGGACATCCGCAAAATCGCCAAGTCGGGCGAGTGCCAGCGCATCGTCATCGGCGCGCACCCCACAGTGGCGGATCTGTTGCAGGATGAAGAGCGGCAAGGCGTGGAAACGCTGGAGCGGGAGTGCTCGGCGAAGATTATCGTGACGCCGGACAGCCAGCTCCATCTCGAACAGTACGATCTCGTCGCGCTGTAAGGCCGCGAGGCCTCCGGCGCCGGGGCCTTGTCCGGGCGGTTCCTCAATGGTCACGTCTCATGGATGCTGCGCAACTCACCGCATGGCTGATGCTGCAAGCTGTCGAGGGGGTGGGCGACCGGACGCTTCTGAAGCTCGTGGGCGCCTGCGGCTCGCCTGAGCGGGCGCTGGCCGCGTCTCCGGAGGAATTGATCCGGGCCGGATGCGGCGAGGAATTGGCCGCGGCCGTGCGGCGCGGGCCGGAGCTGAAGGCCCGCCGGCAGATCGACCGCCAGGTTGCGCTGATCGAGCGGTTGCAGATCCGCGTGCTCGCCCTTTCGGATCCGGCCTACCCCAAGCGGCTGGCGGCGATTCACGACCCGCCGCCGCTGTTGTATTACACGGGCACGCTCGATGAACAGGATGGATTGGCGGTGGCGGTGGTCGGCGGGCGGCAGGCGACATCCGCCGGGCGCGCCGTGACGGAAGAGATTGCGGCGGAGCTGGCCCGCGCGGGCTGGACGGTTGTCAGCGGGATGGCGCGCGGCATCGACGCCGCGGCCCATCGTGGCGCGCTGGCCGGGAACGGCCGCACGCTGGCGGTGCTTGGCTGCGGAGTCGATCGGACCTATCCTCCGGAGCATGACCAGCTGCGCAAGCAGATTGACGCCCATGGCGCGGTGATCGCCGAACTCCCGGTCGGGTCGCCGCCGCAGAGCCATCATTTCCCCCGCAGGAACCGGATCATCAGCGGCCTGTCCGTGGGGGTGCTGGTCGCCGAAGCGGCGGAGAGCAGCGGGTCGCTCATCACGGCAAAGCTGGCGCTGGAGCAGGGGCGCGAGGTGTTCGCGCTGCCGGGCTCCGTCAAGGAAGCGCGCTGCCGCGGGTCGAACGGCCTCATCAAGGAAGGCGCGGCGCTGGTCGAGTGCGCCGCGGACATTCTGCATGCGCTGCTGCCGCAGGTGGAGCCGCCGCGGCCGTCGCGAATGCCCTCCGGGGCGGTGCCGGCGGCTCCGAGCGAGCGGCTGGGGCCCGATGAGCAGCGGGTCTACGACGCGCTGTCCCACGAGGCCCGGTCGATCGATGCGGTGATCGAGCAGACGCAGTTGAGCGCGGCGCAGGTCTCGGCGACGCTGTTATCGCTGGAGCTGCGAGGCCAGATCAGACAGCTTCCCGGACAGCAGTACCTGCGCCGGTGACCTGCCGCATGGGCGCATTCCAGTTGCAGGATCGCGGAAAGTTTGATACGGATGGGAACGTGAGTCATTCGAGCATGGGGTTGTCATGGCAAAATCGCTGATCATCGTCGAGTCGCCGACCAAGGCGAAGACGATTACGAAATATCTGGGGCGCGGCTACACGGTGATGGCCTCAGTCGGCCACGTCAAGGATCTGCCGACTAGCAAGCTGGGCGTCGATCTCGAACACGATTTCGAGCCGCAATACGTCACGATCAAGGGCAAGTCCAAAGTCCTGGCGGAAATCAAGAAGAAGGCCGAAGAGGCCGACACGATCTATCTTGCGCCGGACCCCGATCGCGAGGGGGAGGCCATTGCCTGGCATATTGCCGAAGAGCTGAAGGGCAAGTCGAAAAAGAAGAAAGACGGCAAAGTGTTCCGGGTGCTCTTCAACGAGATCACCGAGTCGGCGATCAAGCGCGCGTTGAAGTCGCCGGGCGACATCGACATGAATCTCGTCAATGCCCAGCAGGCGCGCCGTGTGCTGGACCGCATCGTCGGCTATCAAGGCAGCCAGTTGCTATGGAACAAAGTGCGCCGCGGGCTCAGCATGGGGCGCGTGCAGTCCGTGGCCATGCGGCTGATCTGCGAGCGGGAAGCCGAACGGGACGCCTTTCGAACGGAAGAGTATTGGTCGCTGACCGCGCTGCTGGCTGGGGCCAATCCGCCCTCCTTTGAAGCCAAACTGCATAGCGTCAATGGCGAGGAAGCCTCGATCGAGACTGCCGAGCAGGCCGGCCGTGTGGTGGCGGCGATTCAGGGCAAGCCGTTCAGAGTTGAATCGATCGAGCGGCGGGAAAAGAAGCGGAACCCCGTGGCGCCCTTCATTACGTCCCGGCTGCAGCAGGAGGCCGCCCGCAAGCTGCACTTCTCTCCGAAGAAGACCATGACGCTGGCGCAGCAGCTGTATGAAGGCATTGAAATCGGAGCCGAAGGCGCGACGGGTCTCATCACCTATATGAGAACCGACTCTCCGAGAATCTCCAATGAAGCGATGGCCGAGGCGCGCGACGTGATTCAGGCCCGGTTCGGGGCGGACTATCTCCCGGCGACGCCGAATGTCTACAAGACGCAGAAGGCGGCGCAAGAGGCGCACGAGGCGGTCCGGCCGACAGCGGCGGCCCGCGAGCCCGAGTCGATCCGCCAATATCTCGACCACGATCAGTACAATCTCTATAAGCTGATCTGGAATCGCTTTATCGCGTCGCAGATGGTGCCGGCTATTTTGGATGTGACGCGGATCGATTCCTCGCCGGTTGGGACGAAAGAGAAGTACGGGTTCCGTTCGACCGGCACGGTCGTGAAGTTCCCCGGCCATACGATCGTCTATATGGAAGGCGTCGATAAAGAATTGCCGACGCAGAAGCCGAAAGCCGATCAGGAAGCGGAGGACGACAACGAGCGCCAGCTGCCGGCCCTGACAGAAGGGGAATCGCTGCGGCTGGTTGACGCTGAAGGGCAATCGGTGCCGGGCTTGCTCTCGAAACAGCATTTCACGCAGCCGCCGCCCCGGTATAACGAAGCGCTGCTGATCAAGGAATTGGAAGAGAAAGGCATCGGGCGGCCGTCCACCTACGCCGCGATTATTTCCACGATTCAAGACCGCAAGTACGTCGAAAAGACCGAGGGGCGGCTCGTGCCGACCGAGACGGGCAAGACCGTGCATGAGTATCTCATGAAGGGCTTCCCCGAGCTCATCAATGTGGATTTTACCTCGCATCTCGAAGAGCAGCTCGACGAAGTGGAAGAGGGGACCAAGCCCTGGGTGACGGCGGTGCGGGATTTCTATACGCCATTTACGAAGGAATTGGAGCGGGCCAAGACGATTCCGGGGCCGAAGGATACGGTTGAGCCGCCGACGAATATCCCCTGCGAGAAATGCGGCAAGATGATGGAGATCAAATGGGGGCGGAACGGCAAGTTCCTCGCGTGTCCCGCCTATAAAGACGATCCGCCTTGCAAGAATACGCAGAATTTTCAGAGGCTCGAAGACGGGACGATCAAGATTGTCCCGAAGATTGAACTTACGACCGACCAGAAGTGCGACAAGTGCGGGAGCGCCATGGTCGTCAAGACCGGGCGGTTCGGCAAATTTATCGCCTGTTCGGCCTATCCCGAGTGCAAGACGACCAAGCCCATGGCGTTGGGCGTGAAATGCCCGCAGCCGGGTTGCGGCGGAGATCTTGTGCAGAAGCGGACCAAGAAAGGAGCCCGGGCCTTTTTTGCCTGCAGCAACTATCCGAAGTGCGAATATGCGATGTGGGACCGTCCGGTCAACAAGGCCTGTCCGACCTGCCAGGCGCCGTTCCTCATCGAGAAAGTCAGCAAGCAAGCCGGCCGCAGCGTGCAATGCCGCAATGAAGAATGCGGGTATCGCGAAGCCGGATAGCCGCCCTATCGAAGCCGTCACGCTTCTCCCAGGCTGGATTCTCACCGAAACTGAAACGCAGACTCATTGCAATTCACAATCGACTTCGGCGTCCGATTTTTTGCCGATTGACGGGCGGCGGATGCCGGACGATAATGAACGAAATAGTTCAGTCGCGACGACTCGTAAGACCTGCCTGCGCCCCGATCAGAGGGCCTGCCTAAACGAAGAAAGGGGGACCACCGATGAAAGCCAAAGAGGGCGTGATCACGATCCTGAATAAAGTGCTGACGGCCGATTTGACGGCCATCAATCAGTATTTTGTGCATGCCAAGATGTGCGCGAATTGGGGCTATGAGCGGCTGCATCACAAGGTGCGCGAGCGCAGCATCGACGAGATGAAGGACGCCGATGTGTTGATCGGCCACATTCTCTATCTCGAAGGGGTGCCGAACGTGCAGCGCATGAATGCGGTGCAGGTCGGCGAAACGGTGCCCGAGCAGCTCAAGCTCGATCTGAAGGCCGAGCAGGAAATGCTGGCGCTGTTGAGTGACGGGGTCGTCCATTGCACCAAAGTGGCGGATTTCACGACGCGCCATATGTTTGAGGACATGGCGAAGGACGTCGATGCGCATATCGACTGGATCGAAACGCAGATGCAAACGATCAAGCAGGTCGGCCTTGAGAACTATCTCGCCGAGCAGATCAAAAAAGACAGCTAGCGGAGAACGGTTTTCCCGAGATGAAGGAAAGGATGTGCGCTGATGAAAGCCAGAGAAGGAATCCTTGATCGGCTCGCTGAGATCCTGACTGCCGAATTGACGGCCGTGCACCAATATCTGCTGCATGCGGAGTTGTGCCGGCATTGGGGCTATGAGCGGCTGGCCGATCAATTTCAGCATTTGTATACGGAAGAGGTGACCCATTCAGGCCAGTTGGTCCGGCATATTCTCTACCTGGGCGGGCGGGCCGATGTGGGCAAGCTGGACAAGGTGAAAGACGGGGCGTCGGTCAAGGACTTGTTCGAGACGAATCTCGCCTTTGAAAAAGAGGACGTGGAGATGCTGCGGAAGGCGATCGCCCATGCGGCAAAAGTCGGCGACTTCACCACCCGGCACAAGCTGGAGGCAATGGTGGTGGATTCAGAAGAGCATGTCGATTACTTCGAGCGGCAGCTTGCCACCATTGCCCAGACCGGCCTCCAGGCCTATCTCGCTGAGCAGATCAAGAAGTCTTCGTAACAGTCTTCCGTAAGAACATCGTTGGAAAGTGTGGGCGGGGGGCCCCAGGAGGACTGAGGCCCCCCGCCCGCGAAGCGGGAGGCCATGGCTCCCACTCCGGTGCCGGCGCGTGGAGCACGCCGGCTGGGCATGTACTGTATTGCCTCATGTTCATATCCTTCCTTCCGTTTCGACGCGCCCATCCATACCGTGCTTGTTCATCAAGCGGAAGAACAGCTCGGTCAGTCCTGGATCGAATTGGGTGCCGGACGCCACGAGGAGAATCCGGAGCGCGGCACGGTTGCGCGCATCCCGGAGGTCTATCAGGGGAACGCGGATGGCGTCGAAGGCGTCCGCGATCGCCAGAATTCTCGCGCCGACCGGAATGAAGGCGCCTCTGACTCCATAGGGATAGCCTGATCCGTTCCAGCGTTCGTGATGATGGGCGACCAGCACGGCCGCTTCGCGCAAGAAGGCATAGGGTTCCAGCAACTGTGCGCCAAGCCGGGAATGGTGCTGCATGGCGATGTAGGACTCGGACTCGAAGGGAGACGGCTCTGCAAGCAGTTCCTGAGGCAGCATCAAGAGGCCGATGTCATGGAGCAGCGCGGCCAGCTTCAGGTGATGCAGTTCGTCGGTTGTGAGACCGGCGGCTTCCCCTAGCTTCATCGCGATGGCGGCGGCGCGCCGGCCGTGGCCCGCTTGCCAGGGAAGCATCCGGTCGATTTCCCGGCTTGCCTGACTGACCAGGAGGCGTTCGATCTCGCGGCGCGAGGCGGCGGGAAGTTTCAGGCGATCGGTCTTTCGGAGCAATCCTTGTATCGTGAGAACCGATGGACTCACGGTGGGAACGATTGTGCGCGGCATGCGATCCCTCTTAATAACGCAAAAGCCCAAGACCACTGGTGTGATCTTGGGCTCTGGGTGAAAAACCTCTGGCCTGATGATATTGTCTGAACCGCTCCGAAGGTGTTAGGTCTCCTCGGGGCGTTTCCCGCCCATCAGCGGCTGTTTCAGAAACCACATTTCGTACAGCGGGATCCACATCATGATCAGAAACGTCGCCATCATCAGCGTATCGCCGGTCAGCATGGTCAGGACGAAGATCGGGGATACGTAGCTGATCAGCCAGGGCGACAGCAGGTCCAAACCCACGCCGGCGAAGGACAGCCACGTCATCCAGATCTTCATGGCCTGGCTGGCGCTGGTCAAGTACAGCACATGGACCAGAATCATGAAGACGACCGGCATGGTAAAGAGATGAAAGTGCGTCACCTCGGCCAGTTCCCGAAACGACATCGGTTCGCCAAAGGTCGCATCGGATCCCCGGTAGTGTTCTGCGATGCCTTGTGGCGACAAACTGGTCATGCTGTGGGCCCAAAAAAATGAAAACAAAAACCCGATCAGCATCAACAGCA
>Ga0169931_10000946_pt1 | contig 48187 bp, 49 predicted proteins | sample Kivu_15m_20L_FD_129675 | JGI IMG/M metagenome (GOLD analysis project Ga0169931, IMG submission 129675) | Freshwater microbial communities from Lake Kivu, Western Province, Rwanda to study Microbial Dark Matter (Phase II) - Kivu_15m_20L... | ecosystem: Environmental > Aquatic > Freshwater > Lake...
ACCGGGCTCGCGCCGCCGTCACGATCTCTGCCACGGTCGCGTCATCGATAGGATGTAAGGTGACAAAGGCATGGTGATAGCGCTGGTGACCATCGGCCTCTCGGAGCACCGTGACCTCACACCCATTGAGCAACAGGGCCGGTTGCTCCTCCCGCAGGGGAATACCGTTGACATAGCGGTACTGCCGAAGTTCGTACTCTCGGCCCGTCCACACCCGTTCCTGGTGATGGGAGACCTGATCGTTGGCATCCAGATAGGTCAACCACTCATAGAGGACGGGATGGGAGGTGGGCAGACAGCCCAAAATGAAGTTGACCTGATGGTCAATGCAGGTCTGACACATGGGTTGACGACCCCTCGCAGATGGCACGGTGAAGTTTCACGTGCGCAATATTTTGGATAAGTTGGGAGCGGGCGATCGCACCCAGGCCGTCACCATTGCCCTCAAGTGTGGATTGGCCCGGTTGTAGCCCCATTGGCACCACATCCCAGCCTACTCAGGGAAGCGACTGAGCGCTAGGGTTTCAATCAGGGGATCAGGGGTACCGACGGCAGCTTGGGCAAACCGCTGGGCGATCGCCGGGACATAGACAAACGGGCCGCCAAACCCAGCCATCAGGTGTAGCCCGTCCACACCGGGCAATGGCCCCACCAGGGGCAGACCGTCGCGGCTAAAGCTGACCGGGCAGTGTCGCCAGGTACCGGGCACGTTGGCTAGGGCCGGGAGCTGGGCCGCGAGACCGGCCCGCAGGGTGCGATCGCTCTCCGCCCCCGCCAGCTCCACGGCCAGATCGGTCAGGGTGCGGCTAATTTGGCCCAGGCACAGGTGGCCGTCCAAAAACTGGATCGCCCCGCTATCGAGGATCGGAGCCGTAATCTCGTGGCTGGGCTGATCCCACTGGGGGTTGGTATTGGGCTGGCTGGCCTGGGTCTCTAGGGTAAAGCGGTGGCTGTGGGCCGGCATGATCAGGGCGCGCAGGGTGAGATCGATGGGTGGGGTTTCGATCAGTTCAGCCTGGGTGTAATAGAGCGGCACCGATAGGTTGGCCTGGTACAGCAGCGCTCGGCTAAAGGCCCCAGCGGCGACCAGCACCTGCTTGGCCGGGTACGCCTGCTTCGCCGTCAGCACCCCAGTGACCTTGTCTTTGATGCGCACCACCTCTAGCACCGGGGCAATGATCCGGGTGCCGCCTAAGCGCTGGAAGGCCTGGTTATAGGCATTGACCACCGCCACCGGGGAGACGTGGCCGTGGCGCACGGTGAAGGCCCCGGCGATCGCCTCCGCATTCAGCAACGGCTCCAGCTCTTGGGCCTCGGCTGCCGAGATCAATCGGGGCGGGGTCTCGCAGGCCGCATACTGGCTGGCCGCAGCGGCTGGATCCTCGTCCAACCCCAGGGTCAGGAGCAGATCCAGCTCGCGAAACTGGGTATCACCCTCTAGCTCGTCGCTGAGCTGACGGTGCTTAGCGATGCCCTCCTGGCACAGCTGCTGGGTCAGGGGGGTACTGCCCGACCAGTAGGGAATTCCGCCGTAGCTGTAGCGGGTGGCATTGGCCGGGTCTAGGGCGATATCAATCACCATCACCGATAGACCCTGACGGGCCAATTCATAGCTGGCCGCTGCCCCCACTAGGCCGTTGCCCACCACAATCCAGTCAAAGGTCTGCATGGTTATGCGTATATCTGGCCCAAAATCATCCGCAGGCGATCGTAGTCGTCTTTTAAAAACACGCTAAGAGTGCGCCCAGCCGCCACCAGCCAGGGGCGATCGAGCTTGCGCAGCTGGTAGCCGTGGCGCAGTACCGCCGCCACCAGGCTATCGACCGGGGCATTGCCCATGGCGAGCAGGGTTCTCAAAAAGTCGAGCTGATCGGTAAACTCAATCACCACTTCGGGCGCACAGCCGTATACCGCCTGGTGCACCTGGGGTGGACGCGGTGGCAAATGTTGAAACATCGGCCCCAGGGGCTGTCCAGCCTGGTCAGGGACACGAAACCCGACGATCGCCGCTTTGAACTCGGTTTTGAGCATGGCAAAGATCTGGGGCTGCTGCTGGCGCAGATCCTCCAGTGACAGCCCCAGGGCCCGCGCCCGGTGCACCGAGTCGATGGGGCTAGTGGTGGCATGGTACACCACCCCGTAGACTGCATTGCCCGATTCTTCGTCGAGGGCGGTAACCCAGCTGCCAAAGGGGGGCATGGCCGAAAAAGCCAGTGCCTCGGGTTCGAGGCACTGGGCCAAAAACTCCGTGGTGGCGGTTTCTATCACCTCGGCGATGTGATCGGGCCGCCGTGCTTGGGCCGCCGCCTGGGGGAGGGGTAAACGCATGGTTCGACCTAGCGCCGCTTGCCGCTGCTCACGGGCTCCAGCTCGGCCATTTCAAAGGTGACGAGTTTGTCCCAGTTGCCGCCTTCAAACAGCACCGCTACCTTACCGTCGGTAATGCGCTGCACCAAGCCCTGAAAACCGTAGTAGGTATCGTTGACGTTAATCACCGTAACCGGAGCCCCAGGAAAAATCATGGTAATTAATGCTGCTAATCAACTTCTACAGTTTAAGGCAATGTGCCGAACCGGCCTAGGATCGTTCAATAAACCAAATTCACGTTGAGAACCGTAGTTCTGGCCCACCCTTCGGGAAGCAAGCTACACCCCCAGCCCCTCTCCCAAAGGGCGAGGGGAGCCGGAAAAGACTTTAAAGTCCCTCTCCCAGGGAGAGGGACTTAGGGTGAGGGTAAACTCCGGGTTTCAAGCTAGACGAGGTTTAACTGCTAAATTTTCCCTACACCACCGCCGCCGTTGCCATCGCCACTTTGGTGGCCAAGATGTACTCAATGGTTTCTTCCACCGAGCGATCGGGGGTAGACGCGCCCGAGGTCACCCCCACCGTAATGGGGCCATCGGGTAGCCAGCCGTCGGTGACGGTCATAGCACCGTGGAGCAGCTTGTGCTCGATGCGGTTGCCGGGACCCAGGCGGCTGGCGCTGTCGATGTGGTAGGAGGGAATGTGGCGCTCAACGGCAATTTCTTGCAGGTGGGTGGTGTTGGACGAGTTGTAGCCGCCGATCACCACCATGAGATCTAGGTTCTCCTTCACCAGGTCGAACATGGCGTCTTGGCGCTCTTGGGTGGCGTCGCAGATGGTGTTAAAGCTCAGAAAGTGGTCGTTGAGGGCCTGGGGGCCATATTTTTTCAGCATGGTGTGCTCAAAGAGCTTGCCGATTTGCTCGGTTTCGCCCTTGAGCATGGTGGTTTGGTTGGCGATGCCAATGCGGTCTAGATCAGTGTCGGGGTCAAACCCGGCGGAGTAGGCGTTGTCAAATTTGGCCATGAACTCCGCCCGGTCGCCGCCCTGGAGAATGTAGTCGGCCACGTAGTTGGCCTGCTCTAGGTTCAACACCACCAGGTACTTGCCCGCAAAGGAGCTGGTGGCCACGGTTTCTTCGTGCTTGTACTGGCCGTGAATGATTGAGGTGTGGTCTTTTCTCTTGTGCTTTTCGACGGTGTTCCACACCTTAGACACCCAGGGGCAGGTGGTGTCGACAATGGTGCAACCATTGTCATTGAGCAGCTGCATTTCCTGCACACTGGCCCCAAAGGCGGGGAGAATGACGACATCGCCCTGACCCACCCCGGAGAAATCTTTGATGCCGTCTTGCACGGCGATGAACTCCACCGCCATTTCCTTGAGGCGCTGGTTGACGCCGGGGTTATGGATGATTTCGTTGGTGATCCAAATGCGCTCGGTGGGAAAGTGCTGACGGGTCTCATAGGCCATGGCCACCGCCCGCTCGACCCCCCAGCAAAAGCCAAAGGACTGGGCCAGCTTGATGGTGACGTCGCCACGGGTGAGGGTATAGCTGCCGTCCCGAATCTCCTGGATCAGCCCGCTGTTGTACTCGGTCTGCATCTGGTCAGCCACCGCTTCGCCATGGCCAAACCCCTGGCGAAAGTACTTGTCGGAGTGGTTTAAGGAGCGCTTGAAGGCCTTAGTATCCATCGAGTCCTCAGGGGTGGCGGCACGTTATCTAGGATAACGGGTTGTGGGTGGGGGTTTAGGTGCGATCGCCCAGTAAATTTCAATGGCTGCCCTAAATAACGACAGGCTTAGCCCGCTGAGTTCGCGGACTTGACCAGAACACCCTCTTAAATGGACTACGCCTAGCCCACGGCAAAGTCCGTGAACTGGCGCTTAAAGGGAGAGTGAAACCCCAGCACAATGTCGTGCTTGGGCACGCCACGATCGACTAATTCGTTGGCAATACCGCCCTCGGTTCCATCGTGTTGAATCCAGATTTTGCCGTCTTTAATATCGAGGTGCAGCACGCAACCGTAAACCCGCCGTTTGTTTGACCAGCCGACGTGGACAAGCTGGTAGCGATCGCGCTGAAGGTCAAAAATAGCCTCAGCCTCTACCGCTTCGTTGTTAGCCTTGAGATTGCTATAGCCCTGCAACAGCTCTTGAACCAGCTGACGATAGTGCGCTACATCTGCCATTGAGTGATCACCTCCTCTTCTGGATCGTAAACAATCAAATGCACTTGGTAACGCTGAACCAGCAGCCGGGGCAGCTCCAGGGTAAAGAAATCGCGATAGGTGTCTGTCGGCACCGCCAGATAAAGAAGGCGATCGGCTTCAACCTCCTCTAGGGCAAGCTGATATTTCAGGAATTGGCCGAGGGCGGTGCTAAATTCGGTTGCGGTGGAAGGATCAACAAAGCTCTTGACCTCAACCGCAATTTTCTCTTTGCCGCGCTCGGCGGCAAAGATTCGTTCTGCACCAAGGTCGATATACATTTCTAACCCCCCAAATCGGAGAAACAGCGGATCAGCTGTAATAACCCAACCGTCTTTTTCGAGGGCACGCTTGACGGCGCCGTGAAATATATCTTTGGCAGCCACTGAGAACCCCTCAAACTGTAAACCACCACTTACCAGGTGCATGACAATCATGCCGCGCTTACCTGGCGAACTAAGCTGTTGAGCATCTAAATTGCATGTTGGCTTCTGTGAAGTCCTTGTCGCAAGGCTTTTGTGGCGATTGTACTAGTGCAGTTTGAATGCCTAACAGCTTACACCCTGGCCAGGTATCAGCTTAAAGCCCGAATCATTAGAACTACCAGGCTATAGTAGTGGGCAACCCCCACCCCCACCCCGCCATGACCGGATTTGAACCTCTGCTCGGAGCCGCCGCCGCTGGCCTAGGTGGCCTGATCACTGGCTTGGTTAAAGACAAAGGTACCGAAACCCTCAAAAAGCTGGATTGGGATATCGGTAAAAACCTGGCGCTGAAAAAAGCCCTGGTGGACTACGTGCACCGATATATCGATCGCCACGGCACCCTCAAAGTTGCCTGCGTGCGGATGGACTACCCCGTGCGGCTGGACGAAATCTACACCGCCGTACGGTAGTCCTAAAAAGGTAAGGATGGTTGCAATCCTCTTTCTGAAAGGGTTTCGACCAATGAAGCTAGCTTCTGAGTGCCGAAGTATCCTGGTTATGCACAGGATTTCAACCCACAATCCACGAGAGAATAGGTATTTCAGCCCTCAATGAGCATATATACTCAGCGCTTTTGAGAAGGATGTAAATCTTGATATCCCTTGCTGTATATAAGATTCAGCCATCCTTACCTATGGGGCACTACCAAGTACTATTCCTGATAACAATTCCCCTCCTTCGGTTCGACAATAATTCGCCATCAAAATTGTGGATTTTTTCTTCAGTAGCCTGGGTTTTTATTTCCATAACCTGCATCTTTCCAGAGAAGAATTACGGCAATTTGTCGACTATTTTTACACCCTAGAACTCATGGTTCGCTGCAAAGAGGCGGCGGTGCGGATGTCGCCCCAGGTGTGGGCAGACATTGAGTCGCGCATGGTCACAGTGCCCCAGTGACAATTTTGGATTGGGGATTTTGGATTGAGGGAGAAAAACCGGGTTTCTTTGCTATGACAAGAGTTGATAACCAAGCAAAGAAGAAACCCCGTTTCTGCGGCAAAATATCTCTCAAAACCTAGGGTGTAAGCTGTTGAGCATCTAAATTGCATGTTGGTTTCTGTGAAGCCCTTGCAGCAAGGCTTTTGTGGCGATTGTACTAGTGCAGTTTGAATGACTAACAGCTTACTCGCGGCCACATCCCCATTGCTTCCCCCATCACAGCTTTCCCCTTGGCCGCAATGCACCGCTCACCTAAGGAATGTTCAGGAAACGGACGTATTCTGGGCACGGATTTAGGGTATTGAGCAGCGACTGATCCGCCGTCCAAAATTCAGCCTCCTCAAGTTCTGAAACCGCTAAAAATGCCGCATCATAGAGAGTAGCCAAGGAAAACCGTTCGGCTATGTACCAGGTTTTATCTCGAACAGTGTTGCTATCTAGGTAATTCACTGGCATCTGGCAAAAGTCATCGTAGAACCCAGTTGCCTGTGAAGATGTAATCAACCCCAGTCTGACCTTTTTCCGTAGCACTGAGCCAACCTCAGCCCAAGCAAATACTGGTGCTACGAGCATTTCGCCACCCGTCAGCCAAGGGGTAATCAAAGCTCTAGCTTGCGGCTGCAAAGGCTCAGGTACAAGGTAAGGAACCCAAAGGCTGGTATCGATGCATTTAGCCACGCCGCCCTTCACCCTCTCGCATTTGGCGGATTAGCTCTAACGAACTAGGTTGAATGCCCGTTTGCTCTTCCACCTCAGCGCTACGGGCCACGATCCGTTGATGGGCCGCTAAAGCTTGCCGTCGCTGCACTTCTCGCATAACGGCCTCAACCACAAGCTCATTGAAGGATTCGCGATTTAATTGAAACCGCTTAGCTTGCTTGAGGAGATCCGCTGGCAATCTTACCGTTACCGCTTGACGTTCCATAGTGCCACTTTTTGCCATCGCATCACGATATCATCCAGTGTAACCACCAATTCCTACGAGATGTGTAGACACGTCCCAATGTGCCCTACCAGCCGCTACAAGAGATCAGTTCCGCTGCGTGAGGATTGTCGCTGTGAAAAAGCTGTTGCCCGCTAGATTGCTGATTGGGGGATGTCTGCTGGGCCTAGCGGCCTGGCTCTGGAGCGTGCCCGTGGCCCTGGCAGCACCCTGCACCGTCAACTGCGGGTCAGGGCAGATCCAGTTTACGCCGGGCGATCGCATCACCATCCAGGTCATCAACGTCGGCAACCAACCTATCAGCCTAGAGCAGCCGCCCCTGGTCGGCCCCCGCGTCTTCTACACTGGCAACACCCTTGAGTTCCAGATGGGCTGGAGCACCCAGCCCCACCCCTCGATCTTCTTCTGGTCGAGCGAAAACTTGCCAGTGCGCGCCCGCCTGGGTCGCCCCACCCCCACCACCCTACGAGTCGAGGTGTATAGCCCCCCCAGTGAACCCAGCGATCGCAGCATCACCATCGAAGCCGATGGCCGCGTCTTCGTGAAATAGCCCCAGCCCTACCCCCACCCCACCAGCACCAGCTTGCCAATGGTGCGCCCCGACTCCACCTGGGCATGGGCCTGGCGCAGGTTGGTCGCATTGATCGGCGATAGGGTTTGCCCCAGGGTCGTGCGCAGCTTGTGGGCGTCGATCAGCGCCGCCACCTCGTCGAGCAAGTTGCCCTGGTCAGCCATGTCGGCGGTTTGGTACATCGACCGGGTAAACATAAACTCCCACACAAAGGTGGCACTCTTGTTCTTGAGCACGTTCAAATCCAGAGGATCGCGGTTCCCGGCGATGCCCACAATGCTGCCCTGGGGCCGAATCAGCTCCGACATCACCCCCCAGTAGGCATCGGTATTGTTGAAGTTGGCGATGAAATCGACCTCGCGAAACCCCAGCCGGGCCATTTCTTCAATCATGGCCTCGCTGTGGTCAACCACATGGTCTGCCCCCAGGGCCATTACCCACGCCTGGGACTGGGGCCGCGATGCGGTGGTAATCACCACCAGCCCGGCCAGCTTGGCCAGCTGAATGGCGATGGACCCCACGCCTCCGGCCCCGCCGATGATCAGAATCGATTGCCCCCGGTGGCTACCGCCCCGGCTAATGCCCAGACGGGTAAACAGGGCTTCCCAGGCGGTAATGGTGGTTAGGGGTAGCGCCGCCGCCTCAGCCACCGACAGGGTGCGAGGGCGATGCCCCACAATGCGCTCATCCACCAGCTGAAATTCTGCATTTGAGCCAGGCCGGGTCATGTCTCCGGCGTAGTACACCGCATCCCCTGGCTTAAAGCGCATCACCCCATCGCCAACGGCTTCGACAATGCCCGCTGCATCATAGCCCAGCACCTTGGGGGTCGGCTCTACCGTGGCTTTGGGGGCGCGCACCTTGGTATCAACCGGGTTTACCGACACCGCTTCGACCCGCACCAGCAGATCGCGCCCCCTGGGGCTAGGCTGGGGCAGGTCGATGTCAACCAGCGACTGCGGGTCGCTAATGGGCAAATACTGGGTCAGGGCAACGGCTTTCATCGGTGGTTACTCTCTCAACTCACAACTTAGTGGTCTGTCAATTCTAAATTTGTAGGTTGGGTGGCGCGATAGCAGAACCCAACAAGACTAGCCGCTGTTGGGTTTCGCTCCGCTGCACCCAACCTACGAGAACTCAGGTTTGACCCGAAATCTCTCCACGGAACCAACGCAACACCAGAAATGTGGCCCCAGCCAAGACAAGCATCCCCCCTCCTGACTCCTGACTCCTGACTCCTAACTCCTAACTCCTAACTCCGCCTAAATCAACGTCCCCCCACCCCACCGCCAGGCCTGACAAAGCGTCCTGGGCTGAGACAGTCGTAGGGGTCAAACTGACTTTTAACCGCAGTCATCACCGCCAGGGCATTGCCGGTGTAGCCCCACACATCCACGGATTTTTTCAGGGCCAGGGGGGCTTCGAGCAGGGTGAAGTAGCCCCCGGCGGCCGTGCAGCGCGATCGCAGCGTCTCCACCACCGCAACCGTCGCCTCTGCCAGGCGCACCGTACCAATGCCACTGCCCCCATGCAGGCGCGCCAAGCTACCGGCAGGCAGCTGATCGATCCAAGCGACCACCTGGGCGGGGGGTAAGCCAACCTTGGCCACCATGGCCTGGCCCTGGGCCTCAGCTCGAGAGAACAGAGCCTCCCGAACCGTGGACCAGATCTGCTCGTCAGCTACACCCTCCAGTACCTGGGCAGATAGATCGGCCCCCACCATCGCCAAGAGAGCCTCTACTTGCTCCTCTACCCCAGGGGCAATGGACTGAAACCGCACCAGCAGGGCAAACCTCTCCCCGTAGCCCAGGTGATCGGCCAGCGCCGGAGACAGACTATCGATCGCAACCGGGGTGAGGGGCGACCGGCGCAGGGCGCTGGCCAGAGAGTCTACGGCCCCCGCCCCGCCGGTCATCACCACCGTTTTAGAGGCGTCTTGCCTTGGGTAGAGGCGAAAGGTGAGCTGAGACACCAGCGCCAGCGTGCCGTAGGAGCCGGTCATCAGCTTCATCAGGTCGTAGCCCGCCACGTTCTTGACCACACGTCCGCCCGCTTTGGCGATCTGCCCGTCGGCGCGCACAAAGGACAGGCCAATCACCCGATCGCGCAGACCGCCGTAGCCCTGGCGCAGGCTACCGGTATCAGCGGTGGCGACGATGCCCCCCAGGGTGGCTTGGTCAGGGTAGGCGGGGTCGATCGCCAGGAACTGGTTATGCTGGGCCAGCATGGGGGCGACATCCGCCAGCTTGCCCCCCGCCTGGGCGGTCAGGGTCATATCCCCCACGGCATGGTCGATCACCTGGTTGAGCCGGGCGGTGCTGACCACCAGGTCAACGCCCTCGACCAGGCCACCCCAGGCCAGCTTACTGCCGCTGCCGCAGGGCAGTACTCGCCACCGATTTTGGTGGGCGCAGACCATCACAGCCGCCAGCTCGGCTTCGGTGGTGGGGTAGACTAGGGCCTGGGGAAACGCATTCCCCGCTAGGGCCAGGGCCGGGGCCAGGGAATCGGGCGGGAGGACGCGATCGCTCCCCACAATCGCCGCCAGATCAGCCGCAATGTTGGCCATGGCTTAGTCGATGCTGATGGGAGTGGGGCCGCTGGTGGCTCCACCGGAGGTAGGGCCTTGGGGGCGGGTGGTTCGAAACTCGCTGTAGAGGCGATCGCGCCACTCAAAGAAGGCCTGAAACTCGGGCACATCCACCAGGCCGGGCACGCCCTTGCCCGCAATGCCCTCGGGCAGGTCAACGTACTGGGTACTGGGAAATTTGAGGTAGAAGGTGGCTGCGGCCACGGCAAAGTCGGCTAGGGTGGGCTGATCTCCCAGCAGGTAGGGGCTGTTTTGCAGCATCAGCACCAGGGCCTCCAGATCCTGGCGCAGGCCAGCGGTGGCGGTTTTAATATCCTCAGGGCCAAAGCCGACACCGGTGCCCACCAGATTCAGCACGTCGCCGGGCAGCGCGCCGACCAGGGTGCGCAGGGGGGCAGGGGTAAAGCTGGGCAGCAGAGCGGTACGAAAGTTGGGGTGCTGCTTGAACGCACCGACCATGACCACCCGCACCTTGGGCACGATCGCCTCGTCGGCCCAGGCTTCCAGTGCCAGGCACAGACCCTTTTGCCTAGGGTCAGTGGGAATCAGGGGCCGATCGGGGTAGGCTTTCTCGAGATACAGCGCGATCGCCGTCGAGTCTGGAATCACCTGCTCATGGTCCTTGAGCACAGGCACCTGCCGCTGGCCCGACAGTTGAAACACCTCGACCTGGCCCATGCCGGGGGTGACCTCGACCTTGCGGTAGGGCAACTGCTTATAATCGAGGATCAGGCGCGCTTTTTCGGCGAAGGCGGAGGCTTCAAACTGGTACAGCTCTAGCATGGGAATCCTTATTGGCCAGGTTCCTGGCCAGGTGCTTGGGGGGGCGGGGTGGGTACAGGTAAACCCGGTAACACTGTATCGCTATTTGTCGGCCCTGCACAGGCGGAATTGGTCGGCGGCTGGGTGGTGACGGTGACGGTGTCAAAGCCTGCTACAGCCAGCAACTGGCTCACCGTGATCTCAGCCCGGCGGTTGGCTTCGGCCAGCAGACCCTCACTACAGGCGGCCTCTTCAATTTTGGCGAGGGCCTCCTGCTGAGCCTGCTCCTGGAGCTCGGGGGCCGCATCTGGCCCCAGCCCCAAAAAGCCTCGGCTATAGTCAAACACATTCGATTTGCTCAGGTCGAGCTTGCTGTCTAAAATCTGCGCGGGCGGCAGGGTGACCTGAATCGAAGCGTCGCCCGTGACCTGCACGTCGGTGGCGGAAATTTGCGACAGGTCTACCCCCGCCCGCACCTCGCCGTAGGCAATGTAGAGCAGGTTGGTCGAGCCGATCACGTAGCCCGCCAGGGTGCGATCGCTCTGGGTCGGCACCACCGCCTCCATGGCAAAGATCGCCGTGGTCAGCTCGCTGGCCCCCCGCAGCTGGGTCACCACCACCGATCGCACATCCACCTGGGATTCGCGGGGGGCGGGGGTGAGCATGATGCGCGCCCCTTCAAGGAAGCGATCGCCCGACCGCCAAACCCCCACCCCGACCACTACCCCGATCAACACCGCACCCCCCATCAGCGCATTAAAGACGGTGCGCAGGGGATGGAAGGGCGAACGCGATTTTTTCTGGGGCCCAGGCTGCGAAATCGGGGTCGGCCAAGGTTCAGCCGGCATACTGGGATGGGCGTAGCGCGGTGGGGCGGGTGGGGTGCGATCGGGCGGTGCAGGGAGCATGGGAAATGGAATTTGAAGGGTGGGGTGGCAATGAAACTCAGTTGATGTAGGCCTGGGCCAGATGTAGACCAGGGACTAGGCTTTAGTTCCAATGTACTATATCCAGGCCATCAACTTTCTCTCCCGCAGACAGTGATGGCTGACAATGAAGATGCATCGCTGCCCAGGCTGTCAGCACGATCACTTCCAGCATAATTGAAATTTAGATTTCCAATTGTAAGTGGCGTATTGTGCCAGTTACCGCCATCATCACTGAGTTCTAGGTTTTGCCCAGGCTACCTACTGCCCCACGTCTGCCCGAGCGAGCGACCGTCCTCTATCGCCCTCGCACTAAAATAGTGGGGCAAGCCCTTCGGTTGAGGCCAGTGCCATGACCACCGCTACCACCCTCAAAGACCAAATTCTGGCCGAGCTGGATCAGCTCTCCGTAGAAGCCCTGACTGAGACGCTGGCCTATGTGAAAGCTCAGCGGGGTTCAGCAGAGGAAGCCCAAGACTCAGCTTTCTTAAAGGCCTATCAGCGATCTAAGCAAAATCGTGCGGAGGTTTATCGTCGTCTTGCCGACTCCTAACTTTCCCAATCGCGATGAGGTGCTGCTGCTGCACGCCGACCAGATCGCTACCTTTGGCGGTACTGCTGGGGTTCGAGATCAGGGGTTGTTAGACTCTGCCCTGGCTCAGCCCCAGGCCACCTTTGGCGGCAAACTGCTACACCCGACCCTGGCTGACCAGGCAGCGGCCTATCTCTACCATCTGTCGCGCAATCACCCTTTTATTGACGGCAACAAGCGCACCGCTTTTGCAGTGATGGATGCGTTTATTGAGGTTAACGGCTACCGGCTGACACTCACCGACGATGAAGCCTACGAGTTGACCATTCAGGTAGCCCAGGGGCAGATGAGCAAGGTCGATCTGGCAGGCATTCTAACCCAGGCACTGGAGCTGGTCGATTGACACAGCAAAACAATACCGCAATACCAATCAACGCCTTCGGTATGATGGATTTGGTTCTTTCTAGACCTGGGTATGAACGACGAACTCTTTCAGCGGTTTACCGTCGCCTCGCGCCATCTCAACCTGGCTCCGCTGCTGTCGTCAGAGGATATTGAGCAGTTTCGGGTGGCCTATGGCAGCCGCACCTTAGCCGTTCTCGAAGATGCCCTATTGGATATGGAGCCCGACGGTAAGCTGATCTTTACCGGACACCGGGGCTGCGGCAAATCAACCTTGCTCAATGAGCTGGCGCTGAACATGCGCAAGCAGGGGGTATTTGTCTCCTTCTTTTCCATTGCTGACATGGTAGAAATGTCGGCGGTCAACCACATCAATATTCTCTACTCCATTGCGCTGAAGCTGTTGCAGCGGGCCGTCAACCTAAAAGCACCGATTCCCGACACTGTGCAAGAGTCGCTCACAACCTGGTTTACCCAGACCAAGTCGCGCACTTACACCGACCAGCTCAGGCAGGAGATGGGGCTGGGCGGCGACTTTTTCAAGCTGTTTACCGCCAAGCTGCAAAAGGAAGACTCCTTTCGCGAAGAAATCAAAGAGACCTACGAACGCCGCATCTCTGACCTGACCCAGCACATCGACCAGATCGCCGCCGCCATTCAGGCCGCCACCAGCAAAGAGGTGCTGGTAATCATCGACGATCTCGACAAGCTGGATCTGGCGGTGGTGGAAGCTATTTTTAGCGATAACATCAACGCGCTGTTTTCGCCCCGCATTCGCATTTTGTTTACCATCCCCATTGCGGTGGTGCGCGATACTCGGCTGAAGGCGACGCTCGACACAATGTGCCAGGTGGTGCTGCTGCCGGTGACCAAGTTTTACCCCCAGGATATTGCCCACCAGCCCGATGCCGCCCCCATCGAGTCCAGCGTGGCAACCCTAGAAGCGGTACTGAAAAAACGCATTGAGCCTGACCTGATTGAACCCGACACCCTGCGGCAGATGGTGCTGCTGAGCGGTGGCGTGCTGCGAGAGCTGGTGCGCCTGGGCAAAGAGTGCTGCCGCGAATGTCGGCTAGAGTTGAAGCTCGACCCCGCCAACACCCGCCAAAAAATTGATGCCGCCATTCTCACCGCGGCCCAAAAGTCGCTGCGCAACCAGTACGCCCGCCCCCTGGGCAACAACCAATTCAATCTGCTGGCTGAGACCTACCGCTCCTTTGCCCCGCCCGACGCTGGAGATGAGAAATTTCTAGACCTCCTCCACGGGCTATATGTGTTGGAATATGAGAATGACGATCTCTGGTACGACCTGCACCCCCTGGTGACCGACCTGCTGAAGCGCAAAAATCTGATCTGATTCTCCCAGACTAAGATCCCAGGGTTCTTAAAGAACCCCGGGATCTGCTCTCCCACCGGCAGATCTTCATGCTCCCCGCCGACCTCTCACCGCTGAACGATCGCGAGTATCGCAAGCTGCTGCTGGCCCTGACCCTCGACGCCCAGCGGCTAGAACTCTTGGTCACCATTACCGATGATCGCAACCTGCAAGACCAACTGATCGCCGCCTACGAAGCCGACCTGAAGGCCCAGGGCATTGCCCCCCTGCGCGCCCGCCTCGACCCCAAGCGCCCCAGCCTGCGCGCCACCCTAGAGGAACTGGTGGCCCAAACCCCGGCCCTGAAAAATGGGGAACCCGCCGTGGTGACGGTACTAAATGCAGGCGAACTGCTGGGGGTGCGCCTCAGCGATGAAAAATCTGAGCAGGAGAAGTTTTTCTTTTCGTTGCAGTGGACGCGGGAGGCGCTGCGAAATTTTGAGTTTCCGATTGTGCTGTGGCTGCCGGATGCGGTGGCGACCCGCCTGGCCCAGCAGGCCCCCGATTTTTGGAGCTGGCGCGGCGGCGTGTTTGAGTTTGTGGCCGAGGCGCGGGTACCGGAGCGGGGGGCAATGTTGCCGATGCCCAGTCGCGACATGGCAACGGAAAAAACAGCTAGCCCAGTGGCTATTGACGATCTGCAACAGCAGGTTACTCAACTAGAGCAAACCGCCCCCGAGTCGCCGCTGCTGATTACGCTCTACAACAATTTAGGCGAAGCCTATGAAGGCCAGTACGACTATAAACAGGCCCTAGAACTGTACGAAAAAGCCCTGATTTTGGCCCAGGCCAAAAGCGACCCCGCTGGGCAAGCCAGATCACTGCGAAATTTGGGAGATGCGCTGCGCAACTGTGGGCGACCGTTGCAGGCGTTGGACTACTACCAGCAGGCGTTAGGAGAGGATCGAGAACTGGGCGATCGCAACGGGGAAGAAGCAACGCTGAATCAATTGGGCAATGCATACCACTCGCTGGGTCAATACCAACAGGCAATTGAGTATCACCAACAGTCGTTAGCGATCGCGCGGGAGATCGGCGATCGCCAAGGCGAGGCCGATTCCCTGGGCGGTTTGGGCAATGCGTACAATGCGCTGGGGCAATACCCCCAAGCCATTGAGTACCATCAGCAGTCGTTAGCGATCGCGCGGGAGATCGGCGATCGCCAAGGCGAGGCCAATTCCCTGGGCAATTTGGGCAATGCATACAATCGCCTGGGGCAATACCCCCAGGCGATTGAGTACTACCAGCAGCAATTAGTGATCGCGCGGGAGATCGGCGATCGCCGTGGCGAGGCCAATTCCCTGGGCAATTTGGGCAATGCGTACCAGTCGCTGGGCCAATACCCCCAGGCCATTGAGTACCGCCAACAGTCATTAGCAATTAAGCGGGAGATCGGCGATCGCGGTGGCGAGGCCAAGTCTCTCGGCAATTTGGGCAATGCGTACCATTCGCTGGGCCAATACCAACAGGCGATTGAGTATCACCAGCAGTCGTTAGCTATTACGCGGGAGATCAGCGATCGCCAAGGCGAGGCCAATTCTCTCGGCAATTTGGGCAATGCGTACGATTCGCTGGGTCAATACCAACAGGCCATTGAGTACCACCAGCAGCAGTTAGCGATCGCGCGGGAGATCGGCGATCGCCGTGGCGAGGCCATTTCTCTTTTTAACCTTGGTAATGCCCTGGCCAGAGTTGACGAAAAATGGGACGCTCGCCAAGCCTATGAAGCAGCAAAAGCACTGTACCAAGATATGGGTTTAAAGCATAAGGTTGAAAAATGCGATCAAGCCCTCTATGACCTTGCTCAGATGGTCGTAGTAGAACCCAAGCAAGCCCCAACTATCGGTGAACCACTGCCCCAAGAGCCCGATTGGCTTGCCAAGTCTATGCCGACCCCTCCACCCAGCCCCCCATCTACTCGCCCTCAAAAGTTGCCCGTCACCGCCTGGTTTTTGGTGGGCGTGGGGCTGGCCGCCCTGCTGTGGTGGCTCCTGCGGTAGGGTGCATTCGCGGCCCCAAACCCACGCCCACCACCCACCAATCCCCGCGCCGCAATGCACCGCCCACCCATCGCGAGAACCCCTGCATCTGCCTCACCGCCATTGGTGCATTGCGGCGGGGCAAAGGTGAATGGGTTGAGGCAGGGGCGATCGCGCCGCGAATGGCACCCTACGATTCACCCGTTGAAGGCGATCCCCGTCGAGCGCTGCCTAGCGTCCAACAGCCGCTGGCGCATAGCCTCACCCTTGAGCAAATGTTGAGTTTCAAGCTCGCTCAACGATAGATCTCTCCCCTCAACTGTGCGACAAACGCGGCGTGTTCCGGCGAAGCTAAGCCCACCTGCAAGACCTCCAGCACCTGCGCCATCTGCTGACTCAGCAGCGCGTCTACCGCCAGCCACAGGCCTGGAAACACCTGACTGCGTAAAATTCCATCCCCATCGGGAGCCAGCAACTGATATTCGCCATCAGTTAGCCCAAACCACTCCAGTTGATTGTCGTAGACTTGCCAAATCACGTATTCCCGCACACGATTGCGACGATACACCTGCTTCTTGGTGCCTCGATCAATGGCCGCACTGCTAGCCGCGACTTCCACAATCAGTTCTGGGGAGCCTTCAATATAGTCGTCAGCACTGATGCGGGTCTGTCCGCCCGCCGCCGCTTCAATAAACAGCACCGCATCGGGCTGGGGCTCGTTGTCTAAATCCAAACGTACAGTCGGCGCATCGCTTAAGTCTACGCCGGGAGTCAGGGCTTGATAGATCCCTAGCCACGTGATGACGCGGCTGTGGGGCTTGCCGTGCTGCCGATGGCGGAGGGGAGAGGCCAAGTAAACGATTCCTTCGATCAGTTCTGCTTTATTAACATCGGTAGCCGCTGCATACCGCCGCTCAAATTCTGCGCGCGACAGGCGATCGCCGCTTTGCAAAGGAGGATAGTGCGGTGTCGCAACGGATTGTGCTTGAGGCGAGTACTCTCTGACCAATGGCCTATTCCCCAAATGCCCTAGGGCGTTCCCTCAGGAGAACTACCCTGTTTGCCTCCATCCTAGCCCAACCTAGAAAGCCTGACCTGCTGATAAAGACCTGTCATAATTAATTAATTAATTAATTAACTCAGTCAGGCATTGAAATTTCCGGCCGGATAAACGCATACTGTAGCAGCCCATGGAAAACTTACCTCTAGATCAGGTCGGTATAGAACCGGCTGTGGAGACTTATGATGCTCAGTACCCCGGTGAGTCACGCTTGTACGAGAGGGACTTTTACCAGTGGGTGCAGCAAACGGCAGCCGCGCTCAAAGCCAAAGCTTTTAACCAGGTGGACTGGAATAACGTCATTGAAGAAATCGAGAGCATGGGGCGAAGTGAGCGTCGGGAACTCAACAGTCGACTCATCGTGTTGCTAGAGCATCTGCTGAAATTGCACTACTGGGCATCTGAGCGAGCCTTTAATGAGCGGGGCTGGCGCAACACCGTCATTGAGCAGCGGCGACAAATTCAACTTCTGTTGGAGGATAGCCCCAGCCTCCGGGCGCTGTTGGATGATCTTTACATCGATGCCTATCGCCAAGCCCGCGAAGATTTGATTCTTAAAGCTCAGTTCCCGGAAGCCACGATCCCCCGTGAACAGCCTTATACACTGGCTGACGCTCTGACTTCGAAGAGTCTCCTGCGGTAGGATATATTTGCGGCGGATCAAGGGTGAAAGGGTAGAGACAAGGGGCGATGGTCGAAGACCGGCCCCTTAGGGCGATCGCGCCGCGAAGGCACCCTACCGGTGCTGAGTGGGGCTGGTGGTCAGCACCTCATACAAACCCCAGATCGCCATGGGGCGCATGTAGTGGCAGGCACGATAGGTGCCTAGGGCCGTGATCGCCTCGGGGGTGCGAAATTGCAGGCCGTAGGCGTAGATTTGCTCCACTACAGCCTCGGTAATGGCCATGGCTTCCTCTGTCTTACCCATCTGGGCAAAGAAGGCCGCTAGGCCGAAATTGATGCCGATCCACACCTCCTGCTGGTGGGTGCTGTCGGGGTCTTCGGGGGTGCCGTCCGGTAACACCCCATTGGCGGCCCCGATGGGCTGGGCCAGGGTGGCGGCGCTAAAGTTGCCCACCTGGGTGCCCTCAAACTTTTGCTGCTGGGGCCGAGCCTGTCCCTGAACCACCTGGTTAAATTTCACAAAGCAGGCGTCGTAGATGGCGTCGAGGGCCGACAGGGTGAACTCGTCCTCCACCAGATCCGGCAGGCCCAGGTGGCGCACCATAAACTGACCGCAGAGCTGATCGGCCATCACCACGTCGGAGCCGCTGCCGGTGTCGAGGCGGTAGTAGCGGCCATTCCACAGTTTGGGGTGGTAGGCCTTGAGGCCGTTGTCGAGCCAGCGACGGTACTGGGTGAGCAGAATGGGGGTGTTGCCGGGGGCCATGCCCTGGGCCGTGAGGATGTCACCGATCGCGATCGCCGCCTCCATGGCTGCCAGCCACAGCCCGCCGCAGTAGGCGCTAATGCCCTTGAGCTGCCAGTCGTCAAAGGTCTGGTCGGGGGCCCCCTCATTTTCGGGAATGCCGTCGCCGTCGCGATCGAACTGTTTCAGGTATTGCAGGGTATCCACCACGGCGGGCCAGCAGTCCTTCAGAAAGGCCCCATCCGTCGCCCCGGTGAACTGGTAGGCCCGGTACACCTGGAGCACAAAGTCGCTGCCCAGGTCTTTCCACTGGTTGCAGTCTTGGTAGCTGGTGTAGTTGGTCTGCTCCCAGGGGTGCTCGTTGGGGGCCCCCAGGTCGTGGGGGGTCGCGCCCTTGAGCTTGCGCTTCGCGGGGGATTGCTCCAGCCCCATAGTGACGTAGTAGCCAATGATCCGCCGCCGCTCATCCTGGGCAGGAATGGCGCGGGCAAAGGCGCGCAGCACGGCTTTCTCCAGCTCGGGCCACAGCAGCAGGGTGGCAAAGCCGCCGTAGAGGCGCACGTCGAGGCTTTCGTACCAGCGGTAGTCGATGCACTCCAGCACCGCAAACTGACCCACGGGGTCGGCCTCGGTGGCGGCGCTCCACAGGGTGCCGCCGCTGGACAGGTCGTACAGCTCGTTGAACAGCGCCATGGTAAACCAGTCGGGCAGGTCGGGCCGATCTAGAATCGGCTGCTGCCAAGCGATGATTTGCTGCTGCCAGGTCTTGTATTCGGTCAGGGCATCGAAGGCGATCGCCCTCGCATTGCGTCCATCTCGCCCATAGAAATCGGTGTAGCGTCGGTAGTTCACGACCCCCGCCGCAAATTCCGTCACCGGCAGATCCCAGGCCAGAGCCACGGGGATCTGCCGGGTTTCACCGGGTTTTAGGGTAAAGCGCAGGGCGATCGCCCCCCCAATCGGCTCCCCGTCCGCCGCCGGGGACGTATCCAGCAGATTCATCAGCCGCCCTAGCTTGGCAAAGGAATCCCACAGGTCGCGGCCATCCCCCACCGGGTTCCAGCGCAGATCGTAGGAGACCTCCACCTCGGGGTCGTCTAGGGTGGCGATGCACCACTGGCCGTCGCCTTCGGCGGGGTCGCCCGACCAGGCCCCATCCATCACCAGCGCCTTGAGGCCGTCGGCGTTGATGAATTCGTTGAAGTTGCCGGTGCTTTGCCCCAGGGCGGGCCGGTAGTCGTAGTAGGGGCTGCCGTCGTCGCGCAGCAGCACCTCGGGGGACTTTTGCGTATTGGTGAACCAGCCCACCATGTTTTGCCAGCTCACCATCAGGCTCAGGGTGATGGGGGTGGTGGTGGGGTTGTGGGCCGTCCACTCAAAGACCGCCACCGGGTAGCTGGTCTCTTGGTAGTTGTCGGGCCAGATCGGGGTGATCTGTTCGCAGGTAACTTGGGCGCGAAGCACGTTCTCGTAGCGGTACCAGCTGCGGGGGTAGAGGGCGTGGTAGCTACCCGTGGTGCGGGCCTGGGTGGAGGCGGGGTACCAGGCCCACGATGACAAGGTGCCCTCCGTGGGCGGCTGAGTACTGAGGGCGTAGGCCTGGGTTCTGCCGCCCCCCTGCTCCCACAGGCTGAACTGGCAGCCGGGGATGCTCTGGAAGACATGCTCGCCGCCATCCAGGTGCCAGAGGTTGAAGTCGCCGTGGGGCGATCGCCCCACACAGCCGGCCCCCAACCCGCCCAGGGGCACCCCGTGGGCGGGGCCATCATCCAGGTTGCTGGCGTAGCGCACGATGTAGTGGTGGTTCCAGGGCTGGCCTAGGGGCCGCTGCCACGCCTGGGAGGGAATCTGGGGGAGGGATGGGGTTTCAGTCATCTCAAAATAGTACCGGAGTAGGTTAGTTTGTTGCCAAACCCTCCAGATCCCCTACCCAGGGCCGCTTCACCCATCTAGGCGCAACGCACCACTATCGAATATACAATTAGACCTAACAATTCCTGTCCCTCAGACGCCTTTCTCTATGGCTACGCTATGAGTAGCTTCAGAGGCTAGCCTCAACCCCGACCAACTCTTGAGCGGGGTCGCTCAGCTCGATCCTGACGAAGGCGGCAGAGGGTAACTCGATAGATATAGCCGCCAATTGAGTCAAGCTTGGATCGGTGACCCTAGAAGATGAGGCTACTATTGGGGTGTGGTTTTCTTACCGGTTTGCTTTGCTAGCCGAACCGAAAGTAGCTGCGATCAAGCTTTTTTTCAAAACCCATGCCCCAGAGACCCCCGGTTGCCTTTCTCAGCTACGCCACCATCAATGACACCCATGACCAGGGTAACCTGACTGAACTGTGCGCTCGTCTGAGTGCTGAGGTGCGGGTGCAAACCGGCGAAGACTTCCCAATTTTTCAAGACCGCACCCACATTCAGTGGGGCCAGGCCTGGGAAGAGCGTTTGTCAGAATCTCTGAATGATGTGACGTTTTTGATTCCAATCATTACCCCCAGTTTTTTTAAGAGTAAGTGGTGTCGAGAAGAGCTAGAGCGGTTTGTAGCGCAAGAAAAAGCCCTAGGCCGCAGCGACCTAATTTTGCCGGTGTACTACGTTGACTGCCCAGCGCTCAAGAACGAGGCAAATCGAGACCAAGACTCCTTAGCGGCGGTCATTGCGGCTCGGCAAATGGCTGACTGGCGTGACCTGCGGTTTGAACCCTGGAGCAACCCTGCCGTGGGCAAAGCCCTGGCTAAGATGGCGGTTCAAATTCGCGATACCCTAGAGCGGCTTCAGGCCTCGACCCCGCCTGGGGCTAGCCCCAGCCCTGCAATACCAGCGCTCACGACGGGGGCCAAAGTATTCGTTAGCTACAAGCGCGATGTAACGCCCGACGAACCTGTGGCCCTAGCGATCGTCAAGGCGCTCAGCCGCAACCACTCGGTATTTATTGATCAGACCATGCTGGTGGGCACCCCCTGGGCCGAGCGCATTAAAGCCGAAATTCAGCAGTCTGATGCGCTCATTGTGCTGCTATCAGAGCTCTCGGTACAGAGCGAAATGGTGCTGAGTGAAGTGGCCATGGCCCACGAGTTTGCCCGCAGCAACGGCGGGCGACCGGCCATTTTGCCCGTGCGGCTAGCCTATCGAGAGCCGTTTGAGTATCCGCTCAATTTCTATCTCGACCCGATTAACTGGGCCTTTTGGTCAGGCCCAGAGAGCACGGCTAAGCTCATTCAGGATCTTGAACAGGCGCTGGCCGGGAACGGGTTGCCCATGGCCACCCCCTCGGCTAAGACAGAGCTGGTGCGGGCTATGCCCAAAGCGATGCCGCGCCCAGCCCCTTCGGCCCAGCCCCGACCGGCAAAGCCCAGCCTCTCGAGGTCGCTGGAGCTGCCCGAAGGCACTATGATGCCCGACTCGACGTTTTATGTAGAGCGATCGTTTGATCGAGTTGCCCTAGACACCATTCAGCAGCAGGGGGTGACGATTACCATCAAAGGCCCTCGGCAAATGGGCAAAAGCTCCCTGCTCTCGCGGGTCATGGACGCGGCCACCCAGCGGGGTAAGCAGGTGGCATTTCTAGATTTTCAGCTGTTTGATAAGTTGGCCCTGGCCAATGCCGACGATTTTTTTCCGGGCTTTTGCGCCTGGCTGACCGATGAACTAGACGTCGAAGACCGGGTGGATGAGTACTGGCAAAACCGGCTGAGCAACACCCAGCGCTGTACCCGCTATGTGGAGCGCTACCTGCTGCAAGAGCTGGGCCAGCCCATTGTGCTGGCTATGGACGAGGTGGAATGCACCTTTGATACCGACTTTCGGTCTGACTTTTTTAGTATGCTGCGCAGTTGGCACAACAAGCGGGCCACCAAAGCCATTTGGAAGCAACTCGACCTGGCCCTGGTGACTTCGACGGAGCCCTACCAGCTGATCGAAAACCTCAACCAGTCGCCCTTTAATGTCGGCCAGGTGATCGAGCTAACCGACTTTGGCCTTGACCAGATCAATGACCTCAATGCCCGCCACGGCAGCCCCCTAACCGCCGCTGACCAGCAAGGCTTGATGAACCTGGTGCATGGCCACCCCTACCTGGTGCGCAAGGCAATGTACCTGGTGGCCAGTGGCCAGCTCACCGCCGATGAGCTGTTTAACCAGGCCTACAACGAGCGCGGCCCCTTTGGCGATCACCTGCGGTATCATCTGTTTCGCATTTACGACCAGCCAGAGCTAAAGGCGTGCTTTTTGCGGGTGGTACAGAGCCAGCCCCGCCCCCCGCAGACGAAAAACTCTTTTTTCGTCTGCGGGGGGCGGGGCTGGTGCGGCGGCGCAATAATGGCGATGTGGTGCCCCGCTGCGAACTGTATGCGCGGTATTTTGAACAGCATTTGCGATAGTGAAAGGCCCAGCCCATGAGAACCCTGAGTGCAGAAGAGCTAGCTGTATTTAAACGCACGGCGGAACGGCGAGACGCTGACGGACAGTTGCGCCTGGCTCAGCGGCTGGAGGCTGCTAGGCAGGTCGCCGGAGCCGCCGCCGAGCTACTGAAGCGTGAGTTTCAGGCTACTCCCGTGATTCTCTTTGGCTCCCTTGGGACTCTAGAACGATTTCATCTGTCGTCGGATATCGATTTGGCGGTCAATGGGCTGGCCCCGTTGGACTACTTTAGGGCGGTGGCTAAGCTACAGGATCTGTCAGCGTTTAAGGTGGACTTGGTCTGTCTGGAGCGCTGTAGGCCGAGCTTAAAAGCCATCATCGAGCTTGAGGGGAAAGCACTTTGAACGGGATCTACCTGGCCACGGCTGGGCGCATTCACCAGGAGCTGAGCGAACTAGACCGGGTGGTAGAGCGGATTGGTCAAATCTGGAGCTTTCGCCAGCATGAGGAGTTGCTCACCGAGCCAGACTATTTGGACTATCTAGGCTATCTGGTCGATGCTGTAGCCCTTAACCTGCATAGCATCTACGCCGGCCTTGAGCGGGTTTTAGAGCTGATCGCAGACACCATAGACCAGGCTAAACCCAGCGGGCCAATGTGGCATCGTGATCTGCTGCAACAGATGACTGCTGAAATTGCGGGGGTCAGGCCAGCGGTGCTGAGCCTCGCGGCTAGAAATAGCCTGGATCGCTATCGTGGGTTTCGCCATGTGGTGCGCAATATCTACGCCTTTAGCCTGGATGCCGAGCAAGTGGAGCTGCTAGTGGAGCACCTGCCTGCGGTTTACCAACAGGTGAGAGCCGAGCTGGAGCAGTTTGCCAACTTTTTAGAGCAAATCGCCCGCCGGTAAGCCATTGCCAAAGCAAACCTGAGTGAACTGGATAGCGATGTCGGGCCGAAACTCGGGGCCTCTGCCTGAACTCTGCTATATGCTAGATGGCAGGTTCTTAGCCAGCGGTCTGCGCCATGTCTAACCCCGTCATCTACACCGTCGGTGGTACCGTGCAGGCGGGGGGCGGCATTTACATTCCCCGCCTGGCGGATAAGGAGTTGCTGGCGCTGTGTCGCAGCCGCACCTTTGCCTACGTGCTGACGCCCCGGCAGATGGGCAAGTCGAGCCTGATGGTGCAGACAGCCAACACCCTACAAACTGAAGGGGTGCGCACCGTTGTCATTGATCTGACAGAGATTGGCACCCAGGCTACCCCCGAAGAGTGGTATCTGGGGTTTTTGACCCTGGTGGCCGACCAGCTTGAGCTAGACACCGACTCCCTCGACTGGTGGGAGCAGCATGGTCACCTGGGCTTTACCCAGCGGCTGACCCGCTTTTTTAAGGAGGTGGTGCTGGCGGAAGTGGCCGAGCCGATTGTCGTGTTTGTGGATGAAATCGACACCACCCTGAGCCTGGGCTTTACCGACGACTTTTTTGTGGCGATTCGCTATTTTTACACCGCCCGTGCCCAGAACCACGACTTTGAGCGGTTGTCGTTTGTGCTGGTGGGGGTGGCCACCCCCGCCGACCTGATTCGCGACCCCCAGCGCACCCCTTTTAACGTGGGCCAGCGGGTCAACCTAACGGATTTTTTGCCCGCCGAAGCCCTGCCCCTAGCGGCTGGGCTAGGCACGACGCCGGAACAATCGCAGCAGGTGTTGGGCTGGGTGCTGGAGTGGACCGGGGGGCACCCGTATTTGACCCAGCGGTTGTGCCAGGCGGTGGTGGATAGACAAGCCGGAGTCAGAAGTCAGGAGTTAGGAGGGGCAGCCCACCCTTCCTCAGCCGAGACAATCGACTCCAAAAATCCAAACTCTAAAAGCCAAAATTCCCCATCTCCCCTCACCCAAGAGGCCATCGCCACCACCGTCGCCGCTACCTTCTTTGGCCCGATGAGCGAGCAGGATAATAATCTGCAATTTGTGCGGGATATGCTGACCCAGCGGGCACCGGATATTTACGCGGTGCTGACCACCTACAAAGACATTTGGCGGGGGCGGCAGCAGGTTGCAGACGAGGAGCAATCGATTGTGAAGTCGCACCTAAAGCTGGCGGGGGTCGTGCGGCGAGAGCCAGACAAAGCCCTGTGGGTGCGAAATCGGATCTACAAGACGGTCTTTGATGACCGGTGGGTCCGCGAAAATCTACCGGTCAACTGGCGCAGGCGCGTACAGCGGCTACGGGGAGTGCTGGCGGCGGGGGCGGTGGTGACGGTGGGCATGGCCGGGTTGACCACCTGGGCGCTGTGGGAGCGGGGGCGGGCTGAAGCGGCTTTAGTGGATGTAGCTACGCAACGAGACAGGGCCAACAGATCCGCCGACCAAGCTCAGACTGAAGCTAAGAGAGCCGAAGCCGAAGCTAGAAAAGCCAGAGCAGCCGCAGTAGAGGCAAAACGCCGGAGCACTGAAGCCAAAGCCCAGCGAACCCTAGCCGAGCAACGCCAGCAGGAGGCCGAAGGCGCTAAGCAGGTGGCTGAGGTGCAGCGCCAGCAGGCCGAGCAAGCACAACGGGCCGAGGCCTCTGCACGCCAAACGGCTGAGCTAGCCCGCCGCGCAGAGGTAGCGGCCAGAGACACGGCTGAAAGCCGCCGCCAAGAAGCCGAAGCCGCTACCGCCCGAGCCGAGAGCCAGCAAAAAATAGCCCTAGCTCGGCAGTTGGCCGCCCAGTCAAACTCGGTGCGGCAGGTGCAAGGGAGTTGGCTGCCGACGAGCATTTTGCTGGCGGTAGAGTCTAACCGCCGCATTTTAGCTTTCCCAGAGGTGGCTAAGGGCGATGCCGATGAGGCACTGCGGGGCTACCCCAAAATTGCGCCCGAGGTTGCCCGCATGAACCACGATGGCTATGTCAGCGCCGTGGCCTTTAGTGCCGATGGTCGCTATGTGGCCACCGCCAGTGGGGACAATACGGCGCGGGTGTGGGAGGCGGACAGCGGTCGCGAAGTGGCGGCGTTGAACCACGATGGCGAGGTCAGCGCCGTGGCCTTTAGTGCCGATGGTCGCTATGTGGCCACCGCCAGTTGGGACAATACAGCTCAGATTCGCTATGTGTTTGCAGAAGACCTGATCGCCCAGGCCTGCAACCGCCTCACCCGCAATCTCACCCTGCGGGAGTGGCAGCGCTACCTGGGCGACGAGCCCTACCGCAAGACCTGCCCAAATTTGCCCAATCCAGAGGGCTACGACGAGTACTTGCAACAGACCCCAGGGGCCAGTACGGTAGCCCCCACCCTGGGCCGGGTGGGAGCTACTGTACTGGCCTGGCTGATGCCGTAAACCTGGTCAAGCTGTGGCCCTGGCATTCACCGCGCTTACCAACTAGCGGCAGATATGCAAGGCAGTCGCCTTACCGGATTCTATGACTTCAGCAGAATAGCTAATAGACTTTCAATCGCCTGGGAATCTGGCACGGAACAAACACGATCTCGCCAAACTCATAGGTCATCGTAGGCGGCATCCGCAGAGTTATCCCACACCTCAGCAAACGATGCTTCTGCCGCCTTAGCTGCCGCTGCAACCAACGACTGATCGGAATAGGGTTGCCCAATATCCGCTGGAGTTGGCATTTTGGCCTCAGCCCATTGCAGTAAACGGGCCGCTAAGTGAAACTGCTCTTGCCAACTCAGGTGCTGGGCCTCTTGGATTACCTCTTGCAGCGTCATAGCTACGACCTCTTTTGCAGGGCCACCTTATCACCCGCACGCGACGGTGGGTGGGTTCTGCCCAGGGTGAAAATAGAGGTTCTAAAAATTGAAGAATTTTAGGCGGTCACCATTTTCGCTCCACATCGTAATCATCAAACTTTGTATCTACGCTAATAATCTGAATGCCTTCCTGCATGGCTTGGGCAATCAGCATTCGATCAAACGGATCGCGATGATGCAGGGGCAGCTTGGCTAAAATATTTAAATGATCGATTGCGATAGGCAGCAGTTGAATATCATTAAGCGACATTTGCTGAGGAATAAACCTCTCGTAGTCGTCGGGTAAAGTTAGCTTTTTTAGATTGACTTTTATAGCAATTTCCCAGAGGCTGGCAACGCTGAGCAATAGATCAATATCTTGCTCCAATAGCTCAGCCGCATCACCACTGAGTTCGGGGCTGTCGTTGACAAACCAAAGAAATGCATGGGTATCTAGGAGTATTCTCATTCCATATACTCTTTAAAGTCTTCCAAAGGTTCATCAAAATCAGCCGCCATCCAAATTTGGCCTTTGGCGCTGCCCCGCTGTCGGCGCTTAGGCTGCGACGAAAATTGAATCAACCTCAAAATGGGGTAGTTATCACGGGTGATAATGATTTCTTCACCCCGCAATGCAGACTGTAAAAGCTGGCTAATTTGGGCCTGGGCGATTGAAATATCCACCTGCTGCATAATCACTCTAACCTCTCTAAACAGTGATCTCTAGAATAATAGAGGTATCGCAGCCAAAGGTATCGATCACAGCGATGACTACGAGCATTGAGAGCTTAATAGCCTTAAAGCTTCTATCTTGGCGTATCACGATCACGCCTCAGCAGACTAAACACATCCCCCGGCTTCGGGGCAATCAAAATCCCCGATCGCGGTATCGTCACCACCTGGCGACCAAGGGATTCAGATCTCCGAGTTCTGCAAGAACTCGGAGATCTGGCTGAGTGAACAGCTCACCCACCTACCCCTCAACCTCATCCGGCGGCAGCTCCGGCGGCACGGCATCGAGCAAATTGGCCTTAGACTGCTTCAGGTCTTTCCATAACCGCTTAATTTGGTCGTAGGCCTCATGGGACGACATCTTGCCCCCGGTTTCCAGATTGCACACAAAAGAAACCCGCTGGGCAAACTCCTGCAGGTTAGCGTTAAAGGCCAGCTGCTGAGGAGTAAACTCGCCCCAGTACTTGCTGCGCGGAAACAGAAAATTTTCTTTGGCAGGTTGGTTGTCTGTCATGGCACCAGCGGATGGAAAGCACAGTTATCCATTTTAACAGTAGACAAGTTTTGGACGCTTGAGGCCAAGCCAAGGGGGCAATGTCGTCTACAACACCAAACCGGTGGCCGATCGCGACCTTGGGGCCGCTGAGCGCAAAGAAACTTGACGATCAAACCTCACCAGTCGGGGGGAGCGTCGTCTAGATTAAGTTAACCCACAGAGAAAATTTGGGTACAGTGAGGCCATGGCGACCCCTGGTCGCAGCGTTGCCTGTACCTGTTTTTCGGGTTTTGCTTCCTGGCCCTAGAGATCTCTCCATCGTGCGTTCTACAGTGGTCTGCTTCCGAGGTTTACCTGCTCCTATCCAGCTTTGGCGGTGGGGCCAAGGGGCCGCGCTGGCGGCTGTTTTGGTCGGGATGGGTGGACTGTTTGCCCCGGCGGCCCCGGCGGCGGAGTCGATCACGGTGCAGCTGGGGCGGATCTCCCAAACCGTGAGTCTGCACGATCTACAGGGGTTTGTCGCCACCGGAGAAGCCCAAGGTTCGCTGCAACTGTATCGCCCTCTGCTCAACCCCAGCCTGCGGGAATCGCTACAGAGCCAGATCGCCCTCGACCCCCAGGTGGGCCAGGTGATCCTAGACGAATTGCTCACCACGCCGGGCGGCTCGCAGCTGTTAGAAACCCTGCGGGCGATCGCCCCTAACCTGGCTGCGACCGATCTGCGGGTCACCCTAGATCAAGCCTCGCGCTCAGAAACGGGGCTGACCCTGCTGAGCATTTTGCAGGCCATGCCCCAGGACACCCTCGAGATCAACGTGTGCACCCTGCTGACCCTGGCCTCCCAGTTTCGCCTGGCCCAGATGGAAAGCCAAGCCCTGGGTCGGGTCCTGCGCCAGGCCCCCGAACCGGACCCCGCTGAACAGCTACCACTGCTGGGCACCGATCCCTTTTCTACCGGCACCTCTGAGGTCGAAAAATGGGAACTGGTGCTGCACGACTCCAGCCGCGATCGTAGCATTCCCGTCGATATCTACTGGAGCCTAGACACCCACGGCCCCCTGGTGATCATCTCCCACGGCTTTGGGGCCGATCGGCGCTTCTTTGGCTACCTGGCCGAGCACCTGGCCTCCCATGGGCTGACGGTGGTGGCGGTAGAGCACCCCGGCAGCAACGTGGCCGCCCTGCTGTCGCTGCCCGAGGATGACCTTTCTAAAACCGCCTCCCAGAGCCGGATTTTGCCCGCCACCGAGTTTCTCGATCGGCCCCGCGACATCACCTATGTGCTCGACCGTCTGGAGAAGCTCAACAATTACTCCTATAGCCTGCGCGATCGCCTCAACACCCACCAGGTCACCTTCATTGGTCATTCCCTCGGGGGCTACACGGGGTTGGCCCTGGCCGGGGCCGCCCTCGATCTGCGATCGCTCAATGCCTACTGCCAAACCCTCAGTCCGATCAAGGTGTCCCCCGCCGACTGGCTCCAATGTGCGGCCCTCGATTTGCCGGTCAAATACGCCAACCTGCGCGACGATCGCATTACCCAGCTGATTGTGGCCAACCCCCTCACCGGCCTGCTCTTTGGCGAAGCCGGACTGAGCCGGGTGCGGGTACCCACCCTGATGCTAGCGGGCACCCATGACACCGTCACCCCCATGGCCGGTCAGCAACTGCGACCCTTTATGCAGCTGCCCGAGGGCAAACGCCTGATTACCGTCGTAGGCGGTTCGCACCTGAGCGTCGGCGACCCCAACAATCTCAACGGCGATCTGGGCCACATTCCCTTCATGGCCGAGCTGCCCAATGCCACCACCGCACCCCTAAGAATATTCTTCCAGGGGGTGAGTTTGAGCTTTGTGATGCAGCAAACCTCGGAGGCCAACGCCTACGCTCCAGCCCTCAGCCCCACCATGGCCCACGCCTTTTCAACCCCCGATGTATCGTTGCGCCTCAGCGAAACCGTGCCCGAGGGGCTGGTCACCTGGTCTCGCCTTAGCCCAGCGACGCTCCACCACCAGGAGGGGCTAATCAGCTACCTGCCCTCGCTGCTGCACCTGGAGACCGTGGCCATTCAAGACCAGATGCAGGCGTTGTATCACCAGATGGTCGCCTACCTGCGCACCACCCCCTCCCCCCTCACGACCCTGTATTGGCCGCGCCCGGTGTCAGGTTGGTCCAAAACCAGCCCCCAGGGGCTAACGCCCATGCAGGCTAATCGCCCCACCCCCAGTCGGGCCACCCCCCAGTAGGGCTACCAGCCTGTCCCTAAGCCTTGTCCCCAGAGGTATTCAAACCCTAACCCTTGGGGTAAAGTTAAAGCATTCTTGCCACTAGCCCCGTGCTCAGGCAATAATGGAACGGCCAAATTCCGCTATGGCTCATGGGTCTTCACCGGATACTGATTTACAAGCCCCGGCCCCTCGGCGACGGTGGCTCAGGGCCCTGGCCCTGGTGGGGAGTGGCCTAGCCCTCGGTGGCCTAGGACTGGGCTGGTGGGGCTACCAGATTGCTCGCCGCGAAATCCCCCCGTTTTTACAGAGCAAACTCAGCGATGCCCTGGGTCGCCCCCTCAAGGTAGGCGAGTTTGAGCGCTTTAGCCCCACTGGGGTACGGCTGGGCCCCTCCATTCTGCCCCCCACCGAAGACGACTTTTCCTGGATGAAGGCCAAGGCCCTGGAGGTCAGCTTTAATCCCCTAGAGCTGTTGTTTACCCGCACCCTGCGGCCCAGCGTGGTGTTTGAGGAGCCCGAGGTGGCCCTCAAGCAGGGGTTTGACGGCAAATGGCGGCTCCAGCCGCCCCAGTCGGTGGGAACGCAAGGGTTCTTTAAAACTGAACTTCGCAGCCTGCAAATTCGCAATGCCAATCTGGTCATTGGCCCGATCTCCCGCTCCTCGATCGTGGAGGTACCGGAGGGGGTGACCAGCGCCACCCTGGTACTACTCCAGAACGTCAACCTACGGATACGGTTCAGCGGTACTGACAACCAAACCGCCGCCCTGGTAGTGGGGGGACGCCTCAACAACGGGGCCTTTCAACTGCGCGGCGAAGGGCAGATCGACACCCGCCAGCTCAATCTGGCGGTGCAGGCCCAGCAGTTGCCCATTGAGTCGATCAATCCGCTCTTGGGGGGCAGCGTTTTTGTGCGCAATGGGATGGTGTCCTCCAACCTCGACCTGCGGTTTCGCCCCGAGGCCGCCGATCGCCTCACCGTCAAGGGCACTGCCCGGCTGCGCAACGGCGACATTGTCATTACCGACCTACCGTCACCGCTACAAGCCATCAACGGCACCATGGTCTTCAATGGGGTCGGCGGCGGCCTGGAGCATAGCTCCCTTAAGTTTGGCCCCATTCTGGTCAAAGCGGAGGGCAGCATAGATGCCAGGGACGGCCATGATCTGGCGATCACCATTCCCGACGTCAGCCTGGCCCAGGTGGCCGAGGCCTTTGCCCAAACCCTGCCGGTGGATGCCGCCGGGCGCTTTCGGGTCAATACCCGCATCACCGGGCCCCTGCGCGAACCTCAGGTGGCGGGCGATCTGGCTAACCTGGGGCTAGTCCAGATCGATCGCCTGGGGCTAGGGGCCCTGACCGCCCGGTTCGGGGCTAACCTCGACGGGGCCACCCTCCACCAAGCCATCCTACGTCCGGTGACCGGCGGCACCGTCACCGCCCAGGGGCAGGCGGTCTTGAACCCAGGCCAACGCCCCCCGGATCTAACCCTCACCGCCCAAACCGACCTCCCCCTCGACGGCCTGGCCGATCTCTACGACCTGCCCCTGCCAGGTTCCTGGCGCTTGGGGCCGTTGCGGGCTGACGCCCGGATTGCGGGTACCCCCGCCGATCTGCGCGGGCAGGCCACCTGGCAGCTGCCCCAGTCAACCTTTCCAGGCCGGGGGCAGGTGAGCTACGCCCAGGGTCTGGTGCAGGCCACCGAAACCCTGTTCCAAGTGGGGAAAGGCACCCTCCGCGCCGCCGCCACCGCCGACCTGGGCCGCCGGGCCTGGCAGGCCACCGCCACCGGTACAGACCTGGGTCTCGCCCTGGTCTCGCCCCAGTTGCGGGGCACCCTGACGACCGATCTCCAGGCCTCGGGTGCCCTCACCGCCCTCACCCCAGCGGACATTCGCGCCCAGGGGCAGGCCCGCTTCTCCCACGCGGTGCCCCTCGCGCTGGCCAGTCTCAACCTGGCCAGTCTGGAAAGGCTCAACCTCGGGGGTATCGACCAGCTTCTGCCAGGCCCCCTCAGCACCCGCTTCGCCTGGACGGGGCAGCGGCTGGCGATCGCAGAAGCCATGACCCCCAATCTGGCCGCCCAGGGCAGCGTCGAGGTGCAGTTTCCCCCTGGAAGGCCGCCCCAGATTGGCCCCTTTGACCTGGCAGCTCGGTTGTCGGAGATCGATCTAGCGATCACCTACGGGCTGGTCAACGGCCCCGCCTGGCTACGGCCTAGGGGCCGCCTGGCCTTTGACGGCACCCTGCGGGGCACCCTGGCCGATCCCCGCCTGGCGGGCACAGCGGGCCTGCGCCAGGTGGGAGTCAACGACTTTACCCTGGTGGAGGCCGTCTCGGGGCCGGTGCAGGCGTCGCGATCGACGGGGGCCAGCGTTAATCTCACCGGCTCCACCGTGACGGGGCCGGGAGAACAAATTGCGGCGGTTCTCGATCCTGACCTGCGACCCCGGTCCTTTCGCCTGGCCCGAGGCGAGTTTCTGGCTACGGGCCAGCGGCGGGGCAATCGCCTCGATGCCAACCTGCTCAATGCCGACCTGGCGGCCCTGGGGCTAAGGCCCGTACCCAGGCCTGATCTGGGCATACTAGCGGGGCTGCTCAGTGCCACCGCCACGGTGGATCTAGCCGAGTTAACCAACCCGGCGATCGCCGCCCAGTTCACCCTCGATCGCCCTGGTCTGGGCACCATTCGGGGCGATCGCCTCAGCGGCCAGGTGCAGTACCGCGACGGCCTGGCCCTGCTCACCGGCGGGCAGTTGCAGGTGACCCCGACCACCCAGTTCATGGTCACCGGCAACGGGCGGCTCTTTCCCCAGTGGCAGGGCCAGGCCGAGATCACCACCGCCGGAGCCGACTTCCAAGACCTGCTGGGGGCGCTCAGTCTATACAGCTACGCTGACGTTGGTCGCCTGCTCAGCCCCGCCCCCCTGGGCCAGGCCGTCGATCTAGCCGTAGCCCCCGTGGGGGCACCCCAGGCTCCCCTGCTGGACCAGGCTGCCCTAGCTAGGGCAATGCGAGAGGCCCAGCAAGAGGGCGATCGCCAGCGAGACAGCGTTCTGCTCCCCGACCTCAACCAGCTCGAGGGCCGCGTGGTCGGTACCCTCGGGGTACAGGCCTCCCAAGCCGAGGGGCTAGCCGCCGACTTTGAGTTCACTGGCCAAAACTGGGCCTGGGGCCGCTACGACTTCGACAACCAGTTCCTGGCTCGGGGTCAACTGCGCGACCAGGTGCTCTCCCTCGACCCGGTCGAATTTCGGGCGGGGGATACCCATCTGAGCCTACTGGGAGATGTGTCTAGGCAGGATTCCGCGCTCCAGGTGCGCGCCGAGCAGCTTCCCCTGACGGCGGCAGCGACCTTACTGGAAGTGCCCTTCGCCGTAACCGGACTGCTTAACCTGAACGCTAACCTAACCGGGGCCTACACCAATCCCCACCTGAGGGGAGAGTTTGCCGTCGCTGGGGCCAGCATTAACCAGCAGCCGATCCAGGAAATCAGCAGCACCTTCCAGTATGAAGAGGCCTACTTCAGCTTGGATGGTCGGGTGGTGGGGTCAGTCCCAGAACCCCTCACCTTCTCGGGCACCGTACCCTACGCCCTGCCGTTTATGGCGGTACAGCCCCCTAGCGACCAAATTGATCTCAGGGCCACCCTCAAGGATGATGCCCTGTCCATGGTAAATCTGTTTACCCCCCTGCTGGTCTGGGGCGGCGGCAGCGCCACTATTGATGTCCGCCTTGGCGGCACCCTGCAACAACCCCTGGTGTCTGGGGTGGCCGCCTTTAACCAGGCCACCTTTAACAGTCCCATCCTAGAGGCCTCCCTGGCCAGTCTGACTGGGGATGTACAGTTCCAAGGCACCAAAATTCAGATTCCGTCGCTCCAGGGCACCCTATTCGACGGTGCCTTTGAGGTAAGCGGCGATCTACCCCTAGCGCCCAAGTACATTACCCCCGCTGATCAAGGCCTACGGCTGGCCCTAACGAATCTCGACTTTAACTTTGCCAACGAAGTTCGCAGCCATGTAGATGGGTACCTCACCGTCACCAATGCCCTACTTGCCCCCACGATTGGGGGCGACATGGTGCTCCAGAAGACCCAGATCGCCGTTGGGCCTCAGTTGACCCAACTGGCCAACAGGCTGGTCGTCAATCCTGGGGGTGGGGTCATTCTGGACGCAATTAAAACCTCCCTGACCCAGGTGACCGACGTTTTCCCCGTTCAGGTTGACGACCTACGGCTAACCCTAGAACCCGCTACGGTCAAAGCGCTCCCCGTGTTTTCCTTCGATATGGCGGGAGCCTTAGCCATCAGTGGCTCAGTTCCGGGTCTCTATGCCGATGGTAGCCTCCATCTCCAAGACGGCTGGATTAACACCGTTACCGCTGAGTTTTTCCTCGAACCAGGCCGAGACAATGTGGTTCTGTTCAAACCGGAATACAAACTAGATCCCTACCTAGATGTGGTGCTAGGGGCTAGCATCCCGCTTCAGCGCAGCTACAGCATCAACCCAGTCAATACCACCATGGGGTCGGCAGAAATTCCCGTGATCAACCCCCTGGGGAGCAACACCGTGTTTGACGAACTGCGCATTGAGGCCCGGGTCAAGGGGCCGATCGGCCAGTTGTTCGACAATCTGGAATTGACCAGCAACCCACCCTACTCCGAAGCCCAGCTGCTGGGCATGGTGAGTGGGGGCTATCTGTCGGATCTGGGCGGGGTCGAACCGGCGCTGGCCCTGGGGTCTAATCTGCTCGGGGCCCTCACCGCCAATGCCCAAGATTCCATTGGCGATGCCCTCGGGCTCAGGCGTTTTCGATTAAGCGCGTCTACGATCGCCCCCTCCGACACTGGAGACACCCTGGGCTATGGCGTAGGCGCCAACGTAGCCATTACCCAAAACTTCTCGGCTAGCCTGATCCAAATCTTGAATCAAAACCAGCCCATCCAGTTCAACACCCGCTACCGCATCGACGATAACTGGGGCCTGGGAGGGTCGAGCAACCTCAACAATAATCACCAGGTGTTTGTAGAATACCGGGTCAACTTTCGGTAACGTCTTTCAATAACGTTTGCAACGCCTTTTAATCGGCAACCAAAATTAGCGCGGCGATCAACAATAATGAAGTAACAACCGTTACGGCCCCCAGAACGGCTGTGGCAAATAATAAGCGAAATGGGGCACATTGAATTAGCTCTCCTCGACCAGGCTGCCACGTAGGTCCACCCGAGACCCTCCACCATGTCCCTAGGCAGCGATACCTGGACAGCGCTAGCTCTACCTAGGGTGACCATCCTATGAAAAACCGCTGCTTGCCTACCTGCCTAATTGTTAGAAATGTCTGCCTGGTGCTGACCCTGATTGCCGGTAGCGTCGTTGTGGCCGCCGAACTGGAGGCCTCAGCCAACCAGCAAAAACAAAAGGCTGAGGCTCTGCAGCGACTGTTTGTCTACCAGGTCATGATGAATGTAGACCAGCAGCCGTAATCTCCAACAGAATGTCCATGACCTATGGCTAACGCCGGGGCAAAAGCCTTCAAAGATCGGGTGGTCAACCATCTAAACCAAGTGGCCCCCGTAACGGCCCGAGCGATGTTTGGCGGCTACGGCCTCTACTGCGAGGGGCTAATGTTTGCCCTGATTGCCTACGAAACCCTCTACTTCAAGGTAGATGCCGTTAACCAGAGCCGCTTTACCGAGGCTGACATGGGGCCGTTTACCTACCACCGCAACGGCAAAGCGATGGCCATGTCCTACGACCAACTGCCCCCTTCTGTATACAGCGATCTGGGCCTGCTCCACGACTGGGTTGAGGCCTCGGTGGGAGCCGCACGACGGGCTAAGCGCTAGCCAGCACCCCGATCGCAAAGTCCCCTGTGATCCATCCATGGATGAATCACAGGGGGCTTTCTAAACCAGGAGTCACCCCAGGATATTAGGTCACTGCCGTCGAAGGAGCAGGCTCCTTGGCCGCTTTTTTGGGCCGATTAATGGGATCCATATAAACCTCCAGGCGCTTAAACACCAGGGACGCCAGGGAGGTCATCACCAGGTAGACGATCGCCACCGCCAGATAGACCTCAAAGGCCCGGTAGGTAGTCGCCACCGTCAGCTGACCCTGGCGGAACAGCTCCTCAAACCCAATCACCGCCGCCAAACTGGTGTCCTTAATCAGGGTGATGAATTCATTGCCCAGGGGGGGCAAAATGCGCCGAAAGGCCTGGGGGAAGACCACGTAGCGCATGGTTTCCACGGGGTTCATGGCCAGAGATTCGCCCGCTTCCCACTGCCCCCGGTCGATGGACTGAATGCCGCCTCGCAAAATCTCCGCCAGGTAGGCAGCCACATTGAGGCTGAGGGCCAGAATAGCGGCAAAAATGCGGTTAAAGCTAAAGTCAAAGCCCAGGCTCTGGAACAGCGCCGGTAGACCAAAGTAGATCATAAACAGCTGCACCAGCATGGGCGTGCCGCGAAAGAAGTCGACGTAGATGCGGCACAGCCAGCGCAGGGGATTAAAGGGGGAAATCATGGCGAAGGCTACCAGGGAACCCCCAATCAGCCCAAAGAAGAAGGAGGCCGCCGTCAGCCAAATGGTCACCCAGGCACCACGCATCAGGTTTTGGAACAGCCGCCCCCAGTCTAAGCCCTTGGCGGTGCCAGCCTGGGCCAGGGCCGGGGCTACCAACGGCAGCTCAGGCGGGTCGGCGGAGAACCAGCGCCTATAGATCTCGGCGTAGGTACCGTTTTCCAGCAGGGTTTCGAGGGCGGTGTTCATCGCCTCTAGATTTTCAGAGTTTTTGGGTAGGGCAATGCCGTAGTACTCTTCGGTGACCAGCTCGCCCACAATTTTCAGGCCGGTCAGATTCGCCTCTCGAATGGCGTATAGGGTGACGGGCAGGTCGTTAACCACGGCGTCCACCCGGCCGTTGAGGAGCTCTTGCAGAGCCAGGGGAGAGTTGTCGAAGGTACTGACAGTAGCCCCTTCCACCTGGGCCGCTTGGTCAGCCCCGGTGGTGCCAATGGCGACGGCAATGCGCTTGCCCTTGAGGTCGTCGAGGGATTTAATGCTGTCGTTGCCCTCCTGGACGGCGATCGCTAGGCCCGCCTTGAAGTAGGGTCGTGAGAAGTCAATGGTTTGGGCCCGTTCAGCGGTAATGGTCATACCGCTAATGGCCGCGCTGATGGTCTTCGATTGCAGGGCTGGGATCAGGCCATCAAAGGGGAGGGTGATGAATTTCACCTCCCGCCCAGCGGCTTCCCCCATGGCCGTCATCAACTCAATGTCAAAGCCAGTGAGGTCGCCGGTGGCTTCGTCCTTCATTTCAAAGGGCGGGAAAGCGGGTTCGGTGCCCACCTCCCAAGGCGATGCCGGGGCTTGGGCCAGCCCAACCAGCTGAGCTGCCCCCACTCCAATCAATACGCCTAGCACCATAGCCAGAGCGCGTTTCAGCCAGCGAGTGCGAACAATACGAAAAATCATAGGCCAGCGGTAACCTCTAGGCAGATCAAGCCCCGGAGTGATTTCAGGGATTGTGATGCACCATAATCAATTCACTCCAGGCAAAAATGTTTCCTAGGATACAGATGCTCCGGGGTGCCAATGATTTTGTAGGGTATGGCTAACTGAGCCTATTCCTTCATCTGGGCCACCGTCGATGACAAGCACCCTGCCCGCGATCGCCACCCCCGTCATTGCCTGCGAAAATCTCCACAAAAGCTACGGCTCTGTGAATGTTTTGAAGGGCGTCAGCACCACCTTCACCAAGGGGGATGTGGTCTCGATTATTGGCCCGTCGGGCTGCGGTAAGAGCACCTTTTTGCGCTGCCTAAACCGCCTAGAAACGATCAACCAGGGGCACCTAGAGGTCATGGGCCAAGATGTATCCGCTGCCAAGCTGCCCTGGAATGCGCTCTATCATCTGCGCAGCCAGGTCAGCATGGTATTTCAGCACTTCAACCTGTTTCCCCACCTGACCGTGCTCGAAAACCTAATGCTGTCGCCCCGCAAGGTGCTGAAGCACAACGAAGCCGATTGCCGCAACCTGGCAACCCACTACCTGGAGAAGGTCGGCCTAGGCGGTCGCGCCGATGCCTACCCCGAGCAGCTCTCGGGGGGGCAAAAGCAGCGAGTCGCGATCGCCCGCAGCCTCTGCATGAAACCCGAAGCCATTCTCTTTGACGAGCCCACCAGCGCCCTCGACCCCGAGCTGGTGGGGGAAGTGCTCGGCGTCATGCGTCAGCTGGCCGAAGAAGGCATGACCATGGTAGTGGTGACCCACGAGATGCAGTTTGCCCGCGAGGTCTCGAACCGGGTGCTGTTCTTTAACGACGGCGTGATCGAAGAAGAAGGGGTACCGGCGGAGGTATTTAGCAACCCCAGCAGCGATCGGCTCAAGGCCTTCTTGAGCCGCCTCAGCCAACACTAAAGTTAACCATTGCCTCATCTGCCCATAGACGCTAAGATTAGAATCTTTGGAAATTGTTTCCACCTTTGGAATTGTTCGGAGAGTAAACGTTTATGTCGCGATATAGAGGCGCTCGCCTACGGGTTGTACGCCGTCTGGGCGAGCTTCCGGGCCTGTCTCGCAAGAGCCCCCGCAAGGCCTATCCCCCAGGGCAGCACGGCCAAGACCGCAAGAAAAAGTCTGAGTACGCGGTACGACTAGAAGAAAAGCAAAAGCTACGGTTTAACTACGGGTTAACCGAAAAGCAGCTGCTGCGCTACGTGAAAAAAGCACGGCGGGCCGGTGGCTCGACCGGGCTAGTCATCCTACAGCTGCTGGAGATGCGGCTTGACAATACCGTGTTTCGCCTCGGGTTTGGGCCGACCATTCCTTCCGCGCGGCAAACGGTTAACCACGGCCACATCTGCGTCAATGGCCGCGTGGTCTCGATTCCCAGCTACCAATGCCGCCCTGGCGATGTGATCACGGTGCGCGATCGCGAGGCCTCCAAGAAATTGGTCGAAGCCAATCTGGAGTTCCCCGGTTTAGCCAACGTGCCCAACCACCTGGAACTCGACAAAGCCAAGCTCACCGCCAAGGTGAACGGCATCATCGAGCGTGAATGGGTGGCCCTTAACATCAATGAACTTCTGGTGGTTGAGTACTACTCCCGTAAGGCCTAAGGCTGCAGGCCCTTACTGGATTGTTGGCTGGCCGAAGAGGCTTTTCGCTTACCGCCCATAACGCATTACTCTGAATCGATGGATAGTTTTGGTCTCCGGCCCGTCAGCCAGAGACCATTTTTTTGGCCTCCAGGGTGATCTTCAGGTTGGTAAAGACAGGTTGGTGAAGACAAGCTGAAGATCACCCACCTATGGTCTCAAGCGCTCAGTTCTTGGTGTGCGCCACAGTGGCGGCAGTAGGACAAATACGGGTAGGTGGGCTGGTGACAGTGGTTGCACGCCACCGCCTGGGAGTAGCCACAGTGGGGACAGTAGGCGTCACCTGGGTGCAACTTTTTGGCGCAGCGAATGCATTTTTGCTTTTGCACCCGCCCTGCCACCTGAAGGCGCGGGTTGAGCACCACCTTTTGAAAGAACTTGATCAGGCCGTAGCCCACCAGCGGCACCAGCACAATGTAGAGATAGTTGATTAAAAACAGCAGGCCCACGACCACCTGGGACAGCCAGCTAAACAGCGCCCCAAACTGGAGCACCTCAAACAGCTTAATCACCAGGGGAATGGAAAAAATCACCAGCAGGTGCCAGCTTTGCAGCGCCACCAGACCATAGCCGCGTCGCTCGGCGGCTCGGTAGACCCCCCAGGCTACCCCCACCAGGGGCAGCAAAAATAATCCCTGGAATAGCAACTGCACCGTGGGGTGCCAAAACGAGGCCCGCTGAAAGCCGCGATCGACCGCTTGGAACTGATTGTCGTCCTTGAGCAGGGTCAGGAATCGCTGGCTGGTAGGGGTTTGGGCGAGTTGAGCTTGGAGGTCACGCTCCTGCTGTCGCCGCTGCTCGAGGCTGGTCTGGTTGCGTTCTAGGGTGGCGCGGGCCTGGGTTGCGTCTACCTGGTTGATCGACTGGCTCTGGGGCTGACCAGCTATTTGCTCGAGCAGGGTCGAGTCGTACTGGCTCCGGATGGTCTGATTTTCTTGCTCCAGGGTGGCCATGGCGCGCTGGGTTTGGTCGAGGCGGCTGAGAAGGTCGCGGTTTTCGGCGGTGTTGAGGGCATCGGCGATCGCCCCATACTCCAGACATTGGCCAGACACTTGTCCCAGGTGTCCCTCCGCCCTAGCGCGATAGTCGGTGGCCCAGCTAAAGGTCGGCTCATCGATAAACCGGATGGTATGGCGCAGCATGTCGTAGTCGCGGTTGCCCTCGGTTTGCCGGCGGTAGCCAGCCCAGGTGCTTTGGCAGGGGTAGGCCTGATCGGGGCTGAGGGGCCAACGGCTAATGTCGCTGAGACCGCTAAACAGGTTGAAAAGAATAAACAGGTCGATCAAAATAATCACCGCCAAACTGGCCCGATTCACGGGCTCATGGTTGACGGTGTGGGCCTGCCTAAACAAGTGGCGAAACTGCCGACGAACGCGATTGATCATAGGGGCTCCAGACGGATAATGCCCCGACTGTAGCCCCGGCCCTGGGGGTTACTTCGCGCCCGTAACCAGTTCTCGGTGCTGTCCCCCAGATCCCTGCCTAGCCATGCCCTATTTGCCGATCGCCTTGACCAAGCCAATGCCACCAAAATAGAGAAACAGCACCGCCCCCGCCAGCAGGCTCTGGGTGACGGGGTCAGTGGAGGGGGTCAACACCGCTCCCAGCACCGCCGCCCCCAGCAGCACGTAGCGCCAGCCCTTGAGCATTTGCTGAGAGTTGACCAGCCCCAGCAGCCCCAGCAGCAGCTGCAAAATCGGAATTTGAAACGCTAGCCCGGTGCTAAACAGCAGCAGCAGCACAAACTCAAAGTAGCGATCGATGGACCACAGCTGCTCGACCACATCGGCCCCGTAGCTAATGAAAAAGTTGAGCGCCGCCGGAATCAGCGCCACGTAGGCGAAAAATAAACCGGCAAAAAACAGCACGCTCGACCCCAGCACCATGGGCCCCACCAGCCGCCGCTCTCGCCGGGTCAGACCCGGCAGCACAAACATCACCACCTGGTAGAGAATGAACGGGCTGGCCAGCACCAGACCGCTATAACCCGCCACCTTAAAGGAGACAAAAAAGTATTCCCCCGGCGACAGCTGGAGAAACTTGACCCCCTGGGCCGGTACCTCTAGCAGGCTGACAATGGGCTTAACCTGCCAAAAACACCCGACAATGCCCACCACTACCGCCATCAGGCTGTAAAAAATTCGCCACCGCAGTTCTTCCAGGTGGTCGAACAGCGACATCTCTACGTCGTAGGGCACATCGTCGAGGTCAACCGCCAGGGGAGCAGCGGCCCCAGCGGGGCTATCCGTCTGGGTGGGGGCGGTCTCAAGCTCGGTGGGCGGGGTCATAGGTCGGGCAGGTGAGCAATAAGAGGGTCGCTTCTATTGTAAGCCGCCGCCCTGGGCTAGGGCGACTCAGCGCTCTCAACGGTCTTAACGTCAGAGTCGGGGGTCAAGGTCAGGGTGCGAACGGCACCGTTGCTACCGACCACCACTGGGCGATCGCCATTTACCGCCAGTTCTACCCCACCCGCATTCCCAGTGGTCAGAACTACACTCGTTTGAGCCGTCCAGGTCTTTTTAAAGCCCTTCTCGGCCACGCCTTCGTAAACGCTCTCGCCATCGGCCTTGACGCTCAACCAGGCGCGATCGCTGAGGGTAGCACTCACCACCACCGGAGCCTCTAACGCGGGGCTAGGGCTGGCCTCTGGCTCTGGGGTCTCTGGGGTCTCGGGGGCGACGGGGGCTGGCGGAGTGGTAGCCACGGGGTCAGGGCGATTGGGAGACGGGTCAGAGCCCTGGTTGCGGCCAAAGATTCCCCAGGCACCCAGCCCCAGAATGGCCGCCAGGGCCGCCAGACTCAGCACCAGTGGCAGGGGTGAAGGGCGCGACGAACTGGCCCTAGGGGGCGGGGGAGCGGGATCCCGCATCCGCAAGCCTCTAGGCGGGGTAGACTCTGATCCCTCCGTGGCCCCATTGGTATCGGCCTTGGTGAGCAGGTTAGCCGTCGGGATCACCTCCACTGGGGTGACCCGAAATTCCTTAGAAATGGCCAGACCATCTAAACCCAGCGCTTCCGCATAACGGCGAATAAACCCTTGAATAAAGACAGGCTCGGGCAACTCGGCCCCCTGCCCCGTCTCTAGGGCCTGAAGCAGCGCCGGACGAATGAAAATCTGATGGGCTAACACATCCAGGGCCAGACCCTGTTGCTGGCGCACCTGGCGCAGATAGGCCCCAATGTTTTGGAGCTCTTCGAGTTGGGTAGGCGCTAATTTAGCCACGGCACCTCATTGAACTAGGCTATGGGCAGTGAACCCGGACGATGTTATTCTAATGGGAAATGACCGTTAACATAGTCCGAATCCGTCAAAACAGCTCGATCCCTTAGAACACCTGGTTCCAGGCGTACACAGCGTACTCCGTCCAGATGCTATTTTGCCAGTAGGTATCGCCCTCCACCCACTGCCGCACCACCGCCTCATCCTCGGCCTCGTAGATGCCAAACACCTTGGTATTGTCCACGGTAGGTCCTAGGGCCAGCAGCACACCGCTATCTTTTTGCTGCTGCAGCCCTTGCAGGTGGGCCTCCCGATAGGGGGCACGCTTTTCTAGCACGTTTTCGCAGTAGCTGCCCCACATCACATACTTCGCCATCGCCCGATACCCTTCATCTAGGTCACTGCCGATAGTATCAGAATGGGTAGTTTTCTATCCAGAAAGATTTTTTCCTAGAGAAATGTCATGGACAATACCGTCCAGTTTTTAAAGTGGTCTGGCTAGCGCGTAAAGCCTAGCCAATTTTCATCACAATCTAAGGCAGGCCAATTCAGTAAGATTACTCGATTCTAGCGAGCACAATTTCAACCTGTCTGGGCTGTAAACCAAGATTTAGCAAGGCTTTCCGGAATACCTACCCCGTTGGCTGAAGTTGTTCTTTACGGTCGCTTTAGGGGGGATCACTGGGGCTTCGCTGATGCTTTACCCAAGACCGGGGGGAATTATTTAGCGTAGACCCAAGGTCATACCCAAGGTCGTTGTTGTTTTATCAGGCATTGTTTATCCAGCCTTGTTATTTCCTCAGGCATTGAGTATTCACACCAAGTTCGGCTCAAACCCTGCTCCTGTTTCTCACCCCGTCTTAAGGACTGGGCTTACGAGAGGTTACCTATGAAAAGCATTATGTCTACTGTTGGCCAAGCGTTTCGCTCGATCGAGCAAACCCTGCCCTTAGACCTGTTTCGTCCGATTCGCCAGTGGATCAGCGACCTCCGCATCGAAACCCCTCACCGCGCGCGCCAAGTGGCGGAGCTGATCCCCGCGCAATGTCCCTTTGAGCGCAATGTGGTGGTGTTTGGGCACTCTCTTTTCCACATTCCGCCCCTGTGCAAGCTCAACCCCCTGTACAACGAGCTGGTGGAGCTACGGTTTCGTGCCCTGTGCTACCTGGCCGACGAGTGCGGTGAGGATATCTCAGCCTACATTTAGGACGTTGGCCATGGGGTTAACCCTGAAACTGGGCCATCAGCCAGGTGCCTACCGCCGATCGCGGTTTTTCTCTGGGGACGCATTCCGTTTACTCCTGACCACGATGTGCCCGATGATTTTGACCTCGCCCCCGCCTGGGTGATTGAAATTCTCTCCGCCGAGCAATCGCCGATTCGCGTGATTGAGACCATTCTCTATGCGCTACGGTCGGGATGCTCCCTAGGAGGTATCGGTTTCGAATCGGGGTTGTGTGACTCGGATTTGGTATAAGCAAGAACAGCGCTATCTGTAACAACATCGCCAGCTAACTCGCCCTAGGGCAAGGGCGGGGTTCCTTCTACTATGGATAATTTGGCCATCTGCGTTAGCCCCTGCCATGCCCTACGACATTCCTCCCCTGGACTTGGAGAATGAGCTGGAAGTCACCCACCGCCGCTGGATGCTGCGGGCCCTAGAGCTAGCCGAGGCAGCGGGGATCGCTGGCGATGTGCCGGTGGGGGCCGTTGTGCTTGGCCCCGGCGACGTGGTGCTAGCGGAGGCGGGCAATCGGCGGGAGCAAGACCAGGACCCCACCGCCCATGCGGAGGTGCTAGCCCTACGAACGGCGGCCCGCCAGTTGGGCAACTGGCATCTCAACGATTGCACCCTCTACGTCACCCTAGAGCCCTGCCCCATGTGTGCCGGGGCGATTATTCTCAGTCGGCTGGGGCGGCTGGTGTACGGTACCCCCGACCCCAAATCAGGGGCGGTGCGATCGGTGCTTAACCTGCCCGACGGCCCCTGTTCAAACCATCGACTGGCGGTGGTGACTGGCCTGCTGGCCGAACCTTGCCGCCAGCAGCTCCAGCAGTGGTTTCAGCAGCGGCGTCAGGACAGTCGCCGCCTCCGGCTGGCCCCATGACACCGGCCCAACTGGCCTGGCCTGAGGTCGGATTGGGGATCAGGGGTTATAGGGTAGTGCTATAGACCAGGTTAACCCCCTATTTGTTGCCCGTTATGAGCGGCGCGATCGCCAACGGTGGGCATACTGGGTGGGCCTGGTGTCGACACGATAGGTCTTAGCTGTCATGGCTCCTGCATTACACCTTTCTATGAAATCCTCCGAGTTCCCTGAATCGTCCACGGCTTTGTCCAAGGGTGGGGCCATGGCTCCGGCCCAGTCTCGCTGTTCCCCGCTGCTGACTCCCCTGGCTTACTTTCTAGGGCGGCGTCTAGTCGTGCCTGCCTACTTTGGCCCCATCACCATTACGGGGCAGCAGCACCTGCCCGCCAGCGGGCCCGTAATCTTAGCCCCCTCCCACCGGGCTCGCTGGGACTCGATTTTGATCCCCTTTGCAGCGGGTCGATTGGTCACGGGCCGTGACCTCCGCTTCATGGTCACCGCCGACGAGGTAAAGGGGCTCCAGGGGTGGTTCATTCGTCGGTTGGGAGGCTTTGCGGTCAATGTGCGGCGACCCACAATCGCCAGCCTCCGCTACGGCATTGATCTGCTCCTCGACCACGAGATGCTGGTGATCTATCCCGAAGGGGGCATTCGCCGAGACGACCGAGTGCGTGGGTTCAAGCCGGGGCTGGCGCGGCTGGCGGTTCAGGCCGAGGCCGCCGCACCCGGCCTAGGGGTACAGGTGCTGCCGGTGGACATTTACTACGGTGAAGCCTACCCGAGCTGGCGGTGCCCCGCTCAACTCCACATTGGCGAACCACTACCCGTCGCCGCCTATGTGCAAGGGCAAGACTCCCCTGAAGGGCTCAAGACCGGGGCCACGCAACTCACCCACGATCTCCAGGCTCGGCTAGAGGCCATGGTGGCCCGCCGCCAGGCCGCCCTGGGTTCCCCAAAATCAGGGCGATCCCAGTAGCCGTCGCTCTATCCATGACCGAATGACGCCTTAATCACAGGACAAGCTGGCGATGCCATGGTTGATTAAAACCATTGGTCCACAGACCCAGGAGTCCGATGTTTGATAGCCTCTTTACCGCCAATCCCCTGCCCGATTTAAAGATCGACCCCCTGCGCCCCCTCAAGGGCGTCATTGTGGGCGCTGGTCAGGTGGGATTGGCCTGTGCCTACGCCATGATGATTCAGAATGTGCTGGATGAGATGGTGCTGGTCGACATCAACCAAGACAAATTGATTGGCGAAGTGATGGATCTCGAGCAGGGCATGTCCTTTGTACAGCCCACAGTGATTAAGGCTGGTACCATGGCCGATGCCGCTGGGGCCGACGTGGTGATCATCACCGCTGGGGCGGCCCAGCGAGACGGGGAAACTCGCCTGGATCTGGTGCAAAAAAATGTGGAGATTCTCAAAAAACTCATCCCCGACATTGTGACCCACTGCCCCAATGCCATTTTGCTGCTGGTCTCGAACCCCGTAGATGTCCTCACCTACGCCGCCTGGAAGCTGTCGGGGCTGCCCCAGGCCAGGGTGTTGGGGTCGGGCACCGTCCTGGATACGGGACGGTTCCGCTATCTACTAGCCCATCGCATGGGTATTGATCCCCGCAGCCTGCACGCCTACATTATTGGTGAACATGGCGACAGCGAAGTGCCCTTTTGGAGTCAGGCCAACGTCGGCGGCACCTACCTCTACACCGAGGACATGGCCACCGATGACCGCCAGGCTATGGATGAGATCTTTCAGAAGACTAAAAACGCCGCCTACAAGATTATCAAACGCAAGGGATACACCAACTTTGCCGTGGGCTTAGCCGTTACCCAGATTGTGCAGTCGATTATCCGTGACCAAAACCGGGTGATGACGGTGAGCTGTATCATCAATGAGATTTTTGGGGTCAAGGATGTGTGCCTGAGCGTGCCTGCGGTGGTAGGACGCATGGGGGTAAGCCGACGGGTCAATTTCTCACTCAATAGCCTCGAACAGGCACAGCTTCAGCACTCGGCCCAGACCCTGCGGGATGTAATTGATCAGATCACGTTTTAGGTCGCTAGTCGGAGCTTTCCCCCGGCCACAGCAGCCGCACCGCCAGCAGGGCAAACCCGACGGCAGCCACCGCCTTCACCAGTCGCTCGGGCAAAATCTGGGCGGTTCCTTCGCCCAAAAGCACCCCCAGCAGGCTAGCCAGCAGCAGGGCGGCGGCGGTACCAAAAAATACCGCCCGGGGCGACGCTGAGCTACCCCCCAGGGCGATCGCAGCCAGCTGACTTTTATCCCCCAGCTCTGAAATAAACACGGCGGTGAAGCTAAGGGCAAGGAGGTTCCAGTCCATGGGGGGTGAGGGGGGGCGTAAAGGGTAGGTGGGTGGATGGGTAGGTAGGGGCAGACCAATGTGTCTGCCCTAGACCTGTATGTGCCTAGAGATGGACAATATCCCAGAGCAGGCAGACAGTGATGCCTAGCAGCATGGCTCCGGCGGCGGTGTCGAGGGTGGCGGGGGAAACGCGGCGGGCCAGCCACTGTCCCAGCAGCACCCCGATCAGGCTGGTGGTGATCAGGGCGCTCCCAGCCCCTAGAAAGACGATCCAGGGTGCTTGGGACTGGGCGCTCATCAACAGCGTGGTGACCTGGGTTTTGTCGCCTAGCTCAGCCAGGAAAATGGTGATAAAGGTGGAGCCAAACACCCGCCAGAAAGCTGCGCGGCTGATCGATTGAGCCGCTGGGACTGGGGGACTGGTTGAAGACTCGGGAGCGGAACTAGAGATAGACACAATAGGTTAGAACGCCGCAGGCTATTTCATAATGCTTTCATTATCGAGAAGTATAGCCGCGATCGCAACCCACCCCCCTCAATCGAGGGCAGACACAGGGGTCTAGGGCAGACACAGGGGTCTAGGGCAGACACATAGGTCTGCCCCTACTCCTCTACCCCCACCGCCTGGTTAAACCGCTCCATCTCGGGGCTGGGTTCGCCGTAGATATCGGCGATGTGCTCTTGGCAGCAGTCGATGGCAAAGTCGTCTAGCTCATCGGCGGTAATGCCAAACATGGTCTCGAAGGTGTCAAAGGTCACGCGGCAAAAGCTTGGTCGGTCTGGGTAGATGGTGCAAAGGCGATCGCCCGCATTGTAGTGGATGCACCAGCCGTCTTCGCCCACCATGCTGAGATATAGCGCCAGTTGGTCAGGGGTGAGGTACGACTCCAGATCAGGGCGCTCGTCGGGGGCCAAAAAGCAGCATGCTCCGCAGGATTTTACACATTGCCAGGTTGCCATATCGTTTCCTCTGGCCGCTCCGGCCTAACGGTGGGGGCAACGGGTGCTGCCTTAGAATTTTGTTAAGTTATTTAAAACGGGTGCTGCGTTAGCGGGTAAAATGAGCACCGAAAGCGAGTTTCATTTTAGTCCAGTCGCCTTGTGTTGGGAGGGTTCATGAGCTTTCTGAGCGATATTTTGAGCAACATTAACTTTGAGCTGATTGCCCAGTTATCTATGCTGGCGATGATTGTCATTGCTGGCCCAGTAATTGTGTTTCTGCTGTTTTTGCGTGGCGGTGACCTCTAGGACCAAAATCCTAAGGCCTAAGCCTGATTGACTGACAAAAGTTTGTCTGGATGTTGCTCAAATCCTCTTATGGCAAGGGTTTGAGGCGTTCGAGAGCGTTTCATGGCTCCGTCTCGCCTGTAATGCTTGTCAGCTAAGGCTTTC